>Ga0209381_1001114_pt1 | contig 47968 bp, 19 predicted proteins | sample DewCreD2012metaG_FD_184111 | JGI IMG/M metagenome (GOLD analysis project Ga0209381, IMG submission 184111) | Hot spring sediment bacterial and archeal communities from British Columbia, Canada, to study Microbial Dark Matter (Phase II) - Dewar... ... | reverse complement strand
CGATGGTGACCTCCCAGGCCCCGTTGGCGCCGACCACGCCCTGGCCGACGAGCTCGAGGAGGCCCGAGCCGACCCTCTCGGCGTAGAGGAAGACCTTGCTGTTGGGCTCGCCCGTGCCCTGGAAGGCGGGGGTGGCGATGTAGGTCACGTTGTCGGTGCTCGAGGCCCCGGTATCGCTCGAGGCCAGCAGGTCGGGAACCGTGCCCGCGGGGGCCGTGGGGTCATAGGTCAACTGGAGCGGGCCGGAGAGCTGGCTTCGGCCTGTGGCCTGCGGGGTCTGGCCGTCGAAGATACGGACGGCGCCCTTGATGAAGTTGAGGCCTGCGCCACCCGGCGACGGGATGAAGGTGGTGGAGAGCTGGCCCGGCAGGAGTGTGTATTCGAAGAGCGTGAAGTCGGTGCCTGCCACCGCCGTGGCATAGCCGACGGCCACGTTGTTGACGAAGACCTGGACGGCCGCGCCGGGGAGGTTGGCCGCGACCTCGCCGGGGTCGAGGATGTTGATGCCCTCGAAGTTGAAGTCGGACAGGTCGGCCTCCAGGAAGACGCGCGGCGTGGCCAGGTTGGTGACGTTGTCGGAGTGCGAGGCGCCCGTGTCGCTGGTGGGATCGAGGATCACGGCGTCCACGAGGGGCGCGGCGAAGTTCTCGATCTCGAGGGCGTACTGGTTGGTCGCACCGGCGAAGCCGTAGACGCGGATGTAGTAACGCTGCTGGCCAACGACGGGGATGACGATTAGCTCGTTGTCGGTGATCGAGACCGAGGAAGCGATGATGTTGCCCAGGCGGTCCTGGACCTGCATGTCCAGGTCGCCGTCTGCATAAATGTAGTGGAGGTTGATGACGAGCTTGCCGGTGTCTTGCGCCGTGATCTTGAAGAAATCGTTGTCGGTTGCGTTGTGAATGGTGAGGTCGTTGAGTGTGATCTTGGGGAGCGAGCCGAGGACGGTGGCCTTGGCGATGGTGTCGTTGGGCTCGAAGCCGTCGGGCAGGATGAAGAGCACGCCGTCCAGGCGGAGCTGCTCCATCTCGTCGAAGCTCACGTATTGGGAGCCCGCGACGAGGAACCAGCCGGCATCGAGTTCGGGCCCCACATTGTAGGTAAAGCCCGCCCCGCCGGTGACGAGATTGAGCACGTCGCCCGCCGGCTGCTGGATCTGGCCGTTAGGGGCGCCACCGAAGATGCTGTAAGCCGCGGCGGCCAAGGGCTGGACGGTGATGGTGTCGTCCCCGTCGCCGGCCTGGACGAGGATGCGCTCAAGACCCGAGGTGGCGAACGGGCCGCCGATGAAGTTGGTGTAGGTGGTCGTCAGGCCGTTGACCGTCACGACGAGGAAGCCGCTGCCATCGAGGGTGGCCGAGATCGTGTCGTTGCCCGACGTCCCCTCGATGAGGAGCGTGTCGCCGACCGAGCTTCCGACCCCGCCGCCGATGGCATCGGTGCCGCCGTTGCCGATGAACGTGTCATCGCCGGGGCCGCCATCCATTGTCTCGTTGCCGGGCCCGCCGATCAGCAGATCGTTGCCTTCGTTGCCGTTGAGGGCCACCGGCGTCGTTCCCAGACCCGCGCCGGGTTCGACCGCGATCTGATCGTTGCCTGTTCCTCCATTCACTGTGAGCCGTGCAAACCCGGCGCCAGCCGGATCTATCGCAACATGCCCCCATCCCAGGTGGACCGTCGGCAGAGCGAAGCCGACAATCGCACTGCTGCCGATGACGATCGAGTCGTCGGCGCTGGTGCCGGAAACCGTCACCGTTCCTGCGACGCCGGGCGAGGTGACGTTGCCGAAGTTCGTCCAGCCAAGGCCGAGCCCAACCACCTGCACCCCCGTGCCTGCAAGGTCGGCGATGGTGTACGCTGAGGCGCCGCCGGGAGCGGTCTCGCGTATGCCAACGACCTCGACATCTTGGGCCAGCGTCACGAAGTTCGGTCCCTCGATGCGCACGCTGGGGGCCCAGGCGGTCACGGAGTAGTTGCCGGACGCGCCGACCACATTCAGGATATCGTCGCCCGGGCCTCCATCCACCGACTTCGAGACGGGTGTCGCGCCGCCATTGACCGTGATCAGGTCGCTGTCGGGGCCGCCAAGGATGACATCCGCGCCACCCCCGCCATCGGAGAGAATGTCGCGGCCATCGCCGCCCTCGAGCCGATCGGTCTTGACGCTGCCGGTCAGCGTGTCATCCCCGGCGCCGCCGAGAAGGGTCACGCCAATGAGGCTGCCGGATGTCATGGCCGAGGCATCGGCCGTGTCGTTGCCCGGGCCGAGGTCCACGGTGAAGCTGGCGAGGCCGGTGGCCACGAGGTCGGCGGAGAAGGTCACCATGTCGTTGGGGTCGCCGATCGGGTTGTCGTTGGTGGCGGTGTCGAGGAGGAAGTTCGTGACGTTGAAGAAGGTGAGGGCCTCGAAGGCGACGCCGCCGCTGGTGCCGCTGATGCGGTTCTGGCCGGCGGCCGGGCTGTCCACGGTGATGACGTCGTTGCTGTTGGGCGTGATGAAGGTGAACTCGGCGAAGCCGCCCACGGTGACGGGCTCAAGGCCGGTGAAGCTGATGCTGGAGGTGCCGACCTGCACGACGCCATCGCCCAGGGTGCTGCCCGGGCGGTAGGAGCCGATCTTGCCGGTGCCGCCGGTGATCACCAAGGCGTCGTCGCCGCCCGCGCCGCCGTCGAAGTTCAGCGTCAGGCCGGCCAGCGGGTCGCCGTTGGTGAAGTCCACGGTCAGCGTGTCGTTTCCGCCCCAACCCTTGATGTTGATCTCGTGGACCGAAGAGGCCAGGATGTTCTCGATCTGGACAGTGTTGAGTGTGACCCTGAGCCACGTGCCGGTGGCATCCAGTGAGATGCCGATGGCATCGTTCTGGCCGGTCTGGTCCTGGTCGCCGTTGATGGCGAGGACGGGGCCATTGGCTCGCTGGATGGCCACGGCCTGGTTGATGTGGAGGTCGGCCCCGCCGTAGTCTGGCATCTCCCACCAGCCGTCGCCGCTGTCCCAGACCACGTTGTAGTAGTGGAGGTTGTTGGGGGCCGTGTGGCCGTTGGCTGCGCCCTTATTGTCGTCCGAGTCGGTGATCCACACGCCGAGGTAGTAATCGGTTGCGCCGGGCACCTTGGTGTTGTCGTAGTTGAAGCCCCAGCAGGTGATCTCGTGGTTGAAGCCATCGAGGACCCACAGGCCCACGGGTGAGCCCGCGCGGATGTGGGTATCCACGAAGCTCATCACGTTCGCATCGTTGTCCTCGACCGAGAAGTAGTCGGCATAGTTCAGGTGGGGGTAGAAGCCGCCGCCGGCAACGTCCACGTTCGCATTGCCCACGCCGTCGAAGAACCACTTGAACGCAGGCTCCACCGTCTCGCCGACGTCCTTCCAGTGCTGCTCGTAGTAGTCGAGTATCTGGTCGGAGTTGGTCATGCCGCCCACGAAGCCCCAACCCGTGTATTCCAGCAGGTTGCTGAGGGTGGCCGCCCAGCACAGATCATCGTCCTCGCCCGACGTGGCGTCCTTCTCCGCGTCGGACCAGGTTCCGCCGAAGAGGTCGAAGACGCGCACGCGGGTGCCGGTCTCGGCTGTGTCGCCAGGAATGGGCACGTAATCCGAGGGCGCCACGGCCACATTCTGCCCGGCGGCGATGGCCAACGGGCCCGCGAGCTCCCCGATCAGCGGCTCGACCGCGTTGGCCGACAGCAGGACTCTCGGTTCCAGGGGCTCGATCTGGAGCCTTGTGTGACTTGAGCTGTGTGTGCTCTGCTTCCGCGATGCCATGGCTATCCCCTGAAAAGAGGTCGAACGGCAGCGGGGATCGGCGTGTGCCGCCCCGTGGGCAGTTGCGGTGTGGACGCAGGTGGTTGCGAACAGGGAATGCCGCGCTGGAGGCCGCGCGACACGAGGTGGGCAAGAGCGGGCCGGTCGCCACATAGTACCATGTGCCTTCCCTCACAGGTCAGCAGCAACGGCCACAAGGGACCCTGAGCATGAGAATGACAGTGGTCCCGGTTAGCGACCATTCAGCAATATACTGCGGACACCTCCGGCCAGAGGTGCCCGCATGTGCCCTCTCCACGGGCTGGCACGCATTATGGGCCACCTGCTGCCTGTTGTCAAGCGAAAAAACACTGACTTCTCCGGCCTGCGACTTCAGTGTCTCCTGCGGCCCCAACCTGGCGAGCCATGCAACCTACCAGGTCCTACCGGACCGCCGGAGCCGCTGATCATCTTGAATGGCGGGCCGGACGGCACGCTCGCGGATGCGCGGAGGTCGTAGGAGCTTGTTGGATATAGACTTATGGCCAGGATACTCGCCGCCATTGCCTGTGCTCACGATGATCAAATGCTATTGCGCACAATTGATCATCTTGATGATCATCTTGACCGGCCAGCGGGTTGTGCTGCCGGGGGCACCCGCGAGGGGCGTCGGGGAGTGCCCTCCGTGCGACCCGCCAGGTCGGCATCGTGGGGCTCCCGTCCGAGCGCCCGGTCTTACCTCGGGCGCGCGTTCTTCGCGAACCACGACCGCAGGAGTGTCTCCCGCGATGTAGGCGTCTTCGCGGGCGTGCGATCCTCGCGCTCGCCGCTGTGCTCCACGCTCCAGCCGTCCCACTCGCGGAAGGCGTGGTAGGCCCAGTCCCAGCCGCTCTCCTCCATCATGTCAATCACGTCGCTCAGCCAGGCGCGGGCGCTGTCGCCCGGCGCCCAGCGGATGGCGCTGAACTCGCCGATGTAGAGGTGGACGCCATAGTCGCGCTGGAACTCGATGGCGGGGCGGAATGCCGCGTGGATGGCGTCCTTGTTCCACTCCTTGCCCGCGATCTTGCCGGGGTAGGCGACGCCCGTGGGGTTGCCGTGGATGCCCTGGTGGGTGAACTGGAATGGGGCGTACATGTGCACGCTGTAGACCACGCCGGGCACGTCAATCGGCACGAGGTGCTCGAGGCTGGCGGGGCCGCCCCAGGGCGCGGGCTCGATGATGAGGGCGTGGTCGGGGTCCAGCTCGCGCACGCGGCGGGCCGTGCGCTCGGCGAGTTCCTGCCAGTCCATCAGCCCCTCGGGCACGTAGCCCTCGACTGGCTCGTTCACGAGGTCGTAGCCCCACACGGCCTTGTGGCCGCGGTAGCGGCGGGCGATCTTCTCCCAGACCTCGAGAAACTTGTCCTGGAACCGCTTCTCGTGGAAGATGCGGCAGTTGCTTCCCTCATCGCGTCCGCCGGGCGGGGTGTGCAGGTCCACTGCGACCAGGATGCCCAGGCGCTGGCACGTGGGCAGCAGCTCGTCGAGGTGCTTGAGCGCTCCTTCGAGCCAGGCGTCGTAGGCGGCGAGGTCGCCCTTGTCGGCGGGGCTGTGCGGGAAGCCGCCCCAGATGAGCTGCCAGCGGATGTGGTTGGCCCCCCACTGGCCGCCGAGGACCTCGAGGTCGGCAGCGGTCACGTTGGGGCCGATCATGGCGCCCCGCAGGCGCGGCAGGTCATGTCCTTTATATATGGCGCCCGTGGTGGGTCTGGCGGGCCGCGGCCGCGGCGTCGAAGCCACGGTGACCGACAGGTCGTCGAACCAGACGCGGCCCGAGGTGGCCTCGAGCCCGAGCACGAGTTCCGCCGCGGTGGCGTCCTTCGGTACCCAGGCCAGGAACCGCACCGGCTTCCAGTCGAACGTGCCGTGGATGCCGTCCTGCTGCATCCACTGGTCGCCGCCGGGCGACACGATGTGCAGCATCACCTTCACGCCGTTCCAGCGTTGGGGCGGGGCCGCCACGCGGTCGGCCTTCACCAGGGCCTCGCAGCGCAGGCGTGCTCCGCGCAGGCGCTCGACGGTCAGAGGCAGGCGGATGCTGGCGTGGCCCGGCCCCTTCTCGACGGGCCAGTGAACGGCCACGCAGGAGGAGCCCGCGCGTCCTGCATCGAGGGACACCTGGGGGCTGTCGGCGCCGCGCCAGGCGCGCAGACGCTCGGGCGAATCGAAGCCCTCGCGCAGCACGGCCTCGCCCTTGGCGAGTTCGCCGCCCGCCGCCGCGGCGCAGCACCCGAGGGCCAGCATCGCAACTGTCCAGTGGCTCAGGCACATCGCGGTCTCTCCTCACGGGCCTTCACTGCACGCACACATACAGGGCGTCGCGGGGCAGGGCGATCCTCACACCGTCGGCCACCCGCTCGACGGGCACGTCGCCGGCGGGCAGGCCGTTGGGGTCGAGCGCCGTGGCCTTCGAGAGGGCCCTGTTGCGCAGGGTCACTGTGGCGCGGGTGTTTTCGACCTGCCAGGGGCTCTTGCCGACCTCGAGGATGCGGGCGCCCTCGACGAAGCCGTCGCCCCGCGGCACGCGCATCGGGCGCTCGACCCAGCCGGTGGGACGGCACACCGTGCCCGTCTGCACGAGCAGCTTCCCCGAGGCGCCGATCGGCTTGTCGTCGAGCGGCACCACCACGATGGCGGCGTAGTCGTTCGCGCACTCGATCGTCACGTCGGCCAGCGTCTGGGCGGCGGCCCTGCCGAGGAAGCCGGCCGCGCCCTGGGCCTTCGGGGCGTTCACCAGGTAGACGCCCCGCGCCAGGTCGGTGGCGATCTCGCCCGTGGCGCTGCGCACCACCTGCCTCTCCCTGTCCACGAACGGCGCGAGGCTCATCACCCTGTTCTTCGCCGGGTCGCCGCCGTAGACGACTTCCACGCGGCCGATGAGATAAGCCAGCGGGTCTACGGCGGCCTTCACGGGTGTGCCGGCCGGCATCTCGCCCGTGTCGCGGTTGGGGTCCCACGCGCCCTCCTCGGCGATGAGCGGGAGCTTGCGGTCCCAGATGTCCTGGAGCGATTTCTCCTCGTGGACGACGGCCGGCCCCTGCTGGACGTAGCCGCGGCGGAAGATGAGCGAGGCGGCGGGGAACTGGCCGAGGGTGGTGGGGAGGGCAAACGTCCACTTGTTCATCGGCGGCTGCCATTCCTCGACGCCGGTGGCGAACCAGTAGAAGGTGTCGAGGCCGGTGAGGCAGCTCTGCGCGGCGACCACGAGCGGTGCCTCGCTCTGGTAGCGGGTCGGCGGCACCCAGAGGCTCTCGGGCACGATGAAGGGGCGGCCCACCACCTGGCGGAGGTTCAGCGGCGAGCCGAGCGGTTCTTTGGCGAACGACTTGGAGGTGAACACCTGGCCTGGCAGGATCTGCCAGCCGACGTTGAGGCCGTTGTGGAGGCCGCTGAAGTAGTGGTTCTTGCCGACCACCTCGTTGGCCGTGTAGCTCCAGCGCTCGGCATCGTCCACCACCACCTGGTCGCAGGTGCGCCAGTTGCCGGCGTTGATGAGTTGCTTGCAGCCCAGCTCCTCGCGCAGATAGCGGGCGATCTCCTGATTGAAGCTGTGCATCGTCCGGGCCATGAACTCGAGCTGGTCCGACAGGCGCTGGGGCCGCCCCGGCGCGGTGGACTGCCCCTTGTTTGCGGCGTCGCGGGTGAAGAACCAGACGATGTACATGCCGACGCGGCCCTGAGCGAAGTCGTCATCGTCGTGCTTGTCGCCCTTCCAGGCGGCTTGGGCCTTTTCGAGCGAGCCGTACTTTGTCTTGAGCCAGTCGCCGTAGAGCTTGCACAGGTTCTTGTACGCCTGCCCCTTGACCCGCTGCATGGTCCAGAAGAGCATGCTGTCCTCGTTCTGGATCTGGAGGATGGCCACGGCGGGGTCCTTGGCGAGCGGGAGGCCGGAGTAGGGGTTCGGGTCGGCATAGATGCGCTTGAGCCAGGCCTTATAGCCCTGCTGGAGCACGGGGTCGAAGAAGACGAGCGCGGCCAGGCTGCCGCTCTCGGCGTCGGCCACGCCCCAGCCGGGCTGGGGCTTGGCGTGCGAGCCCCAGTAGGGGGAGATGATGGTATAAATGCCTGCCTTCTTCATCGCGGCCACGAGGCGGTAGATCTGGTCCAGCTCCTTCTCATCTACGTCGGTGACCTTCGAGTTGGGGCTCTTTGGCTCGATGGCGCCGTGGAGTCGGACGATGTTGACGCCGCGCTTGGCGAGGAAGCGGGCGTGGTGCTCCAGGGGCGCCTGGTCCTTCTTCTCGTGGGCGATCCGCTGCGTGTAGGTCGAGCCGCCCCAGAAGCGGATCGGCTGGCCGTCGCCGCGGACGAAGTCGTTGCCGTCGTCGCTCAGGCGGATGAAGCCGTGCTCGCCCGCGATCTTCTCGTTGAGGCCGCGGAGGTCGAGCGCGGCCTCAGAGGCGAACACGTCGCGCGGCGGGTCGAAGGCCCAGGTCTCGCCGTCCTTGTAGGAGACGAGACCCTGTGGCGTCTCGCCCGGCTTGTACCGGAAGTTCGGCTCGAAAGCGCCTGTTGTCAGCACGAAGCAGTCGATCGCCGCGAACCGCTTCTCCTCCTTGCGTCCGCCGAGGCTGAAGCGCAGCGTGTGCTTGCCCTTCGCAAGGTCGAGCGCGCCCAGGTAGTACCAGGTCATCGTCCGCGCGTCGTGCGTGCCGTCGGCGGCGACGTTGAAGCTCTGGCGCACCTTCTGGACGTAGCCCTGCTTCCCGCGGCTCTTCCTGTCTTGCTCCTGCAATGCCTTGGGGTCAAGGGCCGTCTCGGCGCCGTCGTCGAGCTTGCAGAGCAGGCCCGTGCACGGGTTGGCGCGGAGCCAGAAGTGCCAGGCGCCCGCCGCGGGCACGTCCAGGTCGTACTCGGCCCAGCCCTCGGGCTGGCCGGGCTCCGAGAAGTTCCCGATCTGCGCGCCGCCTGACAGCTCCTCGGGGTCGACGGAATCGAACCACGGGTTGCGCTGAGTCTGGCGCCGTGCTGCGTCTTCGCCCTCCACCCACAGAAGCGGCTCCGCCGCGAGCGCGGCGGAGGCACAGGCGAGGCACGACAGAGCCCAGATTGCCCTCGAGAGCATGGCGTTCTCCCTGCTGGCCAGTGGGTGGAGCCGAGCCCGGCCTCCTGGAGACTCAGGTAGTTCGGGGTGAGCGTCCCCGGTGCCTTGCCGCGCCCGGTGAGGCCGACCCCATGGGTTCCACTCACGCAGCCTCTCCTGGATTCGGTGCGGTGGCGGAGCCGGTCGAAGTATTCTACGAAAGAAGAGCATCCGGCGCTAGTGCGACCGTCCCCTGGCAAAGCACAGCCCCCAATGGTTAGCGCCTGCGCCCCCATCTGCCTCCTTCTTGCTCTCACAGGGGGTGATCCAGGCGAGGAGCGGCCAGGGCTCGGATGTCTCGGTGCGAGGGTTACCAGGACGGAGGGCCATGCTCCTCCGATACCCAGGCTTGACATGCGGCAAACCCGCTGCTAACATTGCGCTCGCACATGAGGTCTGGACCCCCGTGGCGCTGCGGCGGCGGCGGCGTCCGGGGTTGATTGCTGCGTGTTCACGAATGGGGGTGCCAACCATGGGCGTGAGGCTCTGGCTTGGCTTCATCTTGACGCTCGATGCCCCCGAACCCTCCCATATCAATCCCATGGTCTGCCAAGCGCGCGGGCGCTCTCTCGAGTACTCTCCTCCGCGCGCGGTGCCTCCGAGGGGGAACAGCTTCGTGTGAGGGCTGGGAGGCGACCTGAAGCAATGGAGGCGGGCCTTGCTCGGTCGCAGTCTGGTGGCGAGTCAGCGGTTCGAGTACAAGTACCTCATCAGCGAGGTGCAGGCGGCGCAGGTGCGCGCCTTCGCCTCCTGCTACCTCGTCCCCGATTCCCACATCGTGCCCGCCCTGGGCAACGAGTACCCAGTCTACAGCCTGTACCTGGATTCGCACGGCCTGCACCTCTACCACAGCAGCGTGGCGGGCCACAAGGACCGGTTCAAGCTGCGCGTGCGGTTCTACGACGAGCGCCCCGACACGCCGGCGTTCCTGGAGGTCAAGGCTCGCAAGGGCGAGGTGGTCGTGAAGCAGCGGGCCGAGGTGCGCAAGAGCGCCGTCGGTCGCGTCCTTAGCACGTACTGCGGTTCTCCTGACGACCTGCTCAAGCCGGCGTCGGCCGATCGGGGGGCCTCGAGCGCTTCTGCGAGTTATGCGCGAAACTCGATGCGCGCCCGTGGGTGCTCATCCGTTACCTGCGCGAACCGTACACGGACCCCGGGGGCGGGCCGCTCCGCGTGACGATGGACCGGTGCGTGGCATGCCTGCGCACCGACAGGGCGCTGTTGACCGACGACCACCCCGGCTGGATCGTGTTGCCCAACCAGCCCATCGTTCTCGAGATCAAGTTCACCGACACGTTTCCCCTCTGGCTGTCGGACATGGTGCGCGAGCTGGACCTCGTGCGCGTGCGCTCGCCGAAGTACGTGCGTTCGGTGGACGCTCTGTCGGCTCTGGGCATCGGCCTGGCCTGATGGGAAGGAGGCAGCGGCGCCGTGGACTGGGTGGCCCAACTGCGCGAGACCCTCGAGGCCTCGGCCCCCGCGAACCTGCCGACGCTGCTGCTGGGCCTCCTGCTGGCGTTCGTGCTGGGCAATGTGACCGCGTGGACCTACATGCGCACCCATACCGGGCTCTCGTACGCGCGGTCGTTCGTCCAGTCCCTGGTGCTGTTGCCGGTGACGCTGGCTATGGCCATGGCCGTGGTGGCCGCAGCCAACAGCCTCGTCATTGCCTTTGGCCTCATGGGCGCCGTGGCCATCGTGCGGTTCCGCACGATCCTCAAAGACACGCGCGACACGGCCTTCCTGCTCCTCACCCTGGTGATCGGCCTCGCGACGGGCACGGGGGCCTTCGAGATCGCCGTTCTAGGCACGGTGGCCATCTGCGCCATCACGTTCCTGATGCACCTGACGTCCTTCGGCTCGCGGCAGCACTTCGACGTCCTACTGAGCTTCCGCCTCTTGGGCGGCGCCCAGGCTCTCGGTGCGCTGCGCCCCGTGCTCTCGCGCCACTGCCGCCGAGCCGTCTTGGCCTCGCAACGCGTAAGCGACTCTGCCGGGGCCGCCGACTTCTCCTATCGCCTTCTGCTGCGAGACCCGCAGCGGTCCGCCGAGCTGGCCGCCGACCTCGCCGAGACGGCGGGAGTGTCGCACGTTTCGATGATCCAGCGGGACGACGAGGGCGAGGTCTGACGCATCGAGGAGGCAACGAAGGGCACTGCCCATGAGGAAACCACGCCGCATCCGCACACCCATCCGCCGGTACCTCCAGTTCCTCCGCCTGCGCTTCATCCCGCTGGCTCTTTGGGCGGGGGCCGTGGCGGGGGTGGTGATGCTCTGGAGCAGCCGCGTCACGCGAATGGATGTCCCGGCGCACATTGACGCCCTTCGCCAGGCCACGCTGGCCCCGGTCCAGACCGGCATCCTCGCGAGCATCGCCGTGGGCCTCTCGGAGGAGGTGAAGGCCGGGCAGGTGCTGGTGCGCCTGGACGATGCGGCCGTGCGCGCGGAACTCGAGGTGGCCCAGGCCGAACTGAAGCGCCTGGAGGCCGAACTGCCCGCCGCCGAGTTGCGGCTGCGGCAGGAGGCCGAGGCACGCAAGCTCGACCTCCTGGCCCTCGACCGCACCTACAGCGTCCGCACCGAGCAGATGCGGCTGGCCAAGCTCAACCATCTCATCGAGATCGAGAACGAGCAAGTCAACGCCGAGCGCCTCGCGGCCCTGCTGCGGCGGCAGGAGGTGATGCACCAGCGCGGGGTGATCGGCGACCAGACCCTGGACGACACCCGGTACCAGCTCGAGGCGTCTCAAAAGAAGATCAAGGCCACGCGCGAGGCCATCGCGGCCGTGGACCAGCAGGTGCGGGCCGCGCAGGCGCGCGAACGGGTGGGCGAGCCCATGCTGGGGCAGGAGAGCCTGGAGGTGGCCCTGGCGCCGTTGCGCCGGGCCGTGGATGCCCAGTTGGAGCGCATCCGCGAGATCCAGGCCCGGCGGCAGGCGCTGGCGCTCGCCTCGCCCATTGACGGGGTTGTCACCGCGGTCTACCACTGGGAGGGCGAGACGGTGCGGGCGGGCGACCCCGTGCTGAGGGTGGCGGACCCGCGGACCCTGTACGTCGTGAGCTTCATCGAGCCGGGCGCGCCCATCGAGCCGGCGGCGGGCATGGAGGTCGAGGTGCGTCGCAAGACGACCCCCATCCAGGTGGCCACGGCGCGAGTCATCGAGGTCGGCGCGCAGGTGGAGCGCATCCCGTCGCGGCTCTCGGGGCCCGCACGCGCCCAGCGGCGCTGGGGGCGACGCGTGCTCATCGAACTGCCGCCCAGCATGCAGCCGCAGGCCGGCCATTTCCCCTGGAACGAGGCCGGCGCTCCGCAACTGGGCGAGACGCTCTCCGTCAGGTTCTCGTCGCCGCGCCGCTCGACGGCTTTTCTTCAGGCCGAGCCGCCCGACGAGCAAGTGTCGCCGCTCTGACCCGTGCCGGCCTCGCGCCGCACCGCCCCCTATTGGCGGGTGCATCTGATGGGCCGCAAGTCGCGCCACCACCGTGCTGCACGCCGACGGCCGCGGGGTGCGCGGCCCGGACGCATCCCGCTGCGCCTCGAGGGCCTCGAACCGCGCGTGCTCCTGGCCGGCACCCTCTACATCAGCGAGTTCATGGCCCTCAACGACAGCATCCTGGCCGACGAGGATGGCGACTACTCCGACTGGATCGAGATCCACAACCCCGGCACGGCGACCGTGAGCCTGAACGGCTGGTACCTGACCGACCGTGCTGCGAACCTCACGAAGTGGAAGTTCCCCAGCGTCGAGATCCGCCCCGAGGGCTATCTCGTCGTCTTCGCTTCGAGCAAGAACCGCGCCACGCCGGGCGGCGAGCTGCACACGAACTTCAGCCTCAGCGGCGACGGCGAGTACCTCGCCCTCGTGCGCCCCGACGGCACAACCGTGGAGAGCGCGTACGCCCCTGCTTTCCCCCCGCAGTTCGACGACCTGTCGTACGGGATCGGCCAGGACGCGAGCGTCGCCACCCTGGTATCGAGCGATGCCGCGTGCACGGTGTGGATCCCCACGAGCGACGCCCTCGGCCTCTCGTGGACCGCCCCTGGGTTCGACGACAGCGCCTGGCTCGACGGCACGGGCGGCGTCGGCTACGAGAAGTTCGTGCCCGGCTTCGCCGTTCGGACCTACAAGGCCAACATCAGCGTGGGGAACCTGGCCACCGCGGAAGCCGTGCTCGCCAACCCTGCGCAGCAGGCCTGGGTCGCCTCCGAGAACGCCCCCGTCATCAACTACTTCAACACCGGCGGCACCGGGCGCTACTCGGCCGCCAACTACCCCTTCCCCGGCACCTTCATCAACCAGGACGTCGAAGACTACGTCGTCCGCGCCACGGCCCAGGTCACCATCCCCGCGGCAGGGCTGTGGACGTTTGGCGTGAACAGCGATGACGGTTTCCGCCTCACCATCGCGGGCGCTGCGACGACACAGGTCGTCAATTCCAACACGCCGGCGGGCGGCGACACCATCTCCTACGCCAACCCCCGCGGGCCGGGCGACACGCTGGGCACGTTCAGCTTCGCGGCCGCGGGCACCTACGCCCTCGAACTGGTCTTCTACGAGCGCGGCGGCGGCTCGGGCCTCGAGCTGTTCGCCGCCCCGGGCGCCCGCACTGCCTGGGACGCCACGAACTTCGACCTCGTGGGCGACACGGCCAACGGGGGCCTCGCGGTCGAGTCCGACGCCGTAGGCTCCGCCTCGGGCTCGCGCTACACCGGCCTTATTGGCACCGACGTGCGCACGGCGATGTACAACGTCAACGCCTCCGCCTACATCCGGCTGCCCTTCGAGGTCTCGGACCCGCTGCAATACGACTCGCTGACGCTCCGCGTGAACTACGACGACGGCTTCGTGGCCTACCTCAACGGCGTCGAAGTCGCGCGGCGCAATGCCCCAGCCTTCCTCCACTGGAACTCCACGGCCACCGGCACGCACGAGAACGCGCAGGCCCTGGCCGTCGAGGCCATTGACCTGTCAGGCTACCTCGGCCTCCTGCGGGCCGGGCAGAACGTCCTGGCCATCCAGGGCCTCAACGCCAGCCAGACGAGCCAGAAGTTCCTTGTTGCGGCCGAGCTGGTGGACATTGACATCCTGGGCCTCACCGAGCATTACTTCGCCGTCCCCACGCCCGGCGGGGTGAACTCAACCAGTTACTACGCGCGGGTCGGCGACATCCAGTTCAGCCACGAGCACGGCTTCTACGGCACGCCGTTCAGCGTCACCCTCAGCACGGCGACGGCCGGCGCGCAGATTCGCTACACAACCGACGGCAGCACGCCCACGGCCACCACGGGCACCGTGTACTCGGCCCCCATCAGTATCACAGGCACCACCGTGCTGCGTGCCGCCGCCTTCAAAGCGGGCCACGACCCCGCGCCCGTGGCCACGCGCACGTATCTGTTCCTCGCCGACGTCCTCGCCCAGTCGCCCACGGGCGCCCCGCCGGCGGGCTGGCCCACCGGGCCGATCAACGGCCAGATCCTCGACTACGGCATGGACCCCGACATCGTGAACAGCCCCGTGTGGGGCCCCCAGCTCCAGGCTGCGCTCACGGCTATCCCCAGCATTTCGCTCGTCACCGACGTAGCCAACCTGTTCAACCCCAGCACCGGCATCTACGTGAATGCGGGGCAGGATGGCGCGGCCTGGGAGCGGCCCGTCTCGGCCGAGCTGATCAACCCCGACGGCAGCCTCGGCTTCCAGATCAACGCCGGCCTGCGCATCCGGGGCGGTTATAGCCGCAGCGGTGGCAATCCCAAGCATGCCTTCCGCCTCTTCTTCCGCGAGGAATATGGCGCCGCCAAGCTCCAGTTCCCTCTCTTCGGCGACGAGGGGGTGGACGAGTTCGACTGCATTGACCTGCGCACCGCCCAGAACTACTCGTGGAGCTTCGGGGGCGACCCGAACAACAACTTCATCGCCGAGGTCTTCTCGCGCGACACCCAGCGCGAAATGGGCCAGCCGTACACCCGCAGCCGCTTCTACCACCTTTACGTCAACGGCCAGTACTGGGGCCTCTATCAGACGCAGGAGCGCTCGGAGGCCAGCTTCGGCGAGTCCTATCTGGGCGGCGACGCCGAGGACTACGACACGATCAAGGTGGACGATGGCTACGTCGTCGGCGCGACCGACGGAGCCCTGGCCGCCTGGCAAGACCTCTGGAACCAGGCGGCGGCAGGCTTCTCCACCCTCGCCGCCTACTACCGCGCCCAGGGACTCAACCCCGACGGGACACGCAATCCAGCCTATCCCGTGCTGCTGGACGTGGACAACCTGATCGACTACATGATCGTCATCCTCTACGGCGGCAACCTGGATGCCCCGATCTCGGCCTTTCTAGGCAACGCCAGCCCCAACAACTGGTACGGGATCCGCGACCGAACGGGCGAGCGCGGCTTCGCCTTCTTCGCCCATGACGCGGAGCACACGCTCCTGAACGTCAACGAGAACCGCAACGGCCCCTGGCCCGCGGGCGACGCGTTCAACAAGAGCAACCCCCAATGGATCCACCAGCAGCTCATGTACAATGAGGAGTACCGCCTCCGCTTCGCGGACCGGGTCCACCAGTACTTCTTCAACGACGGCCTGCTGACGCCGGCGAAGGCCACCCAGCGCTTCCTCGCGCGCGCCGCCGAGATTGAGATGGCCATCATCGCCGAATCCGCCCGCTGGGGCGACTCCAAGGTGGCCACCCCGCTCACAAAGACCAACTGGCAGAACGCCGTCAACAACGTCGTCAACAACTACCTGCCTTACCGCTCCAACATTCTCCTCAACCAGTTCCGCGCCACCGTGCTGCGCGACGGCTCCTCCGCTCCGCTCTATCCCAGCGTGGTGGCCCCGGCCTTCAACCTCCACGGCGGCGAGGTGGTCGCAGCATTCTCCCTCACCATGTCCGCCCCCGCCGGCGCCATCTACTACACGACCGACGGGTCCGACCCTCGCCTCGTGGGCGGCGGCGTGTCGCCCAGCGCCGCGCTCTACACGGGGCCCATCGCCCTCGCCGAGAGTGTGCATGTCCAGGCCCGGGTCCTCGCCGGCGGCACCTGGAGCGCTCTCAATCAGGCGACATTCGTCGTCAGTGGCCAGCCCAACGTCCAGATCACCGAAATCATGTACCACCCTTCCTCGGGCCTCGACACCCAGGAGTACGTCGAAATCCACAATGCCAGCTCAGGGGCCGTGAGCACCCGCGGCTGGCGCCTCGCGGGCGCGGTGGACTTCGCCCTGCCCGAGCGGGTCATCCCCGCGGGCGGCTACCTGGTGGTGGCGGCCAACGCTGCCGCCTTCGCCGCCATGTACCCCACGGTGACGAACTATGTGGCCGGATGGCAGGGGAGCCTGAGCGACGCCTCGGAGACGATCGAGCTGCTCGACGCCGCCGGCAACCTCCTCGACCGCGTGACCTACGCCGACGACGGCGACTGGGCGGCCCGCACGAGCGGCCCCCTCGACCACGGCCACCAGGGCTGGGTGTGGGCCGCGGCCCACGACGGCGGCGGCAGCTCGCTCGAACTCATCAGCCTCGTGCTGCCCGACCGCTACGGCCAGAACTGGGCCGCCAGCCTCGTGGCCCAGGGCACACCAGGGGCCGCCAACTCGGTGGCCAGCACCGACGCCGCGCCGCTCATCCTCGACCTCACGCACCTGCCCATCATCCCGCGGTCCACCGAACCGGTCACCATCACCGCCCGCCTCCTCGACGAGGCGGGAACCGGGCTCACCGCAAGCCTGTGGTACCGACTCGACGGGCAGCCCAGTTTCGCCTCGTTACCGATGGCCGACGACGGTGACCACGGCGATGGTAAGGCGGGCGATGGCGTCTTCGGGGCCATTCTGCCCGCCCAGCCGAACGGCACGGTTGTGGAGTTCTACGTCGCCGCCTCCGACGCCACGGGGCACACCCGCACCTGGCCCGCGCCGGTGCAGCCCTCGGGCACCCAGGCCGCCAACCTGCTCTACCAGGTGGACGACTCGTTCGACCCCGCCGCCCCGTGGGTGCCGGGCAGCCAGCCCATCTACCGGCTGATCCTCACCGAGGCCGAGCGGGCCGAGCTGGCCCAGATCGGCGCCGCCAGCGACGGCCAGGAGCTCAGCAACGCCCTGATGAACGGCACGTTCATCGCCCTCGACGGCACGGGGCTGGGCGTGCGTTATCTCGTCGGCGTCGGCAACACGGGCCACGAGACGCGCACAGGGCCGCCCAGCAACTACCTCGTCGCCTTCTCCAGCGAAACCCTGTGGCGGGGTGCCGCCGCGGTCGTCATCAACTCCCGCTACACCCACGCCCAGTCGCTCGCCAACGCCGTCTACCAGGCGGCGGGGCTAGCCGCCCCTGACTCGCAGGCGGTGCAACTGCGCATCAACGGTGCTGACCTCGCCTTGCCCGGAAGCCCCATGTACGGCCGCTACATGAGCCTGGAGGCCCTGGGTGCCGCCTTCGCCCTCAACCACTTCCCCGCCGATCCCCTGGGCAACCTCTACGCCGCCTTCCGCACCGACGATCTGGCGCAGGAGGCCGACCTCCGCTATGAGGGCGCCTCGGCGGCGGCCTATCAGGACACCTACTTCAAACTCACCAATCGGGACGCCAACGACTGGTCCGACCTCGTCACCATGCTCAACGTGCTGAATAACGCCCCCGCCGCGAGTTTCCTCGCCCAGGTAAGCCAGGTCATCAACGTCGAGCAGTGGGTGCGCTATCTGGCTCTCGACACACTGATGATGAACTACGGGCCGGGGCTCAACCGCGGCATCGGCAACAACTACTACCTCTACCGCGGCGTGGCGGACCCCCGGTTCGTCCTCATCCCACACGACCTCGACGCCGTGCTCGGCCAGGGCCAGGCCTCGGGCGACATCGCCCACAGCATCTTCGCCTTCACCGGCGCGGACGGCCTGAACCGCCTGCTCACCCACCCCGACGTGCTGCCCCTCTATTACTCGGCCATCCTCGACCTCATCGCCACGGTGTTCAATCCACAGGCGATGAACCCCCTGATTGACCAGACGATCGGCGCCTTCGCCCCGCTGGCGGTCACCGACGCGATGAAGCAGTTCGTGGTGGACCGCACGGCGGCCGTGCTGGCGCAGATTCCGCGAGAGTTCGCTATCACCAGCCCGCTGCCGGTCGTCAACGGCTACCCGCGCACCACCGCGGCCACGGCGAGCCTCAGCGGCACAGCCGACGCCGCCCACACCCGATCGGTGCTCGTCAACGGCAACGCGGGCTCGTGGGACCCCCGGACCGGCCAGTGGACCGACAGCCTGCCGACCGGCGCCCAGGCTCAAGTCCTCCTCTCGCGTGGCTCCGTCTGGCGCTACCTCGACAACGGCTCAGACCAGGGCACCGCCTGGTACCAGTCGGGCTTCAACGACAGCGGCTGGGCCTCCGGCCGCGCCCACCTGGGCTACGGCGACGGCGACGAAGCCACGGTGGTGAGCTATGGACCGGACCCCAACAATAAGTACCCCACCACGTACTTCCGCACCACGTTCAACGTCGCCAACCCGTCGCAAGTCACCGCGCTCACCCTGTGGCTCGTGCGCGACGATGGCGCCGCCGTCTACCTCAACGGCCAGGAGGTGGTACGCAATGGCTTGCCCGTGGGTGCCGCCTTCAATACCTACGCCACCATCACCGTCGGCGGCGCCGATGAGTCCACCTTCTACCAGTTCACCATCAACCCCGCCCTGCTCTTGAGCGGCCTCAACACCCTGGCGGTGGAGGTGCACCAGAGCTCCCCCAACAGCTCGGATCTCAGCTTCGACCTCGAGCTCGAGGCCACTGTGCCCGTGGGCGGCACCAGCATCGCCCTCCAGCCCGGCCTCAACCGTGTGCTCGTCGAGACCTTCGACGGCCCCAATGGCACCGGCAACCGCCTCACGAGCGGCACGATTGACATCTGGCGCGACATCCCAGGCACCCCCATCGCCGGCGGCCACATCACAACCGACACCGTGCTCGCGCCCGCCGCCGGCCCCTATACGGTGGCCGGCCACGTGATCGTGGACCCCGGCGTCACCCTCACGATTCAGCCGGGGACCACGCTCTTCTTCGAGACCGGCGCGCGCCTCACCATCGAGGGGCGACTGGTGGCCGAAGGCACCGCGGCCGCGCCCATCCGCTTCACCAGCGTGCCTGGGGGCGGCCCCTGGAACGGCATCCAGGTCAGCAACACACTGGCCGACAACCGCATCTCCCACGCCATCCTCGAGTGGGGCGTCAGCGACGACGGCATGGTGGGTATGGACAACTCGCGCCTGACCCTCGACCACGTGACGTTCGACCACGCCAACCGCCGCCGCATCCGCTCCGTGGCCTCCTCCCTCACTGTCCGCAACTGCACGTTCAGCGACGTGTATGGGGAGGGCGAGACGCCCGCCACCGACGGCCTGAGCGGGCACATCTGGCTGGCCGGCCCTGCCCCGGGCCCTGTCGTGATTCAGGGCAACACCTTCGGCCTCCTCAAGGGCCCCAACCACGCCATTGACCTCAACGGCACAGGCGTCTCGCCCGTGGCGATCCTCGACAACGTGTTCCTCGGCGGCGGCGCCCACGCCCTCCGTCTGGACGGCGACGCCCACGTCGAGGGCAACTCCTTTGCGGGCTTCCACAAGGACGGCTCGAACCCCGACCCCGGCTACGCCAGCGCCCTGGCCGTGCGCGGCGCGCACAGCTACGTGGCCGTCCGCAACACCTTCTCCAACGTGGACCACGCCGCCCTCGTCTACGACGAGGCGTTCCTCGTCTTCGCGAACAACACCGTGGCCGGCGCCGGCCACGCCGCCCTCACCTTCGACCTGCCCGGCCAGACGGCCAGCCCCGGGCGCGGCGCCTATGTGGATGGCGTCATCTTCGCCGATTCGCCCGTCGCCTTCGACCACGTGCTCGTCACCACCGACCTTACCATCAATCGCTCCATCATCCCCGCGGCTTGGCACAGTTTCGGGGTGGGCAACGTGGACGAGGATCCACGCCTGGCGGCCTCGGGCTTCGCGCTGCTGCCCGGCTCGCCCGCGCTCGGCGCCGGCCCGAACGGCCTGGACATGGGCGCGCTCGTGCCCGCGGGGGCTTCGCTCTCCGGCGAGCCGCCGGCTGTGACCCCGCTCGCCAGCGCCACGCTCACCGTCGCCGGGCCAGGCATTACGCACTACCGGTACCAGGTCAACGGCGGCGGTTACGGGCCGGAGACGCCTGTGGCCACGCCCATCACCCTCAGCGGCCTGGCCAACGGCGCCTACACCGTGCAGGCCGTCGGCAGGAACTCAGCCGGCATCTGGCAGGCCGAGGCCGACGCCACGGCCTCGCTCACGTGGACCGTGAACGCCGGCCTCTCACGCGTCCGCATCAACGAGGTGTTGGCCAGCAACCGCTCGGCCGTGGAGCACGAGGGCACCTTCCCTGACCTCATCGAGCTGGTCAATGATGGCGCCGTGCCCGCCGACCTGTCGGGGATGACCCTGAGCGACGACCCCGCGAACCCTGCCAAGTTCGTCTTCGCCGCTGGCACCACGCTGCTGCCGGGCGGGTTCCTGGTGCTCTATGCCGACGGCGCGGCCACCTCGGGCATCCATCTGGGCTTCTCGCTCGACGCGCAGGGCGAGGGCGTGTTCCTCTTCGCCTCCGCGGCCCAGGGCGGCGCGCTGCTCGACTCGGTGGAGTACGGCCTTCAGGTGCCCGACTTCTCGATCGGCCGCGTGGGCCACGACAGCGCCTGGGCGCTCACGCAGCCGACATTCGGCGCGGCCAATGTTCCGCAGCGAACGGGCGACCCCGCGACGCTTCGGCTCAACGAGTGGTTCACGGATGGCGACGTGCTGTTCCAGGACGACTTCGTTGAGCTGTACAACCCCGACCCCTTGCCCGTGGCGCTGGGCGGCCTGTTCCTCACCGACAGGCCCGGGCCTGAGCCCGCGAAGCACGCGATCGCGCCGCTGAGCTTCGTGGCGGGCGGGGGCTTCGCCGTCTTCATCGCCGACGACAACGAGGCGGCCGGCCCCAGCCACCTGGGCTTCAAGCTCTCGCCGCACTACGAGTGGCTCGGCCTCTTCGATGCCGCGGGCAACCCGATTGACACGGTCCTTCACCTCGCGCAGACGACCGACATGTCGCAAGGCCGCAGACCCGACGGGGCGGCGTGGCCCTTCGCCTTCTTTGCCATCCCCACGCCCGCCCTGTCGAACAGCTCGCCCGTCCCCGTCAACATTGAAGGGCTGATGGCCTCCCTTCGCATCACTGAAGTGATGTACAACCCGCCCGATGGCGCCGATCACGAGTTCATCGAGCTCCAGAACACGGGCGCCACCCTCCTCAACCTGGAGGGCGTGCGGCTGGGCGGCGGGGTGAGCTTCGTGTTCCCCAGCCTCGAGCTGGCGCCCGGGGCGTTCATCGTCGTGGTGAGCGACCTTGAGGCCTTCCAGTCGCACTACGATGTCGGCGTGCCGGTCGCGGGCGAGTTTGCAGGCGACCTCGACAATGCGGGCGAGGGCCTCACGCTGCGCCTCCCCGCCCCCTACGACGCCGCCATCCTGGACTTCCGCTACAGCGACGGGTGGTATCCGACGACGGATGGGCAAGGGCATTCGCTGGTGGTCCGCGACGCCTCGGCGCCCCGCGCGGCGTGGGACGACGCGGCGACCTGGCGCCCGAGCCTGTTCGACGACGGCTCGCCCGGCGCACCCGACTCCGGCTTCGCCGCGGGCCAGATCGCGATCAACGAGATTCACTACGCGCCCGATGTGGCCACCGACCTGCTGGAGTTTGTGGAAATCCACAGCGGCGAGGCCACGGACACCGACGTCGGCGGCTGGAGCCTCTCGGACGCCATCGCCTACACCTTCCCCGCCGGGACCACGCTGCCCGCGGGCGGCTACCTGGTCGTGGCGCAGGACCCCGCGGCGTTCCAGGCGCGGTTCGGGTTCACGCCGCTGGGGCCGTTCACCGGGCGCTTGAGCAACGGCGGCGAGAGAATCGTGCTGCGCAACGCCCTCGGCCAGAAGGTGGATGCGGTGGGCTACGGCGCGGGCTTCCCCTGGCCGGTGGTCGGCGAGGCGCCCGGGCCGTCCATCGAGCTGCTCAACCCCGCACTCGACAACCGCCTGGGGGCAAGCTGGCGGCCGTCGCTCATCTCGGGCCCCACGCCCGGCGCGCTCAACTCGGTCTACGCAACATCGTTCACGCCCTTCGTTCACACGGTGAGCCACAGCCCGCGGGAGCCCTTGCCAGGCACCCCCGTCGTCATCACGGCCATTGTCACCGACGCCGATGGCATTGCAGGTGTGGCGCTCGAGTACCAGCTTGTGGACCCCGGCAGCTACATCAGCCTCGCCGATCCGCTCTACGCGACGAGTTGGTCTTCCCTCGCGATGCACGACGACGGGTTGGGCGTGGACGAAGTGGCCGGCGACGGCATCTACTCGGCCGAGCTGCCCGCCGCGCTGCAAACCCATCGCCGCCTCGTGCGCTATCGCGTGACGGCCGAGGACACCGTGGGCACCTCGACGCAGGCCCCGCACCCCGAGGACCCGCAGCCGAACTTCGCCTACTTTGTCTATGGCGGCGTGCCCGGCTGGAGCGGGGCCATCGAGCCCGGCAGCAGCGACCCCGACCGTGCGGCCGCGAGGCCGTACGACGGCGCGGCGATGGCCAGCGTGCCCGTCTATCATCTGCTCACGAAGAAGGCCGACGCCGAGGCCGCGCAGTGGCTCGACGGCTACTCGGGCGACGCCTATCCCTGGCTCGGCACGCTGGTCTACAACGGCGTGGTCTACGACCACATCCGTTATCAGGCGGGCGGCGACGCCTGGCGCTACGCCGCAGGCAAGAACGCCTGGACCTTCGACTTCAATCGCTCTCACCCCTTTGAGGCCGAGGGCAATTGTGAAAACGACTACCAGGAGCCGTGGGACAAGCTGGACCTCTCCCCCTGCCTGCTCCCTGCTGACACCGGCTTGCGCGGCGAGCACGGGCTGTTCGAGGCGGTCGCCTTCCGCCTCTTCCAACTTGCCGGCGTGCCCGCCAGCCACACCCACTGGGCCACGCTCCGCGTGATCGACGAGGTCGCCGAGGCCGGCGCCACGCAATACCAAGGCGACTTCTGGGGCCTCTATCTCGCCATCGAGCGCCCAGACGGCCGCTTCCTTGACGAGCACGGCCTCCCCGACGGCAACCTCTACCGCATGGACGCCTGGGAAGGCGTGCTTGCCAACCAGGGCTACCGAGCCGCCACCGACGGCTCCGACCTCGACGCCTTTCTCGCCACCGCCGCCGCGAACCCCTCGGAAGCCTGGTGGCGCGCCAATCTGGACCTCCAGGAGTACCTCAGCTACCGCGCCATCCTCGAGGCCACCCGCAGCTACGACGTGGGCGACGGCTCGAACTACCTCTACTACCTGGATCCCACGACCGGCCTCTGGTCGGTCGTTCCCGGCGACCTGCGCTTCACCTGGGCCGGTACGATGCCCGGCAACGGCGCCGAGCCCCTCGCCGCCCCCGTGCTGTCCTGGCCCGCCCTCGCTCTCGACTACCAGAACCGCCTGCGCGAGATCCGCGACCTGCTTTTCAACACCGACCAGGCCTACCAGGTGATTGACGAGTTGGCCGGCTTCATCACCGGGATCGTGGGCGCCGACCGGGCGATGTGGGACTTCAATCCCGTCCTGCTCTCGCCCTACGTAGACCCCGCGAAGGCGGGGCAAGGCGAGTTTTACCAAGCGTCGGCCTCGGGCGGCTTCGACGGGATGGCCGCGCTCCTCAAGAGCTACGTCACCGCCCGCATCGGCTGGATGGACACGCATCTTCTCAGCGATCCGCTGATTCCCGCGACGCCTGCCGTGACCTCGCTCGCCCCGCCCGAGTTCCCCTCCAACGCCCTCAGCTTCCGAGCCTCGGCGTTCGGCGGCAGCGCGCCCTTTGCGGCCATGGAGTGGCGCCTGGGCGAAGTTACCGACCCCGACAACCGCAGCTACGACCCCGACGCCCCGCGCCGCTACGAGATCGAGGCCGTCTGGACCAGCGGTGTGCTGCCCGCCTACGCCAGCGACATCACCGTGCCCTCCAGCGCCGTCGAGGCTGGCCACACCTATCGCATTCGCGTGCGCATGCAAGACGCCACGGGCCGCTGGAGCCATTGGTCCGAGGCGGTCGAGTTCGAGGTCTCGCGGCCCTTCGACCCGCTCGCCGACGCCCTGCGGATCACCGAGGTGATGTACCACCCGAAGGACCCTGTCGCGCCAAGCCAGTGTCGGGACAACGACTTCGAGTTCATCGAGGTGAAGAACATCGGGCCTGCCCCGATTGACCTCCTCGGCTTCCGCCTCGACAAGGCGGTTGCCTTCACCTTCCCTCAGATCATCCTGGCCCCCGGCGCTCATGTAGTGGTGGTGAGCAACCTGGCGGCCTTCGCGTCGCGCTACGACACCGCGGGCATCCTGGTTGCCGGCCAGTATGCCGGCTCGCTCAGCAACGCGGGCGAGGAGATTCAACTCCGCGGTCCGTTCGGCGAGCGAATCGCCGACTTCGACTACCGCGACTCCTGGCACCCCCTCACCGACGGCGAGGGCTTCTCGCTCGTGCCTGTGGACGAGGCGGGCGACCTGGCGAACTGGGACCGCCGCAGCGGCTGGCGGACGAGTGCCTTCGTGCACGGCTCGCCCGGCGCCGACGACCCCGGCTACCCGGCCGGTACGGTCGTCATCAACGAGCTGCTCTCCCACACCGACCTCGCAGCCGGCGACTGGATTGAGTTGCACAACACCACCAGCAGCCCCATTGACCTCGGCGGCTGGTACCTGAGCGACGACGCGGCCGACCTGACGAAGTACCGGATTCAGCCGGGCACGGTGCTCCCCGCGGGCGGCTTCCTGGTGCTCAACCAGCGCGACCACTTCGGCAACGCGGCTGCCCCGGGCGCTCGCGTGGCCTTCGCCTTCAGCGAGTTCGGCGAAAACGCCTTCCTCTCCTCGCCCGACCCCAGCGGCCAGGCGGGCGGTTACCGCGAGGGCGTGGCCTTCGGCGCGGCCGACCACGAGGTGCCCTTCGGCCGCTACGTCACTAGCACGGGCCGAGTGGACTTTGTGGCGGTGAGCGCGCCCACGCCCGGCGCTGCGAATGCTTCCCCGCTCGTGGGCCCCGTCGTCATCAACGAAATCATGTACCATCCCCCCACAGCCGGCGGCCACGAGTTCATCGAGCTGCGCAACACCTCGAGCGTCGCCGTTCCCCTCTATGACCTGGCGAACCCCGACAACACGTGGAAGTTCGTTGACGCCATCGAGTTCCGCTTCCCCGCCTACACCACGCTGCCGGCCAACGGCTACATGCTCGTGGTGGGCATTGACCCAGCGACGTTCCGCGCGGCCTATGGCGTGCCCGCCGAGGTCGCCATTGTCGGCCCCTACGCCGGCGCCCTCGCCAACGAGGGCGAGTCCGTCAAACTCTACCGCCCCGGCGCGCCCGAGGGCAACGGCTACGTGCCCTACATCCTCGTCGAGCGCGTGGACTACGACGACCGCCAGCCCTGGCCCGAGGAGCCCGACGGCGACGGCCCGGCCCTGGCGCGATGGAGTGGGACACTCTATGGGAACGACCCTGCTGCCTGGGGCGCGAGCGGGCCTGGCGGCACGCCCGGGCGGGCGAACGGGTTCCTCGACGCCACGCCGCCCACGCCGCCCGTCGGCCCGAGCGCCGCCGCCGTGAGCAGCTCGCGCATTGATCTGGCCTGGGGCGCATCCTCCGACCCCGAGACCGGCGTCGCGCTCTACCGCATCTACCGCGATGGCATCGCGCACCAGACCACGGCGCTCACGAGCTTCAGCGACACCGGCCTGGCCGAGGACCGCACCTACGCCTATCAGATTGCGGCGGTGAATGGCGATGGCCGCGAAGGCCCCCTCACGGCGGTGCTGCTTGCTACGCCCAAGCCGAGCCTTCAGGCCGCCGCCGCCTTCGATGCCACGCACGTGGCCGTCACCTTCGGCAAGCCCGTCCAGCAGGCGTCCGCCGAGAGCCTGGGCAACTACGTCCTCACCGACCCCGTTGCCCAGTCGGTCGCGATCCTCGGCGCCGAGCTTCAGGCCGACCGCCGGACGGTGAACCTCGTGCTCGCCGCGCCGCTGTCGGAGGGCGTCCTGTACACGCTCAGGGTCAGCAACGTGGCCGATGGCTCGGGCAACGTCGTGGCGCCGAACTCCCAGCAGAGCTTCGTCTACACCGCCTGGCAGAGCCAGGACATCGGCGCCGTGGCTGCCGCGGGCAGCACGCAACTCCTGGGCGGCGTCTTCACCGTTCAGGCCTCGGGGGCGGGCACGGGGGGGTACGGCGACGAGTTCCGCTTTGTGTTCAAGCCCTTCAGCGGCGATGGCGAGATCGTCGCCCGCATCGCCAGCCTCGCCAACGCCGATCCCGCGGCTGCCGCGGGCCTCATGTTCCGCAGCAGCCTGGCGGCGAACGCCAGCTACGTCTTCGCCGCCGTTACGGCTGGGGCCGGCTCCGCCTTCCAGTGCCGCAGCGCCACCGCCGACGCCGCCGAGCACGACAGCGGAACGGGCGCGGCGCCTCAATGGCTGCGCCTCGTGCGCTCTGGCAACACCTTCCGCAGCTTCGTTTCCGCCGACGGCGTCGCGTGGACGCTGCTGGCCGAGGACACCGCGGCGATGGGTACGGTGGCCTATGTGGGCCTCGCCATCACGAGCCACAACGACGGCGTCCTTGCCACGGCTGTGGTGGACAGCATGAGCGTGACCCCGCACGAGCCGCCCACGATCTCCCTCACCGGTCCGGCCAGCGACGTGTCGGTGAACCACAACCAGGCCGTAACGTTCACGTGGACGGACGCCGACGCCGACAGCGACGCCGTGATTGACCTGGCCATTGACCCCGACGACGGCAGCGAGCCGTGGGGCGATGAAGACCACACCTGGATCGCCCAGGGCCTCTCCGAGAACCCCGACGGCGCGAACGACCAGTTCGTATGGCAGCCGGGCGCCACACCGCCTGGCACTTACACAGTCTGGGCACGGATTAACGACGGCGACCACGCCCCCGCCTACAGCCGCGCGGTCGGGCGGGTGAGCGTCCTCCCCGATGCGCCGCCTACACTCACCACGGTCGCCCCGTTGCCTGGCGCGATCGAGGACACAGACTTCGCGGTCTCGTATGCCACGCTGCTCGGCGCGTCGAACGCCAGCGACCCCGACGGCGACCCGCTGAGTTTCCGCATCGAGGCGGTGACAAGCGGCACGCTGCTCAAGGGCGGGACGCCCGTCGTGCTTGGCGCCACGCTGTTGTCGGCGGGCGAGAGCCTTACCTGGCACCCGGCCGCGGATGCGACCGGCACGCTCGCCGCCTTCACCGTTCGGGCATGGGACGGCCAGGCCGCCTCGGCCGCGCCCGTCCAGGTGAACATCCAAGTGGCGCCGGTCAACGACGCGCCGATGGCGAACGCGCAGAGCGTGGGGACGGCGGAAGACACGGCGCTGGCGATTGCCCTGACGGGCAGCGGCGGCGACCCCGAGGTGGCCCAGACCCTCACCTTCGGCATCGTCAGCGGCCCGAGCCACGGGAGCCTGAGCGGCTTCAACCCTGGGACCGGCGCGGTCACCTACACCCCGGCCCCCGATTACCACGGAGCAGACAGCTTCACGTTCACAGTGACCGACGACGGCCTGGCGGGCAGCCCGGCGTCGCTCGTCAGCGCGCCGGCGACGGTGAGCATCACCGTCACGCCGGCCAACGACGCGCCGACGGCGAACGCGCAGAGCGTGGGGACGGCGGAGGACACGGCGCTCGCGATTGTCCTGACGGGCAGCGGCGGCGACCCCGAGGTGGCCCAGACCCTCACCTTCGCCATCGTCAGCGGCCCGAGCCACGGGAGCCTGAGCGGCTTCAACCCTGGGACCGGCGCGGTCACCTACACCCCGGCCCCCGACTACCATGGTGCAGACAGCTTCACGTTCACAGTGACCGACGACGGCCTGGCGGGCAGCCCGGCGTCGCTCGTCAGCGCGCCGGCGAGCGTGACGATCACCGTCACGCCGGCCAACGACGCCCCAGTCTTCGGGCCGTCCGTCCCTGCCGACATGACGGTCCTGCTTGTCGGCCAGGCGTTCAGCTTCCCCTTCAGTGCGTCCGACAGCGACCTGGATCCACTGAGCTACACGCTTGTTTCCGGCCCCTCGTGGCTGAGCATGGATGCCGTGACGGGCGTGCTCTCCGGCACGCCCAATCGCCGCGCTCACCTGGCCACCGACACAGTGATCGTGCGGGTGGACGACGGGCACGGCGGCACGGATGAACGCACGTTTCAACTCACCGTGCAGGGCCAGGTGATCGCGCTCGGTTCCGGCCTTCCCGCGCCGGCTACGAAGGCCACATTCACCGACGCATCGGGCGACCTCGTGAGCGTGGGCGCGAAGGGCCTCGGCACATTCTACCTGTTGCGTGGCGTGGCGCCCGACGCCGGCGGCCTCTACGGCAATGCCACGCCGGGCGATCTGGTGGCCGTTGAAGCGGAGGGGACGAACTCCAAGTCGGCCATTGCCTTCAAAGTGTCGTCCCCCGTGAAGGCGCCGCTGCCCGGCACCTCGGTCGGCGATATTGCGGTGGCCGGCTCACTGGGCGTCTTCGGTGGCGCGCAGGTGAGGCTGCTGGGCGGCCTCTCGGTCACGGGCGGCGTGGCCAAGCTGACGCTCGGCGACGTAACGGCGCCGAGCGGCCTCACGATGGGGGCTGACCCGCTGATCGCATCGGCCAGCGTGGTACTCGGCCGCGTGCAGGACGCCGGCCTCACCTCGGGCACCCCCCTCAAGTCGCTCGCGCTGAGCGAGTGGTTGGACACGGACGCGACGCCAGACGCCCTGATCGCCCCGTGGATTTCCAGCCTGACGACGAAGCGCAGCAAGACCCTCGGCGGCCCCGTGGGGGACTTCCAGGCGAGTGTGACCCTGAGCGGCGCAGGCGCAACGAAGGGCACCCTGGGCAAGGTGTCCATCGCCGGCTCCGTGCGCGGCGGCACGTGGGATGTCACGGGCGCCGCGGGCTCCGTGGCCATCGGCGGGAACTTCATCAACGGCACGTTCCGAGCCGCCGTCCTCAAGTCGCTCACCGTCGCCGGAACCATCCTTGAGGACGCCTCCGACGGCGATACAGACGTGATCCACGTGTTGACAGGCATCTTCACGGCAGGCGACCTCACCTGGCGAGGCTCCATCCCGCCCGACCATTGGTTCGGTGGCTTGCGCGCGTTCGTCGGGTAGGCGAACGGCGCAGCCACCGTCCCGAGGTCGGCCCCCCCATGTCGTTGGTCGCTGCCCTGACGGCCACTTGGCCCGGTCTGCTCTTGCCGTGCGGCCCCTTGCGGGGCCGGCGGCCATGGGCTACAATTCCTGCCGGGATCGGGCCAATGCCACTCAGCTTGGAGGAGACGCTGTGGGCAAGATTGTGACCCGTCTGGCCATCGTGTTGCTCGCGGTTGCCATTGTGGTGGTGGTCGCCATCGGGCTCCAGCCCAAGAGCGGCGGAAAGGGCGGCGGCGAGAAGTTTCGTTTCGCCCTTGTGCCGAAGTCCATCGGCCACCCCTATTGGGAAGGCGTGCGCGAAGGCATGCTGGCCGCGGCTCAGCGCCTGGACGTCGAGGCTGCCTTCCAGGGGCCGCCCGAGGCGAGCATCGAGGAGCAGCTCAAGGTCATCGAGGGCCTCATTGCCCGGGGCTACGACGGCATCGCCATCTCGCCCAACGACCCCGACGCCGTCAAAGAGATCATCAAGCGGGCCATGGCCAAGGGCATCGCCGTCGTGACCTTCGATAGCGACTCTCCCGACAGCGAACGGCTGGTCTACATTGGCACGGACAATCGCCAGGGCGGCCGCGTAGGCGCCGAGGCGATGGCGAAGCTGCTGGACGCCCAGAAGGAAGGAGGCGACAAGCTCCCCGTCCAGATGATCGGCGGCAGGCCCGGCGCCTGGAACCTCAAGGAACGCATGGACGGCTTCGCCGAAGGCGTGAAGGGCACCCGCATCTCGCTCCTCGACATCCAGTACAACCAGGAGAGCCCCGACACGGCCCTCCAGGTGGCCGAGGCCGTGCTCAACGCGCAAGCCGATCTCCGCGGCTTCTTCGGCTCCAACGCTTTCGCCGGGCCGGGCGCCGCCCTCGCCGTCAAGGGCGCCATCCAGCGCGGCAAGATCCAGAAGGGCCAGGTCCGCATAGTAGCCTTCGATACCACGGAGGACATCTTGGGCTTTATCGAGGAAGGCGTGATTGACTGCACGCTGGCCCAGAACACCCGCGAGATGGGCCGCCTCGCGGTCGAGAAGCTCCTCGAGTTCGCCAGGCAGTACCGCGAGAAGAAGGCATTCGACCGTCCGCCCAAGGACAAGTCGATCCTTGACACCGGCGTCACCGTTGTGTGGCCGCAGGACGTAGCGAAGTTCCGCACGAAACCTGCGCAGAAGAAGTAGCCAGTCATCAATATCCAACCCCCAATCATCCATCGCCAGGCAGGAATCGCGCCTCTCTACGCCCAGGGCGTTGCTCGCCGCTCCGGGCGGCCTTACCTGGCCATTGAGGATTGAGGATTGGGTACTGGACGTTGAACTTGGATTGCCGATGGTCCGGCCCCTTCTCTCGATGAGCGGCATCTGCAAGTCGTTCCCGGGCGTCCGGGCGCTCGACCACGTGGCCCTGTGCGCCGGCGAGGGCGAGGTGGTGGCCCTCGTGGGCGAGAACGGCGCAGGCAAGTCCACCCTCATCAAGATCCTCTCGGGCTGCTATAGGGCTGACGCGGGCGAGGTGCACTTTGCTGGCCGCCGGCTCGGGCACTATGGCCCGCATGATGCCCAACGCCTCGGCATCTCAGTGATCTACCAGGAGTTCAACCTGGCCCCGCCACTGTCCGTGGCCGAGAACGTCTTTGTCGGGCGGCAGCCGCGCACGCGGCTGGGCACGGTGGCGTTCGGGCGGCTGCGGGCCGACACACAGCGCATCCTCGATTCGCTCGAGCTGCCCCTCGACGCCCGCCGGCCCGTGGCCAGCCTCAGCGTGGCCGAGCAGCAGATGGTCGAGATCGCCAAGGCCGTTTCGTTCCAGGCCAGGCTCATCGTGATGGACGAACCGACCGCCGCCCTTACCGAGCACGAAACGGCGAAGCTCTTTGCCCTGGTTCGCCGCCTCAGGGCCCAGGGCGTCGCCGTCATCTACATCTCGCATCGCCTCGAGGAGGTGTTCGCCCTCGCCGACCGCGTCGTCGTGCTGCGCGACGGGCGCAACGCGGGGGGGATGCCCATCGCCGAGGCCACGGTCGAGGGGATCGTGCGGCTCATGGTCGGGCGCGACCTGGGCGACATGTTCCGCAGGGAGCCCGTCGCGCCGGGCGCCCCCGTGCTCGAGGTGCGGGGCCTCTCGCGGGCCGCCAGCCGCGTGCGGGATGTGAGCCTGGCGGTGCGGGCGGGCGAGATCGTGAGCCTGGCGGGCCTCGTGGGCGCCGGCCGCACCGAGATCGCCCGGGCCATCTTCGGAGTTGACCGCCCCGACGCTGGGGAAATCCGGGTGGGCGGGGAGCCTGTGGCCATCCGTTGCCCGCGCGATGCCATCCGCGCCGGCCTGGGCTTCGTCACCGAGAACCGCAAGGAGCAGGGCCTCTTCCTCATGCTCGCCGTCCGCGAGAACATGACTTCTGCCGCCCTGGGGGTAGGGCGTGCATGCCTGCGCGCGGAAGATGCCGATGGTGTGCACGCATGCACGCCCTACCTGGGACTTGTGCGGTTCCGGGCCGAGCGGGAGCTTGTCGGCTCGATGATCGCCCAGCTCCGCATCCGCACGCCCTCGCAGGAGCAGCGTGTGGCGTTCCTCAGCGGCGGCAATCAGCAGAAGGTGGTGCTGGCCCGATGGCTGGCGCTCAAGCCGAGGGTCCTCCTCCTCGACGAGCCGACCCGCGGCATTGACGTTGGGGCCAAGGCCGAGGTCTATGCCCTCATGGGCCAGCTCGTGCGCCAGGGCGTGGGTATCCTCATGGTCTCGTCTGAACTGCCCGAGGTCCTCGGCATGAGCGACCGCGTGCTCGTCGTGCGCGAGGGGGCGATCGCGGGCGAATTCTCCCGCGCCGACGCCACCCAGGAGGCGATCATGCACCTGGCGACCGGAGGGAGATGATGTGTGATACGTGAGGAGTGGGGAGGACAGGCGTCTGTTCCCCAGTTCCCCTCTTGTCGCGCATCACGCATCGTGCAACGCGCGGTCATATCAGGGGGTTGAATGCCATGCCGCCCAAGCCGCTTTCGGACTCGAGCAAGCAGGCCCTGGCCATCTGGTTCCTCGCCTGCGCCGCGGTGCCGTTTGGTGTGCTGGCGCCCGCGGCCGAACGCCCGGCCGGCCTGGTGGCCGCCGCGGCGGGTCTGGCGGCCCTTGGCGTCGCCGTGGGCGTGGCCTACGTGCGGCGCTGGCGGCCCGCCTGGCATCTGCTCCAGGCCGGCCTGCTTGCCGCCGTGGGCCTGGCCGGCTACTGGGGAAACCGATGGCTCTTCGTGGGCGCGTCCGCCTTGATGATCTACCTCTACTTTCTCCTCTATGCGCCGCAGGTGCGCGAGGAGTTCGACATTCACGCGGCGCCCCGAGAAGTGGGTGTGCTTCTCGTGCTCCTGGGCTTGTGCTCGGCGCTGGCCGTCGTGCGGCCGGGGTTCCTTGAGGGCGGGAATCTACTCGACCTGGCCCGCCAGTTCGCCACGGTGGGCATCATGGCCGTGGGGATGACCATGGTGATCGTGCTGGGAGGCATTGACCTGAGCGTGGGCTCGATCGTGGCGCTCTCGGGCTGCCTGGCCACGCTGGCGATGCGTCACCACGACTCATCACTGGCGGTGGCCGCGGGCATCTCGATCGCGGCAGGTCTGGTGGTGGGGCTGTTCAACGGGGCACTTATCAGCGGCTTCCGCATGGCGCCCTTCGTCGTCACGCTCGGCACCATGAGCATGGCCCGCAGCCTGGCCATCGTGGTCACGGGGGCCAAGCAGGTTCCTGTGAAAGGCTGCTCGGCGGAGGCGGGCTTCCACGCCCTGGCCTGGGCCGACACGCTGGGCGTGCCGAACCCCGTGTGGCTGATGGCCCTCGTGGTACTGGCCGGCCACGTGTTCCTGTGCTACACGCGCACGGGTCGCCACATCTACTACATCGGCGCCAACGAGGAGGCAGCGCGCCTGTCGGGCCTCCGCGTGACGGCGGTCAAAGCCGCGGTCTACACCCTCTGCGGCCTGCTGGCGGGGCTGGCGGGCATCGTGCAGGCCTCGCGGATCGCCACGGGCCAGCCCAGCGCCGGGGCTGGCGACGAACTCCGTGTCATCGCCGCCGTCATCATCGGCGGCGCGTCGTTCTCGGGCGGGGTGGGCACGGCCCTCGGCTCGCTCCTGGGCGCCGCGATCATGGGCGTGTTGCGCCAGGGGCTGATCCTCCTAGGCGTTGAGCCCAACTGGCAGCAGTTCGTCGAGGGGGCTGTCATCATCGGCGCCGTGGGCATCGACCTTCTGCGCAGACGACGATGAGCCATGTCCTCCCTGCGATGCGCGGTGAGCATGCATGCCAGAGTGCGCCCGAGGCACGGTCGCCAAGAGGTGGGGTTTGCGCGCTGAGGAGGCGAAGGTGGCGGCAACCTGAGGTCGGGAGACTCTGGCGGCCCTTGAGCTTCCTAAGGGGCGAGGCTCTCCCGCCCTGGGGCTGCGATGCCTCGGCGCTCGAGCACCGAGCCTTCCGCTCGGTGCAGGTCCACCAGCCCTTTGAGCAGGCTTACGACGGCCTCGACCTCGGTGATCTGGCTGGCCAGGAGATCGCGCTGGGCTATGGCGACGAGGAAGGGGGTGGACTTGCCTTCGCGAAGCCGGGCAGCCTCGGTGGCGGCCGCGACTTCCCTGGCCTTCCGAGTGGCGGCGCTGGCCACCACCTGCTCGCGTGACCGCTGGACCTCGATGTACGCCATGCGGACGTCGAGTTGCGCGAGTTGTTCCAGATTCGTGAGCGATTCGGCCAGTTGCCTGGCCGTGATGGCGGCTCTATCGTTGCGGGCCGTTGCCGCGCGATTGCCCAGGGGGAACTCAAAGGTGATGCCGACCGAGGCGTCGTAGCCTTTCCCCGAGAGGTCCGAGGGCGACCGTCCGAGCGCGGTGGCGTAGCCCGACTTGCCCAGGGCAGCGAAAAGATCCAGCTTCGGCAGCAGGCCGTTGCGTGTCTTCACGAGTTCGAGCTCGCCGCGTCGCACGCGCAAGCGCGCCTCGTTGAGGTCAGGCCGCAGCCGGAGCGCGAGCCGCACGTGGGCCTCCACGTCGTCGAGCAGCAGCGCCGGCGCCGCGGGGTGCACCTTGAGGACGGCTTGCCGGCTCCAGAGGTTCGGTCCCGACGGGTTGAGGAGACGCAGAAAGCGGAGGAGGGCTGTGGCGTAGGCGCTTCGCGCATTGATCAGGGCCTCGTGGCGGGAGGCGACCTCGGCCTGGGCGATCGCCAGCACGCTCTCGGCCAGCTTGCCGATCTTGATGCGCTCCACGGTCTCGCTCAATTGGTCCTCGGCCACCTTCGCCGATGCGGCGTAGATCTCGATCTGCCGCTCGGCAAGGGCGCAGTCCCAGTACGCCTGCTCGACGTCGGCCACCAGCGTCTCGGCGAAGCCGCGCAGTTCGTAGTTCGAGGCCAGCGTGTCGAGCCGGGCCTGCCGCAGGCTGGCGAGGTTCACGCTCACGCCACACCCGCGGAGGAGCGCCTGTGTAACGCTCAGGCCAACACGGGTCGTCTCGAACCTGTCGTGGTACCACGTTCCCGAACCAGAGAGGGAGTAGTCAGCCCCGAAGGTCAGGGTGGTGCCCGTGGGCAGGAAGTCCTCAATCCAGGCACCGAGAGAGGTGTGCGCGCCGGTTGAGCTGTGGAGCTGGCCGTCGCCGCCGCGCGAGCGGGTTCTGGATGCGTTGGTGGTTGCGTCGAACCCAACCACGGGGTCGAAGATGGCGCGCTGCTCTCCTTCGAAGGTCTGCGTGATGTCAGGGTTCAGGCGTTCGACCTTGAGTGCCTGATTGTTTTCGACGGCCATGAGGATGGCCTCAGTAACATCCACCTCGAGGCGTCCTCCCGGCGGCTTCGACTCGGCGGCCGGGGCGTCGAGCTGGGCGGGCTCTGCGGCGCCCGCCTCAAGCCAGGGCGGCTCCAGGAATGCCAAGGCGGCCGCCAGGGCCAGCGCCGCCGCAGCCTTCGGGGTGCGACGGGGGAGGGGGAGCAGGATGGCCGGCCTACTCATAGCGCAATGCCTCGATCGGGTTGAGCCTGGCCGCGCGCCAGGCGGGGTAGAAGCCGAAGAAGATGCCCACGGTGGCGGAGAAACTCAGGGCGAGAACCACGCTGAAGGTCTCGACGCAGGTGTTGAAATCGGTGAAGCGTCCGATCAGCCGGGCCGTGCCTACGCCGATGGCAGCCCCGAGCAGACCGCCGACGCCGCTCATCACCACCGCCTCGATGAGGAACTGCTGGAGGATGTCCCGATCCCTGGCGCCGATGGCCTTGCGGATGCCGATTTCGCGTGTCCGCTCGGTGACGCTGACGAGCATGATGTTCATGATGCCGATGCCGCCCACGAGGAGCGAGATGCTGGCGATGCTTCCGAGCAGAATGGTGAGGGTCCGGCTCATGGCGGTAAAGCTCTCGATGATGTCGGCCTGATTGCGGATGTTGAAGTCCTCCGGCATCCCCGGCGGGATGCGGTGGCGCCGGCGGAGGAGTGCGGTCGCGGCCTCGATGATCGCTTCGAGGTCCTGGCCCTCCTCGGCCTGGAGATCCACCTCATCGAGATTCGCGCGCGTGCGGCCTAGAATCTGCTTCATGGCCGTAGTGTATGGGATGATGGCTTGGTCATCGGGGTTGAACCAGCCCTGGTCGCCCTTCGCCTTCATGACGCCGATGACGCGGAAGTTGACCCCCTTGAGCTTGATCGTCTCGCCCACGGGGTCGGCCTCGCCAAAGAGGTCCTGAGCCGTGGTGGGACCAAGGACCGCGACCCGCGCCGCGCGCTCGACCTCGGTCTCCGTGAAAGCCCTGCCGCGCTCGATCTCGAAGCCTCGGATGGGGAAGTAGGTGATGGAGGTGCCGATGAGGGTCGCGTTGGAGTTCCGGTTGTAGTACTTGTACTGTGCCCGCCCTCGCACTACGGGGGCGACGAGGCGAATGCCGGGCACCCCGTTGAGGAGCGCCCGGGCGTCCTCGAGTGTCAGGTTGACCTGGGTGCCGGACATGACTCCGCCAAAGCCGCTCTGGCCCGGCCGCACGACGAGGAGATCGGTTCCCATGGCGGTGACGCGGGCCAGAATGCTCTGGCGGGCGCCGGCGCCGATGGCCAGCATGGAGATCACGGCGCCCACGCCAATGATGATGCCCAACATGGCCAGAAAGGCGCGCAGCTTGTGGGCGGTGAGAGCCTTGAGCGCCGTCTTGAGGATCGTCCAGAACAGCACAGTCGCGGCTCCTAGCCTCCATCCACGATGCGCCCGTCACGCATGGCGATCTGGCGCCGGCAGTGGCGCGCGACGTCGGGCTCGTGCGTGACGATGATGATCGTGCGGCCCTGGGAGTTCAGGGCCTCGAAAATGGATAGGATCTCGTCGCCGGTCTTCGTGTCCAGGTTGCCCGTGGGCTCGTCGGCCAGCACGATGGCCGGGTCGGTGACCACCGCCCGGGCGATGGCCACTCGCTGGCGTTGGCCGCCCGACAGTTGGCTCGGCTCGTGGCGCATCCGGTCTTCGAGGCCGACCAGCCGCAGGGCCTCGCGTGCTCGGTCGCGCGCGTGGCGATCGCCCGCATAGAGGAGGGGCATCTCCACGTTCTCGAGCGCGCTGGTGCGCGCCAGCAGATTGAACGTCTGGAAGACGAAGCCGATCCGGCGATTGCGAATCGCCGCCAGGCGGTCCTTTGAGAGCTTCGAGACGTCGTCCCCTGCCAGAACGTAGCGGCCGGCATCCGGGCTGTCCAGGCAACCAAGAATGTGCATGAGGGTGGACTTGCCGCTGCCCGACGGCCCTGTGACGGCCGCCATCTCACCCGCTTCGACACGCAGGCTTACCCCATCGAGCGCCCGGATGGTGCTGCCGCCCACGGAATAGGTCTTGACCAGGCCGTCTGCCTCGATCATCGGCGTCGCCTCGGGCCGGGGACCAGCGGGTTCGTCGGCCCCTGCGGCCGTTCCCGGCGCCACGCGCTATCGGCCTCGTTCTTGCGCACCTGCACTGTCTCACCTTCGTTCAGACCTTTGGTGATCTCCGCCCGCATGCCGTCTTGGATTCCCACCTCGACCGTGCGTTCTTGAACGGATCCGTCGGCGCCCACGACCATGACCACCCTGTCGCGCTTCTGGCGCGTCACCGCCTCGGCAGGCACCAGCAGCACGTCCTCCTTCTCCTCGACCAGGATTTCCACGTTGGCGGTCATCTCGGGCCTGAGCAGGCCCTTGCTGGGGCCGAGGACCTCGATCTTCACCTCGAACGTCACCACATTGGAGGCATTCACGCCCTTGGGCGCGATGCGGATCACCTTCCCCGGGAAGCGCTTGCCTGGGAAGGCATCGGCCGTGACCGTCACGCTCTGCCCGACCCGCACACCGCCGATGTCGCTCTCGTCCACGGTGGCGAGGACGAAGATGCGCGAGAGGTCGGCGAGGGTGAGCAGGGTCGTGCCGCCACCCACGTTGCTGATCCCCGACGCGATGATCTGCCCGATCTGCACGCTGCGGGCGCTCACCACGCCATCCATCGGAGCCACCACCCTCGTGTCCTCCAGGCTCCGGTTCGCCAGCGCCAGGGCGATGCGGTTGGATTCGACTTGGGCGGCGTTGAGCGCCACGTCCTGGCGCTTGACCTCCAGGGCCAGCCTGGCGGCCTCGAGCTTCTTGACGGCGATCCTGGCGCCTTCCACCGCAGCTTGTGCGAGGATGACGTCCTGGCGCTTGACCTCGAGAGCCAGCCGCGCCGCCTCGAGGTCCTTCACGGCGGCCTCGGCGTTGGCCAGGTCGGTCCTTGCGGCGACGTCTTCGGTGGCCGCCGTATCGAAATCCTCCTGACTCGCCAGCTTTTTCTCGAAGAGGGTCCTCATGCGCGCGGCCCGGGCTGCGGCATCCTGAGCCTTGACCTGCGCCGCCTTGAGAGCCGCCTCAGCCCGTTGCGTCGTGGTCACCAGGTTCCGTTCGGCGATGGCCACGTTCTGCTCGGCCTGGGTGGCTTTCGCCCGAGCCGACTGGAGGGCGACTTCTGCGTCCTCGGCCGCCGTCGCGAGATCGTGTTCGGCCACGCGGAGGCACTGCTTCGCCTGTTCGTACTTGGCTACAGAGGCCGCCAGCGCGGCCTCCGCCTGCTTCACCCGCCGGTCCTCGTCCACCGGGTCCAGCTCCACGAGCAGGTCGCCCTTCTTCACGGAATCGCTGATATCGAAGGGGAGCTTGACCACCTCGCCGCTGGCCTTGCACTTGATGTCCACCTCAAGGTTGGCGACAACTCGCCCTGTGGAGGCGACGGCAAGGCGGATGGGGCCGCGCTCGACGACAGCGGTGGGCACCTTGGGCGCAGTTGCCGCGGCGTCCGCCTGCCGCAAGCGCCAAAGGTAGAGAGCGCCCCCGCCTGCCAAGCCCGCGAGCGCCAGGAACACGAGAAGCTTCTTCATCGGCTGTGGTCCTCCATCGGGCCCTGGGGTTCCACTCGTCTCTTCAGGTGCCGTGTCCGGAGATCCTGCCCCCTCCAACGGTTGGACGTGCGGCGCCGTCGCGCTCTTCGACCGCAGGCCCTCGAAGAAGGAGTATGCCACGGGAATCACCACCAGCGTGATGAGAGTGCAACTGGTGAGGCCGCCTATGACCGCCCGCGCGAGCGGGGCCTATGCCTCGCCGCCATCGCCCAACGCCAGGGCCAGCGGCAGCAGGCCGACCACGGTAGTGAGCCTGGTCGGCAAGATGGGGCGCAGCCGGCGACGGCCTGCCTCCATGATCGCCTCGCGCAGCGGCATCCCGTCGCGGCGCCGCAGGAGGTTCGAATGGCCCACCAGCCGGATCGCGTTGTTCACGACGATACCGCCGAGCATGGTGCAGCCGACGAACGACTGCATGTTGAATGTAGTATCGGTGAGGGAGAGCGCCAGGATGACGCCGATGGCGGCCAAGGGCACCGAGAACATCACCACGAGGGGGGTCACGGAGCGACTCGTACTGGCAGGCCATGACCATGTACACGAGGACCCGCGACAGGGCGAGGCTGAGCCGCAACTCGCCAAAGGCTCGTAGCTGTTCCTCGCAGTCGCCGCCCAAGTTGATGGGGAGCACTCAAGTCCTCCACTGGGGCGAGCCGGCGGTACACCCGCCAGCCCAGGGTGCCGAGGGCTGCCGCGGCGAGGATCCACGCGATAGCTTTCCTCATTTCTCTCCGTCCCCTGCTCCGCGCTCCACGGCCCCGCGGCAGAAGAGGTCCACGATCAGATCATCTCGGCGCTGGTGCGGCGGCATGTCAGCGAGGTCGCGCGCCCGGGTGCGCAGCATTCCGAGCAGGAAATTGGCCAGGACCTCGAGCGGCACGTCCGACCGAATCACCTTCTCCTCCAGGCCCTTGCGCAAGATGTCCGCCACTGCGGCGACCAGCTTCTTGCGGCGGGCCATCCAGCGTTTCTGCACGGATTCCGAGCACCACTGCATGCGATCGCCCTCCGCCTGCATGATGCGAAGGAGCTGCGCCCGGCGCCGGAAGAAGCGAGGGATCTCCGCGCAGGCACGCAGCAACTGCACACGGAACGGCGCGCGCGAGGGAACCTTGTCGCGCAGGAGCGCGCACATCTCGTCGAAACCCGAGGTCGCGACCTGGAAGAACAGGTCTTCCTTGTCGCTGAAATGCCGGTAGATCGTTCCCTTGCCCACGCGCGCTGCTTGGGCGATATCATCGGTGGTGATCTCGTGGTAATGCCGGCTCGTGAAGAGCTGCTCAGCGGCTCGCATGATATCGGGCCGCCGGTTGCGCCGTGGCATGACGCTCCTCCAAGTAGAACTGACTGGTCAGTATTCTACTATCCTCGCGCCTGGGTGTCAATGGCGACGTCGCCGGGGCCTTGCACAAACCTGGCGGGGGTCGCTAAGATATCGGGGAAAGCGAGGTCGCCCGGCGGACGGAATCCCGGCGTCTAGCGCAAGGGGAGCGCGCCTGCAAGGGGAATCCCACTTGAGGGGATGAGGCGCGCGCGTCCTCCGGGGAGTGTAACCCACCCCCCGGGCAATGACCCGATGGCGTTCTCTCGCGCAGCCTTCAATCGCGGAGGCACAGGAGAGAATCGGTGATGAGATGGATTCTGCGGATCGCTGCGGGGATGCTCTGGTGGTCCGTGTTCGGCGCCAGTGTGCAGGAGACCCGGGGCGGCCAGGGCGGTAGCACGCTGATCCTTGACGAGACGGCCTACTGCCGCACCTACTACCGATTCGATGTGCAGAGAATCGCTTCCAGAGCGCTGCGGGCCGAAGGGGAGAAGGTCCTCGGCAGTGTCCTGATGAGCAGGCTCCAGAGAGACACTCAGAAACGACTGGCTCCGATGAACTACGACTGGTCAAAGGAGGACTGGCGCGACCACGCCCAGGTGGATATCCAGTACAACAGCTTCGCCAGGAAGAACCGGGTGTTTCTCAACGTCGGCGGTGTCACCGCCCCCCCCACGGCTGAGTGGACCCAGCCTGAATTCGATGATTCGACATGGCCGCGCCTGCGGAGGCCGGATGGTGTTGGCTCGCCGGCCATCTACACGGTGGGCACCACGGAGCGAAACGGCTGGCTGCGCGGGGTGTTTCTGCGGTTCCGCTTCGAGATGCCCGAGCCTGCCGCAGCAGGCGCTGTGACGCTCGGCGCCGAGTATGTCGGCGGGGTCCGCGTGTTCGTGAACGGTCAAGAGGTGGCGCGGGGGAGCCTGCCGGCCGGCGAACTCGATGCCGAGGCGATGGCCGACGAGTATCCCCTGGATGCCTATGTGGTGCCGCTCGAGGAGCTGTCGGAGAAGGAGAGGGCGAGGTACAAGAGCTGGGCAGGGTATACCACGAGTGCTGACGAGATGACCCCAGTGGGCTCGAAACTCTACCAGCTTCGGAATCGCACCGTCCGCCCCCAAGTGATTCCCCCGAGCCTGCTTCGCAGAGGGCCGAACGCGCTGGCCATCGAACTCCGCGCGGCCCCGCTGCATCCGTACGTGATGAAGCACTGGTTTGGCTACCGAGACGTGGTGGATCGACAGTGGGAGCACGCGCGCCTGTCGCGCCTGGAACTGCGCTGTGCGTCGAACGACGCCCCATCGTCGGTGAGTCGGCCCAGGGGGGTCCAGGTGTGGACCGAGGACGCGATCCGCCGGATGTTTTCGGCGGACTATCTCGAGCCCGGCGCGGCGCCCGGGAGAATCCGCCTGGTCGGAGCGTGGAACGGAACCTACTCAGCGCAAGTGGTCGTTGGGACGGACAGGGAACTGGCCGGTGTGAGGCTCACGGCGTCAGACCTCCGGGGACCCTCCGGCGGTGCCATTCCGGCCAGATCGGTGAGCATCTTCGGAATGAGGCCTCAACCGATGAGCGAGATCGGCTCGTTGGGAGAGGGGCGCATTGTGGCGGGGAAGATGATCGAGATTGGTGGCGGGAACTCACGGTACGGGAATTGGAGCGCGCCAAAGACCCGCGAACTGGTGCGTTTCGCACCAGAGACGCTGGGGAATCGAGAGGCCGAAGCAGCGGCTCTGGCCCGGCTCCAGTACTTCGATTGGATCACCGCCGCGTGGCCGGAGCAGATTCCGGCGAACTCCTGTCAGCCCTACTGGCTGTCGGTCAAGGTTCCCGCGGAGGCGGCTCCAGGAGTCTACCGCGGCGATGTGCGCGTGGAGGGGGCAGGCTTCCCTGCTACCGCGCTGCCCCTGGAGGTGGAGGTGCTGCCCTGGCGGGTTCCGGATCCACAGGGGTTCCACACGATCGTGGCCATCGAGCAGTCGCCGTACGGCGTCGCCAAGCAGTACAAGGTGCCGCTCTGGTCGGCGAGGCATTGGACGCTGGTCGAAGCCAGCCTCCGCCAGCTCGCGCGGGCCGGCAACGACCTGTGGTTCGTGCCTATCCTGTGCGACACCGAGTTTGGCAATCGCGACATCTCGTTGGTCCACTGGATTCGCAAGAAGGACGGTTCACTCGCCTTCGACTACAGCACACTGGACCGCTACGCGGACCTGATAGTCGGGAACTGCGGCAAGCCGTTCGCCATAGCATTCGTGGTCATGCACGGCTTCCAGGGCCCTGTGGAAGTCAAGCTGCTGGACGAGGTCTCGGGCAAGGCGGAGCGGCTGAACCTGGGGCCAAACGTGCCCGACCGGGAGAAGCACTGGCAAGCCTTTGCACGCTCCCTCTACAGCCACATGGCAGCCAAGAGTCTGGAAAAGGCGATTTACTGGGGTTATCCCTGGGACACAGATGGCGATCCTGCCCTCAAGCCCCTCCTGCGGCGAGCCGTGCCCGAGGTGTTCTGGATCTGCGGCTCGCACGATGCCAACGTGGCGCTCTCCCTTGACATGGGGGACCTGAAGTCGCCGTTCTATGTGGGCTCGCCCTTTGCGGCCAAGGCCTGGGAAGGCAAGGCCGACACGGGGGCGGCGGCGTGGTACCAGATCGTTGAGAACATCCAGAGCTTCCTCATCGGAGGCGAATCCCCCATGGGCTGGAAGCCCCGCGAGCAAGTGCTCCTGTGCACCCCGCGCACCGACTGCGGCGCCATCGTGGTGAACGGCACGAGCACCCCCTGGGCGTTCCGGATCTTCCCCGAACGAGCCATCTTCACCGGTTACCGGGGCACCGGGCGGATGGGCGGCGACTACTGGGCAGGGTCCTACTTCGACGGATGCAGGCACTCGGGCGGAGCGCCGGGCTTCTCCATCATGAGCTGCCTGTGGCCTGGCCCGAACGGCGCCGAATCGAGCGCGCGGTTGGAGGCCCTGATCGAGGGCCTGCAAGAGCTGGAGGCGCGCATCTTCGTCGAGCAGGCGCTCGAACGCGGGTCCCTGGCTCCCGAAGCAGCACGAGAGGTGGCAGAGCAACTCGCGCGCCACTACAGGGGGACCTTTGCAGTTGGCCAGGACTGGCAGGCGCGCTCGAAGGCGATGTACCAGTTGGCCTCGGAGGTAGCCGCGACCACTGACCGAGGGGCCGAGCGACGAGGCCCGCCGGGAGGCGGGCCGCGACTTCCCGGCGAAGGCGGACGGCTGCCGGGCCGGGGCTCCGTGGATGCCGGCCTCTGTGCTCCTCCCTTGGGTGCAATGGCGCCCGGGGAGTCGCCGCTCATTCCTTGCTTGCACCCTGGCCGCGAGAGGGGGGAGAATGAGCAAGTATGGCCGGGAAGGCCGTAGAGCCGCCCGGATCGCCCAGGTGCCATCCTCGCTCACCTGAGATCCGGTCGGGAGGATTCGCGCGATCTGCCGTGCGAGGTTCCGACGTTCCAGGACTCGGTGCGCATCGCTTCTCGCGGGCGAACGGCGTTGCCGATGGGCGCGGGGGTGAACGCGCTGGGCATCGGCATGCGCCACGACGACGTGTTCGCTGCCATCAAGGCCAACGTGCCCCCGAGGGTCGAACACATCTCCAGCCGCATGCACTTCGCGCGGCAGACGGTGCCCGCGGGGGCACGATCCCCGATCCCCCGGTTGCCGTGGACTACTCCGCGCCGAGCGACGGCTGGTCCAAGGATCACGACGCCTTTGTCAAGGCCATGAACGAGCGGAAGTGCGCGCTCTACTTCTCCTGGGGGCCGTTCGGCCCGTCCCGAGCGGCAAGCCGACTGGCACGAATCCTTGAAACCGAAGCCGGCCAGCGCTATGATCTGTGAATGATGGGTGGTCGGCTGTTCGGGGCCGTGTGGCCGCCGGCCCTCTCGCTTATGGAGCCGCGGCTGCACCGGCTTCTCATCGCGAGCGGCTGTGAACAGGTGTCACCAGGCCGCGGTCTTGCCAAGGAGTACCCTGTGCGAACGCGATGCGTCAGGCGGTTGGCACTCGCTCTCGGGGGCGCACTGCTTGCGATGAGCCTCGGCGACTCGGTCCGTGCCGAGGATGGCGAGTACTACGCGACAGAGCAGATCTACAGCTCACGCCCGGACCCGAACCGCGAGGTGCCCTTCGGCCACATCGGTGTGACGGGTGTGATGGTGCGAATCTACCCGGGCGTGACCGTCAAGGTCGAGAGCACCGTGCCCGGCTCGCCCGCCGACGGCAGGTTCAGGAAGGGCGAGACCATCACAGGGATCAACGGCGTCGCCCTGAAGGGCCTGAACCCCTTTGTCGCGCTGGGCAACGCGCTCACGAAGGCCGAGGCCACCGACGGCCGGATGATCTTCGACGTCGTTTCCGCCGACGGCAAGGCAAGGAGACAGGAGGCCGTCCGCATCCCCGTGCTCGGCGCCTACAGCAAGACCTGGCCGCTCCACTGCGCCAAGTCGAAGAGGATCATCGAGCACGCGGCGGAGTTCTATGCCGACCGGGGCAAGTTCGGAGCCAGGTACGACGAGCGCGGCATTCCAGCGGCGTTGGCCTGCCTGTTCCTGCTCTCGACCGGCGACGACAAGTACCTGCCTCCCGTCAAGGCATACTTCGCCAGCTTCCCGAAGGACGTGGCGAGGATCGGCGACCACACCTGGAACAACGGCTACAATGGCATCGCGTGCGGCGAGTACTACCTGCGCACCGGCGACCCGTCGGTGCTGCCGATCCTGCAGTATTACTGCGACGATGCCAAGCGCCGCCAGAAGTGGGGCTGCGGCTGGGTGCACTGGGGCACGGGTGTGAGCCCCGGCTACGTCGCCGGCGGCCTGATGAATCCGGCCGGCGCCCAGCTCCTGACCACGCTGCTCCTGGGCAAGGAGTGCGGCGTGAACGTGGACGACGCCACGTTGCTCGGCGCGCTGCGTTTCTTCTGGCGCTTCGCCGGCCGCGGCACCGTGCCCTACGGCGACCACCGCGGCGAAGGCGGCCTGGGCTCCAACGGCAAGGACGGCATGATCGCCGCCGCCATGCAGATCGCCGCTGGCTCTCAGGGCGATGTCGCCATCTACGAGGAGGCCCGCCAGTATCTGGGCATGTCCATGCTCAACAGCTACCCCGTGCTCGTAATGGGGCACGGCGACGACGGCCGCGGCGACGGCATCTGGCGCAGCATCGTCACGTCCTACATGCTGCGGGACCGCCCCGCGCAGTACCGCGAGGCGATGGACCGCCTCACCTGGTGGCACGACCTGAGCCGCGAGCCGGGCGGGAGCATCGGCATCGCGACGCTCGCGTGGGAGAACGGCGTAGTCGGCTCGTCCGGCCCCGGCATCGGCCTGTCCTACACGGCGCCCCTGAGGACCCTGCGCATCACCGGCGCGCCCCGCACGAAGCACTCGCACGACTATACGCTGCCCGCGCACCTGTGGGGCACGAAGGCCGACAGGGCATTCCTCTCGATTGACCACAACCCGAAGTACTACAACTACGGCCCCGACGAGCCCACGCATATTCCCTTCTGGGCGCTCGGGGGCGCGTACCACCGGCCGAAGGCCCCTCTGGACAAGCTGCCCCGCGCGGCGATGCTCAAGAACGTGTACCACAGGAACTACATGATCCGCGCCCAGGCCGCGAAGGCGCTGCGCGCGGTGGGAGCGCTCAACGAACTCGAGACGCTCCTGCGGGACCCCGACCCGCGCGTGCGCCGCGCCGGGCTCGATGGCCTGATCGACTACAACTACTGGTTCGTCTACGGCCGAGACCCGATCGTGCCCGAGCAGTTCTCGCCCGCGATGCTCGATGCCATCAGGAAGATGCTCTCCGACCCCGAGGAATCCTGGTGGGTGGTGGACGGAGCATTGCTCGCGCTGAAGCTCGCCCCCACGAAGGGCATCGAGGCGCTCAAGCCACTCATCCTGCCCTGGACCAAACACTCCGACTGGTGGCTCCGCGAGTCCTCCTTCCTGGCCCTCTCGGGGCTTGAGAAGGACGCCGCCCTTTACCTGGAGATCTTGCCGACTCTGCTGAAGGTGCTGGCCGACGAATACCACACCCAGCCGCGCTCGAGGATGCTGGGCCACCTGGAGGGCGTCCTGAAGAGCAAGAAGGAGACAAGCCCGGAGGGAAAGCTGATCGTGGCCGGGCTCCGAGACGCCGTCCGGACGAGCGAGATCAAGCCCGGCCTTCGTTCCCCCGAAGGCGCATACAACGTCGCCCAAGTGGCCAACGCGTGCCTCCAGAACGATCCGACCCTTGCTGTCACACTCGCCCGGATGTTCCAGCAGCGCTTCGACCTCTTCGCCACCGGCGACCTCGTCCGGTTCGTGGCGACGCCGAACTCAAACCCCGAGGGCAAGCCCTACGGCCTCTACACCGTGCTCGAGAAACTCCCGCCGGAACAGCGCGAACAACTCACCGACGTCCTCTTTACCGCGTACCGTCCCGAACTCATGAAGCGCATGGACGCCGAGGATGCCACCAAAGACCAGCCGCTCGTGGACACGATTATAGACCTGACCAAGCTCCGCAAGCCCGTCGCCGGCTGGCGCCCGATCGGCACACCGAAGCCCGAGGAGCGCATCTGGCGCTTCACGTCGTTCGACCCGCAGACCGAAGAGGACAGGTTGCCTCCGCGCGAGAAGAAGCGCTTCCGGAACGTCCGACTGCCCAAGGAACTCGAGGGCTGGTACAAGGCCGACTACGACGACAGCCGGTGGCAGAAGGGCCGCGCGCCCGTCGGCATCGGCGTCTTCAAGAGGGGCCAGGTATCCTTCAAGAACAGCTCCGACTGGGGCAAAGGGGAGTTCCTGGTGATGCGGACCACGTTCGAGCTCGACGCGGTGGACTGCGACTCGTACCGCCTGAGCATCCTGGCACGGCAGGGCTTCGACGTGTACCTGAACGGCCAGAAGATCGAGACCTACATCTGGTGGAAGGACCAGCCGCACTACCGACCGATCGTGCTGGACGCAGGCCAGGTCCGACACCTGAAGAAGGGCACCAACGTGCTGGCCGCCTATGGCAACGTCGAGTACGAAGGCAAGTCGCACGAGCCTGTGGGGCAGATGGATCTGTTCATCGAAGGCCTGAGGATGTCGGACCTCAAGTAGCTTCCCTCGAGGCAGCGATTCCGCTTCTCAAACACAATTGTTTCGTCAGGTGATTTTGTGATTTGGTGTGATTTGGGACACCATACGGAATTTCGTGGCAAGCGTATGCGGAGAGCGCTTGACAGCAGGGTTGTCCGGGCGTAGGATGACGCCATGCCTAGACTCGCCCGCGTCGTCGTCTCAGACGTGCCCCACCACGTGACCCAGCGCGGCAACCGCCGCCAGCCGACCTTCTTCTGCGACGCCGACTACGAGGCGTATCTCGACCTGATGGCGGAATGGTGCCGCCATCACGGCGTCGAGGTCTGGGCCTACTGCCTGATGCCTAACCACGTGCACCTGGTCGCTACGCCCCCAAGCGAAGCGGCCCTCGCCCGCGCCATCGGCGAGGCGCACCGCCGCTACACGCGCATGGTCAACTTCCGCGAGGGGTGGCGCGGCCACCTGTGGCAGGGGCGCTTCGCCTCGTTCCCGATGGACGAGGCGCACCTGTACCGCGCCGTGCGCTACGTCGAGCTGAACCCCGTTCGGGCGCGGATCGTGCGGCTGCCCTGGCGCTACCGCTGGAGCAGCGCCGCTGCTCACCTGAGCGCGAAGGACGACCGACTCGTCCGCGTCGCGCGCATGCTGGAGCGAGTGGGCGAGTGGACCGAGTTCCTGGCCGAGGGCCTGAGCGTCGAGGAGGCCGACGAGTTCCGCCGCCACGAGCGGAGCGGCCGCCCGCTAGGCAGCGAGCGGTTCGTCACTCGGCTCGAGGGCTTGCTTGGCCGCATCCTGCGTCGCCAGAAGCCCGGCCCCAAGACTGGACGCCGCACGCGCCGACGGAGATACTAATCTGGACATAATTTATGTAGCTTTTCGCAGGTAGAAGATGTATAATAGGGGACATGAAGAACGATGCCCGACGACTCGCCCCACAGGCACAGGAAGCACTGCGGCGTCGCGCCGTGGCCGCAGTGCTCGCAGACGAGATGACGC
>Ga0209381_1001112_pt1 | contig 48008 bp, 65 predicted proteins | sample DewCreD2012metaG_FD_184111 | JGI IMG/M metagenome (GOLD analysis project Ga0209381, IMG submission 184111) | Hot spring sediment bacterial and archeal communities from British Columbia, Canada, to study Microbial Dark Matter (Phase II) - Dewar... ... | reverse complement strand
ACTCCCGGTTACTGCGATTACTCCGCTCTCGGCCTGAGTAACCGGGTAACCGGCAGTAACCGGGTTATCATCGGTTCCAGTTACTGGCCCAGTAACCGGGTAACCGGGAGTAACCGGAGTAACCGGGTTCTGGTTGATTCCAGTTACCGACGCCGCCTTCGGTAACGCGATGAACCGGCCATCGCCAGCATTCCTGATCTGCCCATCTCGCGCCATGTCGTAGCAGAGTACTTTGACGTTGACCTCCTTCGTACCATCTCCGATCAGGCCGGCAATTTCGCGTGGTGTCATCGCCCGCTCGGTCTGCGACAGGATGGTCAGAATTTTCTGCCGCTCCGCAGACACACGAAAATGTGCGGCATCGCCGAGTAATGTCCACGATGCGGTAATCGGGTCAAACCTGATCGCTAGCTCTCGTTCCTCAACATCACGCCCGCTAGCAAACAGCACGGCATCGGGTTTGCCACGCTCTCGTCTTATAATCAGGACGCCATCAGCCGCACCAGTTAGGCCATTCGAACCGCTAACACGCTCGTACACATCATCCGACGCCATTTTTCGTAGATGATGAACGATTACAATGGCAATCCCGAACTCATCAGCGACAGTTTTAATTGCACTAGCCGTCCGATAATCTTCCTCATAGGCATTGCGGCCCTGGCCTGCTGAATCGTTGCGGATTTTCTGGAGCGTATCAATAATCACAAGGCGACATTGTGGATGCTGACTAAGCCAATGAGCAAGCAACTTAAGTCCGCCACGTCCCATACGCGGCCATTCTGTCACCATCTGGGCATTAGACAATGTTGTAGTCTGCCATCCGGCCGTTAGCCGTTCGCAGCGGAACTTCAGCCGACGCGGTGTGTCTTCTAGACTCAAATACAGTACTTCGCCAACTTCAACTGGTATATTCCCGAGTGCCACCCCGCCAGATGCGATCGCCAACGTCAGGCTATAGCAGAGCCACGACTTGCCTTGCTTCGGTGCTCCAGCCAGAATTGTGAGCCCTTCTGGAATCAGGCCAGGTACTGCCCACCGTGGATCAGGAAACGCTGTGACTAACAGTTCGCCAGGCGTCCAAATCTTGGGCATCGCTGGCAAATAATCGTTTCTGGCTCGGCCGTTATTGGAGGTCACGGGGCAATTCCTGGTGTAGTTTTAATGTAGCCTGGGCTGGTTTAGGTTCAATCCTCTGTGGCGTGCGCCGGCAGATATGCCGCGCCCACACCTGCATTGGCAGGCCGATGCACCACGCATCGTATTTGACATCCTCGTACCGGAACACAGGACATTCGCAGGTGGAACATTCGATAATTTGCAGCAATATCGCTGGCTGATGACAATAATGCCGCTCTAGCGTACCTGCAATAACTTGCGTTGGGAATTGGCGTCGTGGGCCGATATACCGCTCGCATAACGTGCCACAGACGGGACATGGATAATATTCTGACAACGCTGTCACCCCCGAAAGGGTAACCCCGGTATGGAAGGCCATACCGGGGTTACAAGTTATGCTGGGATGGGATTGTACTCGTCGTCGTTAGTTTCCGGAGTTTGGGGAGCCGTGGCGGCTGCTTCCTGCCGGCGAGCTTCTGCCGCTAGCCGAGAGCAGGCCCAGCAGAGGATGCGGCCGTATTCTGTCTGCGACCGTTCGGCGATCTCTTTCACTGAATAATCGCGTCCGTTACGCATATGGACGCTAACGATAGGCCTGTTGCAGTCGGTGCAGATAATCGGCGTGCGCTTTGGCGGCAACGCTGCGGCCTTCGCAGCTTGCTCGATTGGCATATCTGGTGCGACTACTCGCGCATCAGGAATTGTGTCGATCTCGGTTTCGTCCAACCAACCGAGACCGACAATTGAAAGCGTCGCTCGTCGCTTTGCCTTCGTTTCAGCCTTCATCAGTGCGTTGGCGAGCGCATCGCCTTTGAGATTGGCAATCGCTACCGCGCCGACAGATTCGTCAGTCCGACCATCAGGCAGGGTAGCCAGTGCCGTAACGACATACACGTCATCGACTCGCTCGCGGCTACTGATGCGGACGTGGACATTGTGGATTCGCCGCAATTGGTCCGTGCAATCGCGCGATGCGTAGAGCGTCATTCGACCGTTCAGCATCAGGTACTGGAACGGCCGAGTCAGCGGATTGAGACCGAGGGACCGGCAAACCTGATCGTAGTAAGTTACGCGCTCAGACGGAGACAGTTTACTGAGATCGCCGCCTACGACGACCTGCTCGATTACGGACGCCACATCTGGTTTGGTGGTGCTTGTCATTCTCCATCCTCTGCCAAGTAGATTAGGTAGTCCCGCAGATCGTCCGTCCGCGGACAATGGCAGCCCGTTTCAGCATCAGGCTCAAGCCAGGCGAAGTCGACCAGTTCCTCGGATCGTCCGCCATACGTTGCGCCAATATCGAAGATGATTTCGGCGGTTACGTCGAGACCGCATACCGGGCAGAATACATTAACAATCATCGTATGCGTTCTCGTCTGATCGCGTTATTTGTGACGCTGTAGAGTGAAAGGATAGCGGAGTCTAAAGCCGGGTGACAGTATTGTGCCAGACCATGCGCTTCTGCTAATAGCGCACGCAATTGGCGCAAGTCTCGTTCGCGACGCGTCTTGACAATTTTGCCAGATCGTGTCAGGATAAGGACGGTCCCTGTCATTTCCCCCTCCTCATGGGGCGGGCCATTTAGCTGAAGGCCCGCCCCACGCACTAAATTTCCCGTTCCTCCCCACATTCCGGACAAATCGTAAATGCCCGGAATATGTACGGCTTCATTCGCCGGAATCCCACGTGATCGAGCCCACGATGACCGCAGCATGAGCAGCGTGCACGCTGCGCCATGTACATGCAGTCATCATCGATGTAACGGCGCAATCCGTTTAGTTCGCCGTTCTCGATGGCATTTGTTAGGTCAGCGCGCAATGCGTTCATTGTCCCCCTCCGCAAGCAGGCGGGCTGAGCTCTTCCGCCTAAGAAGGCGGCCGAACTCAGCCCTGACCAATTTTCTGACCATGGCGGATTGACTCAGGTGATGAGCCTGAGCCAATTCCACGAGCATCCGCCGTTCGTCGGCAGGCATTCTGATGATGACTTGCTGCATCGATCCCTCCTCGATGAAACATGATATCACAATGCTATCACCTATGGCTGCTGTTCTTTGGCCTTCTGCTCGCGCTCGTAGGCAGCTTTCGCCTGGCGGATGAGCTCACGAATCATATTTGAGCGGCTTCGGTTATAAGCCGCTGCCAATTCCGCGAGGTCCTGCCGCTCGGCTTCGCTGAGCCGTATCTGAGTCTGCCGTTGCATTATTCCTCCTCTAGCCGCGAATACTGCGGCTGACTGAGTGCGTCTTGATAGATCGCCTGAGCACGGCTGGCGAGTGCATCGGTATCGACCACGACGACCTGGCCGTTATCACGCATGACCGGCGTGAGGAATGGGATACGCGGTTCCCGGCCAGGCTTATATGCCAGTCCGCGGACGCGCTCGCCTGGCAGAAGCATGACAAACTCGTCATGGCTCAGGCGGCGCGTGACTACGAGGTAATCGCACTCCGTACGCCGTTCAACGGTGCAGACGCCAGCCGGAATCCTGTCCTGGATGCTCCAGCGTAATACTGGAGCCTCCAGGTCCAATTCACAGGGATAGCGCCTGGCTCGTGACTCGTTCATGCCGGCTGCTCGCGTGCAGGTACTGGATAATAATGCGCCGACCTGACGCAATGCTGCTCGTGCGTGGCTGCGACCATTTGCCAGTGGTCGGCCCACGCTGACCACGCTTGCTCGAACTCCTCGGGCGTGCGCTCAGCCCACTGGGGGTCAGCGATGTCCGGTGGGGTACTGGCGATGCACCCACATGTCGTTCGTACTGTTGTCATTGCTTCCTCCTGCCGGTCTCACCGGCCCTTATAAGAATTACCCGTCCGTCCGACTTTCCTTATCAGACCTGCGCCCCTTACTGAGCTGAGTCGAGTGCGGACGCATCAATCGATGCTGGCGTAGCCTCAGACCTCTCTACTAGCACCAGGTCTGAAACTAACGCTACTAGTCCTGGCAATGAGTCCAGACCATTCGGGTTGGCCGCGCGTGTCCCCCTGAGAATGAAGTCGACCGACAACTCCCAATGTCCGGTACGAATCCCTTTTTCCCGCAACAGGCTGATGAGAACGTCGCGAACGCTGAATGTCTCAGATCGCATTTCGCCTGTCCTGTATCTTGCTCATGCCATTCTCTTTGCCCGGATTCGCCGCCAGGTCGCGGATTATGGCCAGCCAGTAGGCTGGCCGGCTTGCGCTAAATTTCACAGCCGCCCATCGATTACATCATCACGAAACCGAATGGCGTAATCGCATTGTGGTCGTGCCTTAATCCAAGCCTCGGCATAGACCGAGGCTGCCGCTGCGCGAGAAGCGGCATAGATCGTATCCCAATCATCCGCACTACGTGCAGCGGACGCGGCGCGGACTACCGCGCGTTCACGGGCAACACTATCTGCATAATCGAGCGCGTCGTTGATTACAGCGCGCTCACGGTCCGCATATGGCCCAATTGCAACATAATCGTCGACAAGCGACCGCGCATCGCGCGCGGCCTCCTGCCAACAATCACCCAACCAACCAGCCCTTACAAACTCCCCGCAGTCATCGCAGACGTCGGGGAGCGGACCTTCACCGTCGGTGCTGAAAATTGCACCGACCTCCGGATTGCATTGTGGACATGCGTATTCCCCATGTTCCCTGCACGGCGGATACCGCCGTGCTGCACATGTGGGGCAATATATTGCCCCTTGATGCACATATCCGACTGGATCAAAATTAGTCATTATCTCCCCCTTCTTCTCCGTCCGGACTTGCCACCGGACCGTAGTTTACGGCCGGCCCTTGCGGGCCGGCTGGCTCACCATTACCGATTCCGGCTTACGGCTAGGGCCTCGTCTAACGAAAATGCTGGCCGGCTAGCGAATAACCGGACAGCATTTTCAATCTTGCGTGGATCGAAACTATCGATCCGCGCGGCATTAGGAGTCCACGTTCCCCGGCCGGCTGGCAACTCCAGGCCGGCACCTGGATCGCGCAGGACCATACATCCGCGTTCATTGATCCGGACGCGGATATGACCCCGGCGGTACTCGCACGGATGGCTATACCACCCGTGTCCTGTAGCAGGATTCAGTGGGCCGCGCTCGACCCGCCTGAATCCCATTCCGACTAGGACGTCGATGAGTTCGGTCATTGTCCCCTCCTTACTAGTTACTCACAAGACCGATAGAGGTATGCCAGCGAGTCCTATTACGGCCGATCTGCCAGATGTCGGCTCGTACCAACCAGCATCCGGATCAGGAAGGCCATCCTCCCCGATCTGATTCCAATCTGCCCGCGCGTCAGCAGGCAGGAACAGAATTCCGCCATCCAGCCACCCGTAACAATCAGGCGGCTGATTGGCTGTAATTTGCCTGTCGGGATCGCACCACACGATCTCGACCCATCGTGGGTCGGGCAGACCTGCCGACCGCACAAACACTCGATCTGTTTGCCCGATTCGCCTGTTGTAAATTGTTATCTCCATAGCTCCCTCCTCTTCGCCCGGACTTACCACCGGGCCGGTCTAACTAGCGGCATGTTGCGGAGTCCCTGGCGGCGGTTGCCAGCCACCGCCAGACGCTTCGGGTTTCCCCGCCAGCAAGTCCCCACCAGGCTGGCAACCCGGTAGTTATCCTGCCGGCGGGCGTATACCCGCCAACCCGGTGGCTGCCACGGGACTCCACCCGTGGAGACACCGGCCTCCGCTCGGGCCGGGCGTTTGGCCCCCGGTGCGCCGACGACTTGCGATTGGTCGTCACCACCCCAGCCATCCGATTGGGCTGGGTTCCACCTGCCGGAACCGGGCCGGCAGTCCCGAACCCCGATACCCGGGCTTGCCACCGGGTTGCGGGTTACGGCCGGGGTACTAGGCCCCGGCTGGCTCACCTATGCAACGATTGATTCCATTACTAACACTTGGGCCTTCTTCAGGAAGGCCACATTACCACTATGTGGATGCGCAACGACCCACGCTGTTGCATAGGCTAACATTGCGGCTGCCTTGGCAGATTCATATATGAAATCCCAATCACTGATACCGTTTTGTGCCATGAACGTGGCGCGAGCAGCTGCGGCTTCACGCGCGGCGCGATCAATGGCATCAATAGCAGTATTGATTGTGGTCCGCTCAATCGCTGTATATGGCCACTTCCTGATTTCGTGATTCACAGTGGCTCGCGCTTCAAACCTTGCAGCTACGATGCAATCTTCCAACTCGTTCTGGATTGGCAGCTGGTTCATTGTGGCCCCTTCCTGGATTTGATTTAGCTGGTTCATTGTGCCCCCGTCCTGGATTTGATTTAGCTGGTTCATTGTGGCCCCTTCCTGGATTTGATTTGGCTGGTTCATTGTGCCCCCTCCGATCTAAGTTCCAAACGCTGATAGTATACCACATTGATACACAGCTGTAAACAATGAGCAGCGGAGAATTGTTAAATTTTTCTTGCAGATTAACTCGTGGCTAAATAGCTGCTTGCCACTGCTCCCAGGTCTTGCCTGGGCACTCGGTCATGCTTAGGTCGCGGTGTCCTAATCGCGGTAGTTCGCGTCCGACCTGCTGCTCAATCCAGCGACAGGCAGTCTGCAATCCCTCGATTTGCATGGGCGAGGGCTCGTTGCCAGCGAAACAAACTGCCACGCCGTGCCAGTTCTTCACGCTCACGCCCTCGATTACCGCATCCCCGTCCTGCCCACAATGCCAGGTTACGGCCTCCAGGTCGTTCGTCTGCTCGACTGTGCCGTCGCCCTCGACGTACAGCGCGTAAGCAATAGACGGGAATGGCAAATGTGCCCCTGGCCCGGTCTGGTAGCCTGCGACTTCCCGTGCCGTAAAACGCGTGTCGACACTCGCCGTGTGGTGCACGACGATGTACTCGATTTGGTCTAGGCTCCGCCGCAGGTATGGCGTAGCGCCTGCCCTCACCGGCAACGTGCCACGCAGGTCAACCGGTGGGGCTACAACGGTAAAGGGAGCCTGTCGCTCACCTCTCCAGTTTGACTGTCCCAAACGAGAACTGCCGATGCGAATTCCTGGAGCATATATCGTCCGTTCTCGCTGGGATGCTCCGGGCCAGAAGGAGCGCCGCGAAAGACGCCAGCCTTCCAGTCCGAGAGCCATTTTTTAGCGATGGCGCTGTTCGGATTCCACGGCTGGCCCGCTCGCCGGAATATATCAGCGGCCAATCGCAATAGCTCGGCCTCGGTCATCGTGTCACCTCCGGATGGTGCGCCGCCCCCGCCTGATGCGCCATCTTCGGCCGCAATCGCAGCCCGCACCGCCTGCGCAATGGCGGGATTGCGGCTCCAATCGTTCACCTGATGCGCTCCGGTGGGGTCCTCCCAGATGAACGGCGTTGCGCCAACGATATATGGGAATCGTTCCAGCGAGCGGAACCACTGAACCATTTCTTGGGGCATTGTCGGTCTCAGCGGATCGAATCCACCCGCCTCCGAGCAGAAGATCGGCATTGTCGGAAACAGGCCATGAGCACGGATGAAGCGGTGCCCGCGCCAGTCCAATTCCACCTCAGACGCCGCGAACCAGTAGGGGTGGCAGTCAAGTATCCCGAACCGCTCGATAGCCGAGCGGCATATCTCCATTCCGCAATAGCCGCGCGTGTTGTCGTCGTCCGAATGCCCGTAAGCGAATGCTGGAAAGTGCAGTTTTTCGCGGGATATACGGTTGCCCACGCGGTCCAGCCATCGGTTGAGCCAGGCGTTGATCCGTTCATACCATTCCTGTGTCGAGCCACCGCCCTCCTCCTCCAGATTCATTTCGTTCGCTGGCGTAATATGGCAACCCATCGACCGCATCGACCAGCCGCCGCGATCACGGTCATACTCCGCAACACAATGGTCAGCCCAGGTTACCGGATCGAGATCGCTCCACCTCGGCTGATAGAACCGTACCAGAATGATGCCACCCGGAGATACCTGACGGAGCGTCGGAATATGCCCAGCTTCGCCGTCGAGCATCGTGAAGTGTTTAAAACCGACCGCGAGCATGCCGTTTCGGTCACGGATTGGGCCATTGGGCAGATGAATGCCAGTCAAATCAACCCATTTAGCCACGATACGACTCCCTCTCGCGTCCTTGCGAGTAGACGCCGCTCGCAATCAGTGCCGCCAGTCCGCCAGCCCATACGCCATCGACCCAGCGCACGTTCTGAGTGAGTGCGAGCAGCACGCCGAGCGCGATGCCGAGCACGATTGTGGTTGCCGGCTTGTACCGCGTCGGCAGATCAACCGCTTGAAACACGACTGCCGCGACCGCCGTCACAAGCGGCACCAGCACAGCCGCCATTGCCAGGTAAGTACTGAGGTCCACGTCGCGCCTCCTATAGCGCTTTGTTCAAGATGATGTACAGCAGCCCTGCTGTCACGGGGACGATGAATGTCAACGCGGTCAGTATTAGCGCGCGAACCTGACTCGTCACATCGGATATTTGGTGCGCGAGATCGATTCGGGTTTTCTCGATCTGTTCCCAGCGTTCGGTGCGTTGAGTTTCTAACCGCTCCAGAATGTGTTCGAGCGTCCCGTTTTGCCGTTTCTGCCAGGTTTCCAGCGCATTGATGCGTTCGGTCAACGCGGGTGCAGGGCAATATGTATGCGGGCCTGACTCCAATGCCGCCATGCGATCCTCGATACCGGCCAATCGCCGCTCGATTTCGCCGAGAGTAATTGGGTCGGATCGATCCTGCATCGGCGGCATATCAATTCTCCTACTTTCCCATCAATGCCTCAGCTACAGCATCCATCAGGTTTGCCACGCCCTCCAAATACGATGATGGCATTGGCAGGCTGACTTTCTGGCCCTGGTCCGTATACCGTTCGCTCCAATCTTTAGCTTGTAACTGGTCGCGTAGCCACTCCAGGTCGGCGCGTTCGAGCTCGTAATTCTCGATGCTATAACCCAACAGCGATTCATCCGTCAGCCGCTCGATGCCTTCCAATTCTTCGCGTAATGCACCGAGCCGCAATCCGCGCCGGATGGCCACGATACGTCGCACCGCGTCGCCTTTCTGATTCGCCACGGTGTCGAGCAAGTTACGCGCTACCACGCGGCTCAGGTAGTCGAGTTTGAGTATTGGCATATCTCCTCCTCTAAGTGACATCCCAGGTGCTGTTTCCGCCACCACCAACGATAATTACGCCTTTGGGCTGGAATAAGTTTGTGCCATCTGATTTGTACTGCACTAGCGCGTCGTTGCCGCTAGCGACGATCTGAAAATGGCTGGTGTCAGTATGGTGCGAGCCGGCCTCGGTCACGACAGCACCAGACCCTTGCCTGCCAACACCAACATTGAGCCAGCACCATTGTGCCGCGACGTTTTGCTGAATCCCGCCCAATCGAACCTCGACGCTAACAATCGTGTACGTCCCAAGCGTGATCGTCGCCAGTGTTTGCCAAGATGAGCTTGTTGTCGAGCCGGATACGTTTAGCACCTTGTAATATGTGCCGACGCGGAACAACGCGCCGCTGGGGTAAAGACCGATGTGTGTCACACCATTCAATATGACCTGAAACATCGTTGGATTGATCGTCATGAAACATTCCGCAGACCCCGAATTGCCCGCGCTCCCTGTATAGGAAGCCCATATGAAAGCGCCGCCACTAGAACCGTTCTGATACAGAAGGTGGTAGCGAGACGCAGTGCCGGAGCCAGTCAGAAGATAATCGCGGCCAACCTCAACGCCGCTCGCAAACCAGCGGAATAGGTATGAGGTGCCTGACTCGTAAATTGTCAAGCCGTTAACGGTGAACGTATATTTGCCCCCGCCTACCTGCATCCGCAAACCGTTTACGGAATCGTATGCCAAGTAATCGCCTGCCGCCGTCGAATCCCCAATCCCAATGCCGTAATAATTGTTTGCGCCGACCCCGTAGGTGCCATTGAGGTTGCCAATCCTGAGCCGCAACGTTTCAGCACTCCACGGGCTACCGGCATGTGTCCGCACGTCGTAGTACGGCGCTGTGGACTCGTCGGCGGTCATCAGTAAATAGCCCTGGCCACTCTGCCCGTAGTTCACGACCGCCGTGCCGGCACGGAACGTGCCGTTGGTGCCGCTATTCTTCACGACCGTGTAGCGCGTGTATCCGCTCGGCGAGTTGTCCACAGCCGACACGGTGCACCAGTTGTCGAGGATCGCCGCGCCCGTCCACGACTTGATCCGCAGCACGTCCCCTACCGCGAACAGCGCTCCTCCGGCGTCGCTCTTCTTGGCATCCACGTAGAAGGTCGTGGGCGAGGTCACACTCGTGCAATCGTTCACCAGCGTGGACGCCGACTTGAACACACCGAACGTGCCGGCGGTCGCCGTGATCTCGCTGTACTTGAAGGTGGTCGACGATAGCTCGCCTCGGATTCGGACGTTGCTGAACTCGGCCGAGCCATCGGCGGCAATCTGCCAGCCCTGCACGCCACTCGTGAACGTACCCGACTGTGCCGAATCGCCTGTCGCCAGCGCCAGCACGTTGGCTGCCTTCCGCTGTAGCTCTACATCGGACCATCGGAACGAACCGGCGTCCGCAATCTGCACACCGTTGGCCACGGGTGCCGTGCCGATCCCCAGCCCGGCCAGCCGCAGATGTCCGCTGCTGTCACTCGCCAGGATGCTCGCCGCCGCGCCCGGATTACTACTGCTCGTGATCGCATGCGCGTGGTCCCGCCGTGCCGCGTACGCTGCGCTGCCCGTCGCCGAGATCGTGGATACCGTCAGCGTCACGGGCACGGTCGCGTCGAATGCGGCGATAGTGCAGTCCGACCGCAATAAGGTGGCTGCGCTTCCTGCTGCCGCTGCCGTACCAAGCGCTACCGACGGAGTAGCGAAGGACGGCATCGCGTGTTTGTGATCCCGTCGGGCTGCGTACGCCGCGCTGCCGGTCGCCGCGCTGTCACCGATGGCCTGCGTTGTCGGCAGGGTGGCGTCGAATGCGGCGATGGTAGCGTCCGCCCTGATAGGCTGCGGACTCACTCCGGCAGCAGCCGCCGTGCCAAGCGTGATGAGAGGAGTTGCATAATCGAGGCTAATCGAATCTGCATTAACCACGATGCCAGACCCTGCACCGACATCGAATCGTCGACTAGCCGTTAAATCTCCACCGCCAGTCAGCCCATTACCGGCTGTTAAGACGATCTCCGCCGTCGGTGTAACGCCTGACCCAGACCCAGGCGTTATACCCGTAACCTGGGCAATATCGCGACGCCAATATTCTTGCAGGATGCGATCAGCGCCCTTTAGCGTCACACGGTCACTCCCATCGCTATCCACGAAATAGCCTGCGTCGTGCCCCCACTAAGGCTGGCTGTGAAGCCAGCAGACGATACGGACGAAATAATTACAGCAGCATTGTTTCCCCATCCGGTTGTAACAGACGCTACAACCGCTGGCGCTGTACTCGCAAATTGCCGTGCAAACGTAATGTTACGATTGCCACCTGATAGCGTCGTAGACCCAAACTCAACATGGGTACTCGATAACACGCTACCGATGAAATAGCCGGCACTCGGCTGAATGCCATACGCTGCGCTCGGTGTCGCTAGGAATCCAGACGATCCTGCAATGTACAATAGATTGTCACGTATGTGTGTGTTCATGATTGCTGCGGTTACAGTTTCCGCTGCGACCCACGTTCTTGGACTCGTCCACGCCATTATTCGCCTCCCAGTTCGGAAAGCCGCCGTTGTAGATCAGCTAGCTCTGCTGTCATTCGCTCGCGCGTTTCGGCCTCCAGGTCTGATACCGTTTCATTCGGCAACCAGTTCCGATTGGCTACATTCGGTCGCAATAATAGTGCCCGCTCGATTCGCTCCCGTTCCCGCGTTTGCGGAAACGTTACATGCCACACTGCCCCACATTCCAGGCAGATTGCACTCGTCGAGTCAGGGTCAACTGCCATCCCTGAGTTACAATTGCAGTCGGCAACCCACCGGCCATGATTGATATATGCTGTCACCATACCCGCATTACGGATTTGTTTTTGTTGCCCACGAATCCGCTCATATGCCCAAACGAGACATTCAGTATCTGATTGGGCTCGCTTTCGCATTGCGTCCTGCCACATATCTTGCCTGCGCTCGATTTGGTTCAAGGCGATCCACCCTCTTATCAGTAGTTCAGAATTGTCGTTATTCCCAGTTTCGAGTAATCAACATATGCATCCGATCCAGTCGTCAAATGCCAATATGTCGTAATCGGGTCCGTCGGTGCCAGTATCCACCGAATCTCCCACCGTTGTCCACCAACGCCGCTTCTCAATCCGATTTGATGTTCAATACTGAGAATATGGTAGTCCCTGACAATACTAGTTCCGCCTTGCGGCCGGCGCGTAATCTGTATGCGATCATTCAACTCACGATCAATTGCCTTCCATGACATATCGCCGTAACGTGTTTCAGCACCAAGAACGAAACGAATACTTTCGGCATACCACTGCGGATTCTTGTATCGAGCTACCAGCCAGTTTGCGCGATCAGCCATCTCCAGATCGCTGTTGCTAAGATTCCGATCTTCAGCTAGCGTGCGTTTAAAATACTCTACCTGTGATGTAATATCGCTGGCCGTTTGCTCCTCGCCATCCTGCCGCGTGCATCGGACATCGTTGTAAATATCCCTATCTGAATAAGTCAGTTCGTAATCCAGGTATCCGACTTCTCCAGTAGCATCACCGAATGATGCCACTGGATTCATTTGATTCGGGTGGGTACGCCAATGCCGATTGTAAAAGTACGCTGCACCATCTCCCCCTATGAAAAACAATCCGTCTTCAGATGCAGCAACGTCTAATATATGTTGTAAAGCGTTTGCATTCTCTAAATCCGCAGCAACGACAGTCGTATTTCCCCGAAATAGAACCCGGTCTCCGTTTGGTGCCAATATCGTTGTCGATCCTAATTGACTGTTAGTAGCCGAATCCAGTACCCACGCACCTCCAACGGTCCAGCCGACTTCGTCAAGTACGGCGCTAATCCGCTCGTCTGTGCGTTGTTGAGGGAAACTCGTATTCAATTCGCAAAGTTCGAGAATCTTCATTCCATCCGATGCTGTCAATTTCACTAGCGGCCACGTTCCATCTTCTTCCCAACTTTGTGGCCATCCGTCTACGTATCCGGTGAATATTCGGGAACTCCATGTTATGTAGGACGTTGAACTGATCCAAACGGTAAATGTTGCTGTCACTCGTATTCGCCTGAGCGGTTTCAAGTAACCATAATATGGACCGGCCGTATATGCAGGATCGAACCGGCGCGTCGAGTTATCGAGTATGACTTCACACGTACCCCGTTCAGGTTGCTGGCGCTCGCTAGTTCGACCCCGCCGTATGCGGATTGAGTACACGTATGCAGATACGTCAATCCACGCTGGCGCTTCCGTCGGTCGCGTTGTCAGTGCTAGTTCAGTCGTGATGGTAGGAAACGTCATCTGCCCAGGCTCCCTGCACCACGCGCAATCAGCCGCTGCCGCACTGCCAATGCCACGCGCTCGCCATCCATTTCGATTACAAGCGGTTGCGATGCCATCGCTGCTGCCAGGCGCGCATAGTCAATCCCACCGATATCCTGCGCCAACGCAGCATGGCTCACAATCTGCCCACTTGTCCTGGGAACGAATAGCTCGCGTCCTTGCTCGCCTACAATGTAAGGCCGATTAGCTGTTACTGAGCCGCCTGCTGCTCGCCCAGGAATGCCTTCGTCATTGGTCGTATAGACCGTATTGATTATGTGTGTTGTAACAACAGTTGTATTCAGCGCCTGCACCTTGGCATTGATTTCGTCTAGCAGCGCTTTTGAGTTGTTGTATAGCGTCGTTATTGCTCCATCGACGGTTCCTGACTCTTGTAATGCAAACTGATCCATACCCTGCAATAATGTCCGCATTTGTTCATCTATAATCGGCACCATCGTCGTGGCTGTACCGCCTAGCGCTAGCATCTGGTCACGGTCCAGCAGCAACCACTGATATGCCATTTGTAGACCATTCGTTACGGAATCTTGATTAGTTTTAGCAACTTCAAGATTCCTCTGATACGTAGCCAGCGTAGCGTTTAATGCTTCTCCGTTGGCTTGAATCGACTTGATAACTGCTTCTTGGTTACGGATTGCTTCTTCTTGTGTTTGAATCGCTGCGGTAAGACGATCAACTTCTGCTCTGTATTGCAGCGTGCCGGCCATTGCAGTGCTAAAATCCATTTCTTGCACTGTGCCCTGTGCTGCTTCACCGAGCAAACGCATTTTTTCGTCGAATGACAGTGACTGCATCAGTTGCAGTTGTTCCAATACTTTCGACAACCCACGTTCTGTTGTTGGTAATGTATTTAGGTAATCTTCCATGCCCGCCGTTAGCCGCGGGAATCGCCTTACTATCTCTGAAAGTGGTACGCCGAGCAGTTTCGCTAGTTGTATCCGCTTTAGTTGCTCCTGAACGGCATTAATTTGCCGTTCCAGTAGCGTCATGCCTGTTAATCGCGGTTGGGAAAATTCAGTCAATTTCTGTTTAGCAACATCGAGCTCACGCTGCAATGCCTGCAAGTGGTCTTGCATGCGACCGAGATCAGCTTGCGCTGCTTTCAGTTGGTCTTGATTCGCAGCGATTGCGAGGTTTACGGACTTGATTTGACTTTCCCAATACGCAACAGCCTGGGCTGCCGCTACCGTTGCGGGATGGAGCGAAGCCATCGCCTGGGCTAACTCGCGGACTGCTGTTGCAGTGTCCCTGGTGGCAGCAGCTCCACCCCCTCCACCTGGTGGCAGTTCTGGTAGCGGCGGTGGTGCTGGCGGTGCTGGTGGTTTCGGGCCCGGCAACACACCACGATTGATATCAGCCCACGACGGCTGTTTCGTCGGCCTCGTATACCACTCTCGAACCTGCGTCATGAAATTTCGTAATGCGCCCGATGTTCGCACAATACGATGGCCAGCCTCAGTCACATCATCATTGAATGGCGATAGGTCTGGCATTTGAAACCCCATGGCCTTATGAACGAATTTATCCAACTCTACTGTGGCGTATTGAATACCTCCCTTCCACTGGCCAATTGTTTTAGTGGTCGCGCGAATCGCATCAGCAGTTTTTCTGAACATAGCCTCGAATGGGCCAGTTGCGCCGGCTTCATAGAGCTTAGCCAATCCCTCCAACGTCCATGACCACATATCAAGCAAGCTGCTTGTAACGGCCTTTGCATTTTTAATCATGACATCCCAAGCAGTAATGGCCGCCTTATTGATATGTATCCAGGCGTCATTCCAGTTGCCCGATAATGCATCGAGCCCTGCGCCCCAGATTTCACCGAATGTATCCATAAAGCCTTTCAGGTTACCCGATAGCAGGTTGAATACATCACGCAATATCGAAATGATGCTCTCTCCGTACGTATTCCACATATCAGCTAACCACGCGAGTGCTTGTGAGAAGAACGCTCCGATGTTATTCATAATCGGCATCAGCAGGTCAATCACCGAATCAACTGCATCAATCAACCCATCCAGAATTTTCGGCGCATTCTTATCGACCCAGTCTTTGATACCGAGCAGATTTGTTGTATAAGCGACGTATAGTGCCCCAATAGCTGCAATTGCGATGCCAACCGGGCCGGTCATCAGCGTAAATCCCGCCGCTATCGCTGGACCCGCGATTGCAACAACTGCTGCAACTCCCAATACTGCCGCTGACAGACCTGCAATGAGCATGATGGCCTGCTGAATTGGCGGCGATAGCGACGTGAATGCCGAAATAATCTGCGAAACGACGTGCCCTACGTCTTTGCCGAAATTGGTGAATGCTTCTGATGAAATTAAGTCGCTGAAACGGAGTGCTAACTCGCTGATCTTGGCGAACAGTGGTTCGAATGCACTAGCAGCAGTGAGTCTCAGGTTGTCACGAATCGTGCTCATAACGCCGTTGAATGTCCTGGACTGGCGCTCCATCATCGAGCCGAAATTATTGCGGGCGTAAACCTGAAACGCCGACAGAAACGCCGCCGCAGTCAGATTGCCCTGCTCCTGCATCTTCCGGAGTTCATCGACGCTCTTGCCCGTCTGTTGTGCCATGATGTCGAAAATCTGCGAGGTAGATACACCAACATCAGTCAACTGCAAGAGCTCGCCGCCAGCGACTTTCCCTTTCGCTTGCATCTGGCCGAGCGCTAGAACGATTCGATTCATCCCTTCTGCGCCTTTGCCCATACCCGATGCAACGTTGCCGATATCGGTCATCCACGCGAGAGCATCGCGTGCAGCGAACCCCATTGCGATTAAGCGCCTGGCTGCGCTTTCAACCTCAGGAAATTCAAATGGCGTCTTAGCTGCAAACTGTTGCAGGTCGGTCAACATCACCTGCGCTTTGTCCGCACCGCCCAACAATACATCCCACGCGACACGACTCTGTTCCATCTGGGCATTGAATCCGATGGCAGCATCTTTGAGACCATTGAATAACGAACCGATCATTCCGAGTGCACCGGTCGCACCCATGAAGCCGAGCATAGAATTGCGAATTCCATCAATAGCGCTACTGGAAGAGCGTGCAGCCGCACCTGTCTGCGTTATTCCTCTTGCAGCATCGCTCGATGCCATGCTGGCCTTAGCCATACCAGAGGCCGTTGTGCTAGCAGCTCGCTGAAGCCCGTCTAATGCTCGTGCTGCGGAATGTGCTGCAGGGGTGACATTATCCTGCCCGTCAATAACGATTCTGATTCCAGCATCAGCCATCGTTACACCACCTGCGTCCGCCTGATATTGCCCTGCAATCCTGATTGCGATGGTCTACGTGCCGACTTCTGAGCCTCATATTCGGCATTCCGGACTGCACGCCATCGGTCGACCCATATTGCTGGCACCACGTCATCGACCTCCCACGGCCGGCACCAATGCGTTTCTATTGACAACATATACGGTTCTAACCAGTCTGGGATGTCCTGCCCAGGCTGTCCCCTGGCCCATCGGTCGAGGACAGCCTGCTCTGTTCCCCCACGCCGCCCTCGAATGCAACCGCCGATAGCAATTGATCGAACTCGTTTGCCGATAGCCGGTCGAGAGCGTCTTCGACCGGCGTGCCGTCATCCGTTTCCAGCCGGCCAATCAATAATTGATCGGCTTCTTCCATTACGTCGAGTGCTGCATCTGGATCTGATTTAGCATCACGCAACCGCCTAAGCAGGCTAATGAATCGGCGGCGTTCGCGATAACTGCCCGGCTGATCCAGCTTAATCGGACGAACGATTAGCGTCGTCATGCTCCTTCCCTTCCGCCTATGTTGTCGAGCTCGATCCGTTGTAGATTGTAAATCCGAGATAGTTTCCGTTCGTTGACGTGGGACAGGTCATTGCTGTGGAGAATTTACCTCTCCACTGAATCTCCACAGTACAGTTACCATCGCGGTCGTCCCACATATTGATATTGTCGCCAGCAACGCCTGCGAAATCGATTATGCTGACGAAGCCGCTCGATCCCGCCGTGCTGATAGCTGAGGCTTTAATCATGATCTGGCGCTGTAGCGCTGTACCAGTTGAGGTCGTTCCAGTTGACGATGCTAGTAGTTCGTTTAACAATGCTCGCGATGTACTGTTAAATTCCAGTACTGTCGTGAGCGTTGCTTCCGCACGTGCATCGCCCCAGCCACCTGGATATTTGCTGCCCGCGAAAAATTTCAGGTGCCGATTCGGGTTGTAATTGAGCTCGAACGACACCAATGTCGCGTCAACAAGGCCAGATGTTGATTGGTAGGCGCCCGTTGTGAATGCATTCAGGTACACATTGGTGTCAGCCATCCTGATGGGTACCATCGTTCGCGAATCCGCGAATGCAGTCGCGGACAACCCCGACGATGCCTGGATCGCCTTGCTGAATCCGCCGATGGTGAATTGCCAATATCCACCAGCCTCGCCACTGATGCGCAGCTCATTGAATATGCTGCCCAGTGAACGATACGGCATTCCCGTTGTACCGAACTCCAGGCAATACGTCGCACTGGCCTGGGTTGATGCAACAGGTGCCGCCCAATAGAACGGATAAGGATCAGCACTGCCCGTACTGCCACTCGTATACGAGAAGAAGCCGTTATAGAACTTCGGCATCTCCTGATACGTTGCGATACCTTCGAGGCTGAACTCACCAGATTGCTGCTGTTCGTCTGCGACCGGTGACGCCCCGTAGTATCCGACCATCGGGACGGACTCGACGACTTCTGCTATGGTGAATGTTTGCTTCTGAATACCGTGCAGTTTGCGCGTTGCAACAGCCCCGGTGGAGCCCCACGTACCGCCCACTTCGCCGGTGGAGGGGATTAGCGTAACGATTGATGCGGTTCCGATTCCGCCCGACATTGTGGCCTCCTATGACGCCTTTTCGACGACTTCTAACGTGATAGTGAATCCGTAATAGTCGCGTCCTGCGTATGTGAGTGTGCGGACGCCGCTGTCCCTGAACTCACCACGCCCTGTTGGTCCAATACTGTCGACAACACCCCCTAATGTGGGATTGGTTACGAGTGCGTAACCGAGGTTATAGAGTGGCACTAAACATGCCTTATATCCCTCATCTGGCTCGATACCTTCTGCAACTGGGCGAACATACACATTGATCGTATACGTTCGTTGCTGACGATATAATCCGATAGCATGTTCGTTCCAGGTTGCATCGCCAACAAGTACCTGTGCGTATGGTAGTCCGTCTTCAGGAATCGAAACGGTTATTTCTTCGTTGCACGTAGTAATACCTGACGTTTGTGCTATTAGGTTGACGATGGTGCTATATGTATTAGCAATCGTCATATTATTGGCCTCACGCGTCTGTATCCACCCTGACTGAGTGCAACTTTAACATGTTGCGGCATCCCCTTCGGGATTGTAACGATACCAATATCAGGCGATGCTGTTACGTCCCAAACTTGCGATGCTCGAAGATCGAGCAGGTACTTTGCAGTTTCCCGAACTGCTTGTTTAATTGCTGCATCTGGACCGGTACTATAGCCCCACGTACCTGATACGGCGATTTCGCCATCGGTATCAAATATCCAGGATGCGTCCGAGAGTAGCCGAATATACTGATATGGTTTTCGATTGCGTGGTCCCAATCGATATGACGTACTGCCGATAGCCGTACCATCACCATTCGTTAGTGTATCAACTGATAGCAGGTCTGCATCCCCAAGCCACAATACCGGTCCCGATACTCCGTCTGCATCTAACTGAATAATTTCATCGGAGCCATAATAGCGTGTACCAGTAGATGCCTCGAATCCGGTCCACTCGGTCGACCGCCGGCAGAAATTTAATATCTCCCGTTCGGCCGAATCTAGGCATGCCTCCAGTAACGAGTCGCGTGTCGTTCCCGTTGTTCCAATATATTCGCGCAGTTCTTCGAGCGTTATCCAGGCCATCACGTACTCCTCGGCGGTTCGAGTACCCGGAACGCGCCCCACGCAGTTAAACTATACGGTCCGGTACTCGACCAGCGGTAATCCCACCGGCCGATTTGGCTCGTGGTAGGCGTCAGTGCTGCGTAATACTGCCCCGTGCTCGTGCCCGTTGATAGCAGGCCGCTCGTGGTTGCCATGCCGACTGTTCCATCAGGCGACCAATATGTCAATACCACGCCCGTCGGCTCTACGAGCGTGCCACCAGTCGTGATTGGATTGCTCATGTAAACGTGGATTGTCTCGCCAGGATAGAAACTCGCCAACGTCATATGGCCACCTCCGTGGTCGCTATCCTGACAAGTCGCTCCTCACCAGTACCGGCAGTCAGTGCCGTCGCCTCGGCAACCGACGCCCTCATAGGTGCGACGGCAGCCATTGTTACCCCAATAACATGCGCCTCACACGACGCCACTGATATAGTCCGCATCACGCTCAGTGTCACTGTTAGCGGGCCAGGTCGAGTGATATAGATCAGTTGCAGGCTCGCCGTAATACCGGCTACAATCCGTCGTCCACGAGCCTGGATTGCAGCCGTCAGCAGTCCAGCAACCCGCGTACTTCGGCGGACGATACTGGCCGTTAGGTTGGTCACTGTCCGGCTGAATTGGCCAGACAGCGCAACCACGATCTGGCCAATCGTGCGGCGCCCCGTGTAAGCCAGTGCAGCGGTAATGAACGTCGCCGCGCGTGTGCGCGTAAACGCGAGTGCAGCCGTAATCGAGGATATAACGCGCCGGCCAGTGTATGCGATTGCCGCTGTTATGCCCGTCACGGTCCGACTGAGCGTGCCGAGCAACGACAATGTAACCGTGACACTGGCGACTGATCGTATCCGTGTCCACGACAATGCGGCCGTAATGGATTTAGCCGACCGTGTTTGCACAGCCTTTACGCTTGCCGTGATTGCTGCGATTGCGCGAGTTCGGCTCCATGTCAGGGCCGCAGTGATCGCGGATACTGTGCGGCTATAGCCGAGGCGTTGCAGGGCGGCCGTGATGTTGGTCACAAACCGCGTGCCATATCCGGTAAGGCTCAGGCTGGCAGTGATATTCGCGACCGAGCGAGTAACCCGACCCCACAATGCAGCGGTCAGGTTGGTCGCAGTACGCGTGCGGGTGAGTAATAGCGCCGCCGAGAGAAGGGCCGCGGTACGCGTGCGAGTCAGGGATAGTGCGGCGCTGAGTCCGGAGATAGTGCGCGAGTAACCGGTTCGTATCAGAGTGGCTACGACGCCAGTGACCGACCGCACCCGAGTCCACGACAGCGCGCTCGTGATCGAGGATACGATCCTGGCTCGGGTCCAACCGATGCTGGCAGTAATGGCCTGTGCCACGCGACTGATGCCTGTACGCGTAAGCGCAGCCGTAATCGAGGACGCGGTCCTAGTTCGCGTCCAGCGCAGTGCGGCTGTAATCGAGGACGCGGTTCTAGTTCGAGTCCAGCGCAGTGCAGCCGTAATCGAGGATACGGTACGAGCCCACGTGCGCACGAATGTTGCTGTTAAGCCGGCAACTGTGCGCATGCGCGTCCATGATAGGGCTGCCACTAGCGACGAGATGGTGCGGGCTCGCGTCCAGCGCAGTGCAGCCGTAATCGAGAACACAGTACGAGTCCGGGCCCACGACAATGCGGCCGTAATCGAGGACGCCGTTCGTATCCACGTGCGGCCAATGGCTGCCGTGATGCTCGTTACAGTGCGCGACCGAGTCCATTGCAAAGCAGCCGTCAGGCTAGTTGCCGTCCGCCTAAACGTTCCGCGGAGGGCGGCCGTGATGAGTGTTATCGTGCGCGAATACGATGGCAGAACCGAACGTGCCGGTACTTCGAACCTGACCCACGATACCTGTGCTCGTGCCGATGTACCTGTACCCGATATGGTCGCGCTAAATCGGACACGCAGGTCAGCATACGTCGTGCCCGTTGCTGTTATTGCATCTGCCTGCGCTGTGCTTAGTACCTGATCGGCTTGTGTCCAAGTCTCTTGACTGATTGCCGAGTCTGTCCACGATGCAATCAGGGTCGTGCCCTGGTAGAGCGACGTGGTAAGACTGATCGTTTTAGTTGACGCTACATCCTGCCGGTACCGATAGCTGAGTATGTGGCCCGTGCTGACATCAGGATCTGTAACTGGCGTCAGGCGCAACTCGCACGTATCACCGGCCGGATCGAGCGCCGACTGAATATAATCGTCGTCGCGCGGCGTCTTAATCGCTGCGGTTATAACTGATGCAACGCGCGTTTGAGTCCACCGCAGGGCAGTCGTGATAAGCGTTACTGTGCGATGTGGCGCGACGGCTTCCTGCGTCAGCGCAGCCGTAATTGAAGATACTGACCGAGTCCAAGTCCGGCTGATCGCCGCAGTAATAGACTGGACCACAAGGCTCTGCACTGCTTTTAGTGCAGCCGTGACGCTAGCTACGTGACGCGGGCCAACTTTTAACTCGATGTGGACGGCTTTGTGATAATCAGCATTTGCCGATGTGTTAGTCTGCGTGCCAGTGCTACCCGATGCTATATATTCAGCATCAGAGATCATCAGCGATATGTTGCTGCTGCCTGTGCCTGTGCGGTCGTCAACTCGCTCTGTATAGATGGGCGAAGCAGACGGCGGCGTCCACGTCGTCCCATACATGTTGCAGGCGACGGATAGCGCCCGGTTATAGGCAGACTGGATCGTAATTGCTGGGCTAACAGCGCTCGTTGATGATGCTGTAGATGTACTTGCTCCGGTGTTTCCAATCGGACTGGCAAGATTGACGCCACGGTAAGCGACAATCACGCCCATGTTTTCGTTGGTCGTCGATAGCGAGAAAGTCCACGGACCAGTATCGCCGCTTTGATAGACGCGATAATGACACGATATCTGGATACTGCGCGATCCGTTTTGCCAGGGCGAGCCAGTAACCTGAGTCCAGTCGGCCTGCGTTACTGTTGTAGTGTTATCTTCAACTACGATGAATGCCAGCATAAGATCGCCGACGGCCATGCCAGATGGCATTGACAGCGAAATGCTGTTCGAGCCGCTTGCGTTCTTAGTAACCGTGCCAGCCGCGCGGAATTGAATGCTCACGGATCGTCAACCTTATCCCACAGTGGCGTAGAACCCCACGATCCAGTTGTAATATCAGCCTCCGGCCGGCCGATGCGATACGACAGAGAGGCAACTGCTGAGGCAACTGATCGGAGACGCAGCCACTTGAGTGCAGCCGCTACGTTGGTCACCGTCCGCGTGTATGTCGTCGTCGACGAAAGATTGCCGCCCTCCCAATCAGTAGCGCAGGTATTGAGGTATTCATTATCCCAACCCGCCAGGCCCGCGCTGCCAGACCCGATGCCATCATTGCGACCCGTTTGCTGACCGATGTCACTGACCGATCCGTCCGTCTTCGGCGTGAGCGTTGTGTTACTAGATGCGCCCGATACTTCAAGGCGGAGGATAGAACCATTGTTGACTTTCGCGCCAGTCGGGCCGATTTGTATCCACGTATTAGAGACATACTTGAACAGGTACGTATCGCTCGAATCGGTATAGAGGCCGTAATACGTGCCGCTAGATGCACGAACTGCCACGCCGAACGCGCCATAACCTGTGCGGTAGCCCGCTATCGTGACTTGCGAATATTGGTCGGCGCTGAACGAATCGGCGTTCCAGTATGCACACGACTCGTCTTGGTCGACATAGCCGCCGACGGTATCCTCGCCCGCATCGACCCGCATCACACCCTGTGCCATCGTCCAGTTACTGCTGTACGAGGTCAGCGTTTGGCTGATATCGGTCGTGAACGTGTCGGTTGCGGGCAGCGCCATTAGATCGTCACCCCGCCGAACACGAATGGTCGTGCAATACGATCGCTTGCAAGCTTCAACAACTGGCGTATCGTCGCGTTCTGGTTGATCGTGCCAGGATTGGCCCCGAACGCCGTGACCACCGCGTCAAACCACGCCCGCTCCTGCGTCGGGATGTTGCGGTAGCGGGTATCGAGCGTCAATGCGTCCCAGAGGCTGTGGCCGCCGCTGATTACGAAATACTGATTGGCGAATCCGAATATCGCCCACAACTGACGCAGCAGGTCACGCTGAGTATTACTCGGCGTCAGCCAGTCGGTCGGCAGATGCAATCCCTCGAAAAACGGCGCAATTGCCGCTTTGTCTACTGCACTGTCGAGATTGGCTGCGAACTCGAATACGTCGGTGTGTGACAGTAACTCGGCACGCTGTGCATCGGTCAGGTCAGCAGCCACGAGCATCGCCGAGACGAATCCGTAATCAGCATGCTCGATTCTCGGCAGCGTACCCGTGCCCTGGCAAGCGGGCGACTTCCAAGTGAAGTACTTCGGCCCACAATAACGCGTGCCGGCGACCGTGATGACTTCGGCTGGTACGAGGTAGAACCGAACCATCGCATCACTCCTGGCTCTAGATCGTCGTCAGGTCGCTAAGCGCTTGTATGCGGCCCGTATCATCGATTACAACGTATGCCTCGCCTGATGGTCCTTGCCATCCAGCTACCGTTACTGACCCATTATGAGCAGCCGAGCTAGGCGAGAGATGGACAGTTAGCCGTCGACGACGCAGGAATACCGCACGCTGCCCGGCATTCGGATCAATCCGAATCGTAACCACTGGCCGGCGCACGAGTCCGCGTGCAGGTATAATTTCGACCGCCACACACCGCACGAGATCGACCCGCCCGAACGTGCCCAGCTCATGTTCGCTCTGGCACGATCCGTCTGCATAGCGCGCCACCCACGTGTAGCGGTCCGCCATCATTACGCCTCGTCATAACTGATTGTTATATTCGGCAGGCTAATAGCTGAACCAGGTCCGCCAGTATAAGTACCGGTAGACGACACGCCGATGGCGAGTTTCAGGTAGTCGCCATTTCGGCCGGTCGAAGTCGCAACGCTTGCCGTCGAATACGCGACGTAGCTCGTGGTCATGGCCGTCCAGCCCGTTGACGTGCCATCCGGATCAGCATTGTCGGCTGTCGTATTGGTTGCGGCAACGGCTGCAGCCGGCTGCGTATAGATGCTCGTCGAACCCCAGTAGATGATGATGCCGGCCGGCGGGCTGCTTGACCGCGCGACTTGCCGATTACTGATGCTAGTCGTGCCAGTTGCTACGACTTCTAGTGCCAAGAATTTGGGATACGAATACGCAGTGCCAGCCGTCGTAGTCGGAATGCTGATTGCATTGGCGGTGCCTGAACGCGAATCCGCGAGGTTAAAACACATTCCGGTCGATTCACCCGACGATCCGGCTGGCGTAGTTGCGGATTCGCCGAAATAGCTGATTTGAACGGTTGCCGAGGCCATCTATGTCCTCCTATCCTACGTAAACGTGGAACGTGCTGCTACGCGCGTGGTCACGACGAGCACTTCATACGATACGTAACTCACAGGCTGCCTCCTAGCTGCTCCCTGGTTTGTGCTCGCTCTTCCAATTCTTAATGATGTTATCTACCGCCTGATGCGCTCCCCGATACTGCGCCCTTGCCTCGATTAGTTGTGCGATCTGTGCCTCCAAATTATTCAAATGCTTTTCGATGTCGCCCTTCTGTGCTATCAGTTTCCGATCCCACGCCTGCGATGGCAATTGCTCGTATCCGTACAAGTAGAGCGTCTTCAACAAGTCAGATTCGCTCGGTATGTACACCTTAATACCGCGGCCTTGCGCGATTCCGATAACGTATTCACAAGACGGACGCTGGTCGTGGTATTCCGAATCATGTGCCATATCAACGCCATAGATATGAATTTCCTGGAAGCCTTCGGCTATAGCCAATAAGATCATGTACGAAATCGAGTTGTTCAGATATGGTTTCGCTTCAGGACACGGGTTCGGGAACATTTGTGCAATGGCTGCCAGTGGATATGGCACACTGTTTGGAATATCGTCCCAGTGCTGGTGCATATACACTGGGCATGTCATTGCTCGTAGTCGCTGAATATGTTCGCTCGTGCGATGCCGGTCATTTTCGTAAATCCGGCGATCATGCAACTCGAACCATCGGTCCCAACGCGGGATACTCAGGTACAGCTCGTTAAGACCCCAGATTTCGAACGTTGGATCATCGAATGGCGCAAGTTTCCAGTGTTCGACAAATCCCAGAATTGCCACTTTCGTCCGACGCGGCTTCTCCGCTGGTATCTGTTCGGAAGCCGCCAATAGTTCTGATTGCTCCATCCGCTACCATGCTCCTTCAGCAGTAGTCCTTGTAATTGCTCCTTCCGCGAGAGCTAGGCGGCGTATCGGGGAAGGAGCAAGCCGATACACTGCCTAGCTTCGCCTATGTGCTTGAGAACGTGATAGATGGCATCGCTTTCTTCTTTGTTGCGGCCGGGAGCATTCGCTCCCGGCCTAGCCCGTTTCAGGAGCGCAGAATTAGCTTGATGTACCCCGGACAATCGTTATGCCGTTGACAGTCGCACTGTCATACATCGCAGTGGACGCGCGAACAGCGCGATACCGTTCTGTAATGATTGCCGGAATACTTTCGCCTGTTGTACCACGATCAATGTATAGCCGGACGTATCGCTGGCTGGGACGGTAGACGTCCCACACCATCAGCGCTTCGTCTGCCGCGAATCCCGTCGAGAATGCCTGCGTCGAGCCGTATACGTTGATTGGCGACGCTCCGGAGGACGTTTCAGAGACCTGGACATATCCTGACAGCGATGGTGTTCCAGTCGAGTCAATGACTGCGAGGAATCGCACTGCCTCGTAGCCACTCATGTCAAACCAGGCTGTGGTAGCGTCCGTGGACGATGCCGTGAATCCGGTTGTCAGCGTAGTGTGGGCGTGTGCCGAGAAGTTATGCATTGTAGTGTCCTCATATCGGGGTCGGCTGCCTCGTTGCCCCTGAATTTACGCGCTGGCAGCTAGCGGTCAGACTTACGCCGAGACGTATTGTGCGCGAAGCTTCCAGTTTTCGACGCAGGCACCGCCGAACCGGACGCGACCCAACAACAGAATCTGGTTGGTCTCTGCGTACAGTTCACGCAAGACCTGAATCGAGAATCCGATCCGGTCGACGATCCAGTAACCACGCAGGTCGCCGAATAGAATCGGATAAGCACCGGCTGCGACGTCGGGCATGAATGCAGAGAATACGACTGGATAGCCGAGCAACGGCTTCTGGATTGGACCGTTCTGGAGACCATAATCGATGGAACCGGCAGACCAATACGGGCGGTTATCATTGTCGAGCAATTTCGCAAGCGCCAGTGCCGTATTCGTCTTGTTCATGACGAATACAGCATTCTGGTCGTATTGCTCTGGCAGGGCAAACGCAAGACTCTGGATTCCGCCCCACGTCAACGCAGATGCCGAGCCCGTGGCCACGCGAGTGCTAGCAATGGCAGGGCAGGCCAGAATGCCTTCGGGTTGTGCTGCTCCGGTGCCATTCAGCACCATGTTTTCTTTGAGCAGGTCGATAGTCTCAGCGAATTTCGATGTTACCCAATTGACGATTGGGAACGAGCTATCCTCGATCATATCGTTCGTCAATGGGAGCGACATCATCGCAGTGTAGACTGGGATTCTGACCTGACCGAATACCGGCTCGGTCACGCGGTGTGCCGTTGCTGATGCGGGTGTTTCGCCTGTCCAGGTAACACGCATCGCCGTGGTATAGGTGTCCGACGAGTAGATGATCTGCGGCACTGCGAGCGCATCGCGAGACGTATTGACGGTCGTAACACGACTCGCAACTGATTGTGGTGCAGGCTCACGAGCAATCAGACGATTGAGGATGTCATCGGGCACGAGGAATCCGCCGGCCGTATCGACGCCTTCTTGCAATACTTTGATCTGCGCATCCTTGAGGCCCACCGTGCCTCCCCGCAGGTAGGCGCGGAATGCCCGCCGGTATTCTGGGTCGCTGATGGTGGTCCACATTTTTCGATCAACGACAGGCTCGCCGTCGTCGTCGATTAGGACGTTGCCAGCTTTGCCCTTAACGGTAATGCTGCCCGATTCCTGCATACCGAGCGGCGTTGCAGGTGCTCCAGTCCCTGCCAGATTCAGCATGCCTGCTGATTGCGACATCTCGGCAGTAAATTCAGTGGCTGCACCGAGCAGGTCGAGCTGAGCTTTTAGGTTCTTGCCTTTCTGCAACAATGTCTTGATTCGCTCGACATCCTCCTGGGTAATTTCTGGGTTTGCCCGCAACGTATTGATTTCGTCCAACGTTGCTTTGAGTTGAGCGCGAGTTTCTGCAATTGCCACGTTAGTGCTCCTATAGCGCTGTAGATAGTTCGAATACAGTCAGGTCGCTCAGTATTGCCTCCAGATCGGCCTTTGCTTTCGCGCGAGCAGGATCCGTTGCATCGAGGAACTCTTGGAGCGAGTCTGCGGCCTCGCGCATACGCTGCACGCATTCCACGAGCCGCGCGCGCGAGGCAACGGAAAGCACTCGTCCCTCCTTGATGCGTCGCTCAACGAGGTCTTTCGTGCGCTCGGTGAGCGATTGGGCATAATGAGCGACAGTATCGGCCTGAATCGTAAATGACGTTTCAGGAAGTACCGAATGCCCCATGACGGGCATATCGGCTTCGGTAATTTCAACTGGTGCGCCGAGCCTGGGAGAACCATCCGCTGTCAGTGCGTATGGAATACGCCAGAACGTTACATCGTCGATGCACTTTCGTGATACGTATACTTCGCCAGGAAGAGTCGCCTCAACGATAGCGTGCACCGTCTCACCGAATGGATTATGTGCATTGACCTGCGCCTGGAGTTCGGCGACCAACATTTCGTATGCTACCGCCTTCGCAGGCATTTCTGCCGCGACCTCGATGTCAAACTCTCGACAACGCGCTACAAGTTTGCGCCACGCCCGCTCCCTAGCTGCTTCGCTCTCGAATCTGGTCTGATTGAATCTGGCGAGTGCAGCCCGACAGTGAGCGGCGTCGTGAATTGGCAGGTGCCGACCGCCTTCGGAGTCGATGTAGGCAAAGTCGGAATCATCGAGCTCGTTTCGGGCTTCAGCATCGAGCGTCGCTTTCGTTGTGGCTGCGGATGTCGTACTCGTGGTCGATGGTATTATTCCGACAGGTGGAGGCTGACTCGAATCGGCGGCGTAGCAGGCTACGGCCGGTAGTTCTAGGCCGGCGGCCTTGCAGTGCTTCTCGGCCGTCGGCACATCCACAGTTGCCAGCAGGTTGGCGGGTGTCGGCGTGAGCGAAAGTTCGACCCACGGCCAGCGCACAATTTCACCTGATTTTTCATTGACCTTCACCAGATGCGCCATTGCGCCGCTGCTGAAGTACAATACGCCGCGATCGATCAGTTCTTTGATGGCAGCGAAGTATCGATTCTGCTTGTCTATCTGCGCGCGGACCCAAACACCATCATCGCGCGATTCCCATGCTTTGACCCGCCCGACAACAGTAGTGCCAATATCTTCTAGTCCGTGCTGATAGAGTAGCGGTCGCTCGGCAAACCAATCGAAATTGAATTCAGTCTTAACTGAGAAGAACTGGTGGTCCAAATCGCGCCCACCGAACGGCCCACCATATGGCATACCCAGCCCGACGATCTCGACATCAGAGCCGTCCGCGAATTTCACTGCATGCATTCTGACCTCCAGGACGGACCTCTCCGTTTATGTTGTACTCCAGTAACTGCTCATTGCATATCGTCTCTAGATGCTATTTGTGGCGCATAGCGAATAGAAGCGCTTGCGTTACAATGCGTTCTACTGCACCCGAGGCAATTACTCGCCGTATAGCTGTATCATCAGTAGTCCAGCCGATGCGTTTCAGCGCTTGTGCTTGTTTCTCGGCACTATGAACATAGGGAGAATAACTGGCACGGTTACCAATGATTGCTCCCCAGCGACCAGCCGAATGGATACTCCACGAGCGGTTAAGCATTTGTGATGTTCGTCTGCCGCCGATACTGCCATCCTTGCGTCGCCAGCGCGGGCCGAAACCGCGTTCATACCAACGCGGTTGACTGCTATCGTTAGCGGATGTCGCAGGTGGATATGGTGCAACGACACCCTGTACTTCTAGCGCGATGGCTTGTGTTGCAGCCTTTAGTGCCGGTTCGATTCTGGGATTGAGTAATGCTCGTGCTGAATCGAGTCCAGTAATATGGATTGAGTACGGCATCAGTCCCTTACCGATCGTAGCGTTACTGAACAGCGGCAACGCGGATGAGCAGGCGGTTCCTCAATATCGCCCCACTCTGATTCAGGTTTGCCATCAAGCGGACCGCAGAGCGGGCATACTTTTTCGTCTTTCAGTGTCTGCCATACTCGCTCCATCGTAATGCCATAATGTTCATTCAACTCAACCTGATATGCGTGCTGTGCTGTAGAGTATGCGCGCGTTACCTCTGTTACTGCAATGGACTCTGCGCGTGCAGGACCGAATGCTGGTGATAACAGAGCTTCTAGCTCTCCTCGTGTCATTCCAGGTGTACTGGCATATTGAGTCATTGCAGCACGAAGCGTTTCTAACGTGTTCTTATTCAAATCAGAAACAAGGCGATAAGTGTACGACTGTGCCCACTCAACCATCCGCTGGTTGATTAACGCTGGATCAAACTGCACTCCAATGGTTGCAGCCTGTCGTTCGAACTCGTTGATAGCCGTATCAACTAAAACAGGACGAAGCACTGCTACTAATGCATCGGCTAGTTCTTTGTCAGTTGGCATTTGGCCTTTCGCTAACATTGCTGCAATATCAGGCATAAGCGTACGAAAGAGCGCTTCGATATCAGCTTGTAAGCGACGCTCATCAGCATCACGAACATCGTTATTGGGTTCGCTAGCTTTCATGCCATGCATTACAGTTGTGGCTACTTTCGCCGGCATGCCCTGACGTACAAACGTACGTTCTCCTACCCGAATCAAATAGAATGCTGACACATCAGCTACCATTATCTGTCATCCTGACTCTGACGCATTTGTATTCGTAATCTAGTCGTTACGCTTATTCCTTCGAGCATTAGTACTAAGTGCCATAGCAACCGCATCTGCGATTTCGACATCGCTTTCATCGATACCTGATGGATAATCAATGTTACTTACGGGAACATTAAACCATTGATGCCAGAATGTAGAAATTGCCGATGCTTTAACATCAGCTATCTTCACCTGTTCTAGATTAGATGACTTTCCTGATGATGTTAAAATCGATACTCGTGCTGATGGCGACCATATAATATTTGCACCTTGCCCAAATCGCTCTCCCGTTATAACGTCTTGTCCTGGAAACTTACTGACCATTCGTCGCCCATCGCTCATAATACGCTGACGTACTTCATGGACAAGCACATTATGAACTTGCGCTGTATCAGCTATTGATACCGTGTGATGCATCGGTTCTAGCGAACTCAGTTTCGCTCGTGTTTGCTCCAATTTTGCAATGAGCGTTGCCGTCGGTGCTTTGCTTGCTTGTTGTTGTACAATATTCGCAGCCCCTGTCGGAATGCCCACATCGAGTGGTTTCCATCCCATTGCGCTTCGGAATACAGTCTCATCACCGTTATTTACTTCAGCGCGTTGTTTGCTAAGAGCTTCTCGCCGTGCGACTTCGGCTGCCAGAATACGTTTAGCATCACCGCTAATGTGTGGATTATCTAGCCCACGTGTTCCGCCAGACAATGACCCTGCATAATCCGGATATGCAGCCTGCGATGGAGCAGGTGGGCCAAGCAGAGTCTGACTTACGTCTAGACGAAATCCCCTGCTGCCCGGCTGTGGAATGTAAACCCCACCTGGCATCCCTCCCGATGTAAACCGTCCTAACTGATCGTGGTATGGATTGTATTTGATCGATCCATTAGATTCGTTCCGTGCTACGAGGTATCCGCCTGGCGCTGTGCCAATCGCCTCAGCAAGTTCGTCATCGAGCGGGATTACGACGATGTTGCTGGATTTTTGCGATTGAAGTGGCATCTCCGGCAGCGCTTCTTCGGTCCCTTCTTCTTGGCCATGTTGTTCACTCTCCTGCGACGTGGGCAATTGCAGCGGCTGAGATGGTAACGGCAGGCTAGGTTGTTCGGCCGCCCTACGCTTTTCTAGAGCTATTCGTGCCTGGTTTGTAGCCGGTATTATGGTCACATTGTTGGGAACGTACAGCACATCGCCATTAGCGGGATCTAGCGGTGGCAGTTCTAGCGCTTGTCGATATTGATTGACCGTTATGACGCCTGCTGCAAATGCGTCCTTAATTGGCACAAGCCGTTCAATTTTCTGGCCAGCCAACGCACGAACATCAGACGTATCGAACTCGATTGACAGATCATCGCCGAACTCAATCGCTAGATCATTCGTTAGCTGGTCAGCGAATCGTCGCCAATACCACGAGCACGTGGTCTCAGCGAAAAATTGGCGGGCTTCGGCCATATTCGAAAAAGTCGACCGGTCGAGGCCGACTTTGACGCCGACTAAAATAGGCGGTATGCCGAATGCAGCACAAATGCGCGCCTCAGCATTCGCACGCAATTCCGGAAATTCTAGGTCAGATAGAGTGAATCCGAGCGTCTGAATCTCGGCACCTGCATCGAGAATAGCAGGCGTGCCGAGTCGTGCGCTACCGAACTCCTGGCGGAACTTTGCCTTGATTAGATTCGCCGTCGTTTCATCAATCGGGTCCTGAACTTTTAAGGCGATGCCAGGCTGCGCGTAATTGGCTAGCAGTGCTCCGACGTGAGTTGTAGCCTGATTGTCGGCGGCCACTTGGCGGGCAATTGCACTGAGCGGCCCCAGTCCTTCAACAATGCCGCCCGATTCACCATCTGGGTCTGGGAAATTGTATGCAATAGCATCCTGGCGTGGAATTATGACCGGATTGCTCGCATCTGGTGGCTGATAGGCCCAGCCTGTAAGTACTCGCTCGCCAGGTCGCTGTGAACTGGAATATACTGGCGCAACGCGATCAGGTCGGAGCGGCCACAATGCAATTACCTGGCCGCTAACTGAACGTTCTTTCCACCATATCGAACGACCGACTACCGACAGGTGAATGGTCGTGAGCTCGATCATTTCAAATGTGGTCATCAATTCATTGGGCTGTCGGAGTAGCTGACACAATGCATTATCAGGCGGCAATTCTTCGCGCTTATCACCCTGGCCCTGATATGCGGTTAATCGCGCTTCAGGAATTGATTGGGACAGAATGCGAATGCAGGCATAGACGATGGCATTACGCCCGAATCCCTCACGTATGAGCGATTGCCAGGTCGTATCAAACGTCCAAAGAACATTAGCCAACCAAGACGCTACAAGCGCTAGTCCGCGTGGGCTTGCTTTGTAAGCGTAACGGTCGAGGCGTGCTGCAAGCCACCGAATCGGATTCATCATCACGCCTCCCTCACGAAACCGAATGGCACGCCGTGTACTTGCAAACGGGTGAACGCTCCAGCAGTTGCATCTATTTGATCGTCATGATTACCGCTCGGTATAGCCTCTGCCTCGTCCAGATATGCACTGTTCCAGGCTGCGCGCACTAATCGCACGTTGCCTGCTTCAACCTGCGCTGCCAACGGATGCATTCTGGTCAACTTATTGCCTGTGACCCTGTCAGGACGGAACGTGTAACCGCTAAGCACGTGCCGCGTGTAATGGTCGATTGTGTTGACACCTGACGATCCGGGCTCCTGTTCCATCCAGATCGGGACTAGCGGACCGTCTAACTCGGCAGTTTGGCGTACTAGCGCCTCGACTTGCCTGGGCGTAGAGCGTGTGCGGCGCACATCGATTACGTAGTAAATGCCGTCCTTGACGCCGAGTAAGACGCCGACTGTCCAGTCGGGGTCAGAACCCTGCCTAGCTTCGGTAGCGGCTAAATCCCAGTAGCGTACCCTGCGGCAATCGGCAGGCGCGGCATCAACGATGGTGAACCATTGGCGGCGAAACAATCCGCCAGCCAAATCAACGAACTGGCCTTCAATTTCCTGCTGAGCCATCAGGCTCGTGTACTGCCCGCGTACCGTTTCGATAAGGCTGAGCGACAGGAATGGGTTATCGAGACTGGTCGCGTGGAACAGAGCGACTTCAGGATTGCCAGAAGCGAAGACCTCGTATGTCCAATGTGAGCGACCGCGCGGAGTGAAAGTAGCGCTGAGCCAGCCCTGCTCGCCACCTTCGCGAAGCGATGGGATAACGACTTCATACAATTCGCGCGTCATTTGGCTGGCTTCATCGAGCCAAATACCAGATGCATTGATACCGCGTTGCCGGTCAGGTTCATCGCCAGAGCGACATAGTATCTCTGCTCCGTTGCCCAATGTAATGCGTAGCTCAGAGCGATTGATATTTGCAATGTAGTGGAGACGTTCGCCTAGCATTAGCAACATTCGCCACGCGGCGTCTTTTAGCATTGTGTATGTGGGCTCGATTGCAACGTAAAGCCGCCGCGGTTTAGCGCGGCGGAGTAGATCGTAGGCGCCGATGAACGATTTGCCAGCACCACGACCGCCAACGAAGCCACGCAATTTTGCGTTGCTATCGAGAAAATCTGCTTGCGCCTTATGCAGTTGAATCGTCAGGGTAGCGACGGGTGACAATTTGTTCTACTATCCGCAATTCAATGGGATCGCCATCTTTGCCAGTTAGTTCGTGCCGTTCCGTATAGCCGCGGTCCTTGCCCAGGGTACGCAGAACATATTGGATTGCCCACGGTTCTTTAGCCAGGACAGCAGCGCGAAGGCCAATTTCGCCGTAGTCTACGAGTTCAGCGCGTTTAGCCTCGAATGCTTCACGGACTGATGCCCAGCGTTTTTGATAATTGTAGACTGTGACACGAGAGCAGCCAAGCGCACGAGCAACGTCAGTAACGGTAACGCCTTTTTCAATTGCAGCGAGGACTGTTTCGAGTTTGTGTTTCGGACGATTATTGGCTGATGTCATTCGTATCGTCCACGTAAACGAGCTTCATACCGTATTCATTTGTTCCTTCAGGTATAGTGATACCGGGCTTACGCCGCAGTTGATTATTGCGGAAGCGGCTATAATCTACGTGATGTTGCCATCGTCCCCACTTACGTGAGATTCTCACGATATCTGGATGCTGTTCCATAAGCGAACGCGCCATCAGTAAACGTCCATCTTCATTCTGCAACTTATAGAGCGATTCGGTATTACCGCCTTTCATCGTCATAGTTGCCATTTTGTGTGCTAGAAACGTATTGAAAAGAATCGTACACCACCCATCTTTCAATACACGAATGCAAAGATCGGTATCTTCGTTATAACGACCACGCCAACGATATGGAATATCGTTTCTGATTAAGATACACGAATATACACGCGTGTTCTTGTAAAAACAGGGTACTCGGTTCTTTGATGGTGCAAAGGACGCATATTGCATTCCTGCTATCGCTATATTGTCATAACGATTCACAAACTCTTCACAAAGGTAGAACGTAATACCGGAATCTGTATACCATTTTCTATTGCGGTTCAATCGATAGAATGCTCGAATGTTATCGTCTAGAATCCAATGCCATTCTGCTCCCGTACTTATTGCATGTTCCCAAACCCAATTACGGGCAGGAATACTGCCCTGCCCTAAATTGCTAAATGGCAATACGAGTATCGTTTTCGGATCAATTACTGCTGCATATTGGTCATATTCTTGCGGTTCAATCACGACAGAATGCGGAATATTACGCGCTACTAACGCCTTGACTGTTAAACGAGATTCCCAGCGCCCTTTTGAGATGACGTAAACAGGATATCTAGGATTCACGAGCTCTATATCGCACTCCTTCCTCTTTGGGTACTTCCGGATACCAGATATATCGTGTCTTATCAGTTATTGGCTGATTGACTAGCACAGCAAACGCGGCAACATCTTCGCGCGTAGCGAAATGAACGACTATCTGCTGTATTCCTCGCTTATCTTCCTGCACGAACTCTGGCATTCCTTGCCATTCATCTTGCGGATCGAACTTCGTCAATCCCTCATCTGCGGCAAGCTTGCCGAGCATCTCCTGTACCGATTGTTCTCCAGTAGTCACTTCATCTAGCAAGTCCCGCAATTTAGTAGCATCTGCTTCTGCCATAGCACTTAGCGGATCTAGCGTTGCTAGAATTAATGCTTCTTCATGTTCATTCAAATCAACATAAATTACAGGTATCGTTGGTTCTTTACGCTCAATAGCCAATGCAACACGGAGATGTCCGTCTATTAGATGTCCTGTATTGCGATTGACAATTACGTCCTGCACCCAACCTACTTCATTGAGTACACCACGCAAGGCTTCAGTCTGATGTCTGGGATGAGTACGCCAGTTAGCAGGATTAGCAATCAAATCGGATGGAGCAATATTATCGTGACCGACAATGCGATTACGCCAGGGACTATGCGTTGCCATGTACCATACTCCGCATCTATATCGTTAGTGGAACGGCAGTATGTTCAATATGCTAAGGCATGTAGATATACCCTTCCACGATGATAATACAGAGCATTAGGAGGCATGTCTATCGCATGTTCGTGGTATTCGGGGGCGCATCTGATAGCGCAATGAATACCGCGTGGGTGCAGTTAGATGCGTGAAGTTTCTGGCGTACATTGCGGATATGTGCAGCTACGGTATATGGGCTGATTAGTAACTGATTCGCGACATCTGCAAACGTATATCCGCGTGCGACTAGTTCGAGACATTCGCGTTCACGCTGGGTCAGGAATGTCGACGTCGGAATCATTCCAGGTCTCCAGTGCCTCTCGTCGTAATGGCTCTCCGCGTTTTAGCGGACGCGCGGCACGAAGGCCGAGCACATAGGGCCAGACTGCTGGGGGTAATCCGTCGGCAGGTCGCAGGATGGCGATATTATCGGGGGTAAGTGGCTCACCGGCAGCAATATCGCGTGTAATCCAGATGCTGCGGCGGTAGTAGAGCATAGGCAGTTCACTCGGTGATGGTCCCCAGGTAGGCTCGCCAATGGCCGTTTCGACGTCACGGATCGCGCGAATCATATCGGCGAATTCAGCCGGCGTATCACTAAACGGCGTATCTGGACCGACGTTATCGTCGTCTAGCCGGATATGCCGTTCAACGATGGCAGCTCCGAGCGCAACGGCTGCAGCCACAACCATATTGTTTCGACCGTGATCGGATAGGCCGCGGATTCGGCTCGGCAGTTCACACATTCGAGCGAGTCGCGTATCGGCGAGGGGTGCGGGATACGCGGATACGCAGTGCAGCAAGGCGAGACCGCAATCGGGCATAGATGCGCGATTCCAGGTCGTCTTGATCGTATTGACGGCGACGCTGACTTCTTCGGCTGCCGCCATGCCAGTAGAAACGATGACTGGCCGGCCGGTCTCAGCGACTAGGCGAAGCAAGGTGACATCCGTAATTTCGAAACTGGCGATCTTGATAGCTGGCAAGTTGAGCTCGACCGCAAGATCGATGCTGTTCGCGTCGAATACGGATGCGATATAGGCTAGGCCGAGGCTGCCAGCCAACTCCCGCAGCCGGATATGCCAATCGAGCGGCATGGCCGTCTCGGCGTAAAGGGCATGGAGGCCGACAGTGCGTCCCTGCCACGTCACGGTCAGGCGGGGGTCGGTCGTGTCGAGTGCCATAGCCGACGGCTCGAAGATTTGGGTCTTGACTGCGTCAGCGCCGGCCATGGCGGCCTCGCGAATAATAGCCTCAGCCGTTTGCAGACTGCCATTGTGGTTACCCGATATCTCAGCCACGACGTAGCATGGCTGGCCGGGGCCGACGTCGCGCATGCCAATTTTCATGGCTGCACCCGGCGCTCGTAGAGCAGGCACGGACCGTTAACCGGCTCGAAACTGGCGGCTTCGAATGCTCGGCGACTAGGCAGGTTACCGGCTTTGATAAGTGCACGGACCGACCGGATGCCGTGATAGCGGGTGATGAGTGGGAACGTTTCGGCGAGTAGTTTGCGGCCGAGTCCGCGACCTCGATAGGCTGGATCGACCATGATCGAGACATCGGCGGAATGGATGCCGCATCGGTAGATCGCAACGGCTGCTGGCCGGTAGCTGCCGTCGATGTCGGGTATTTCTAGTATCCAGGCGTGCGTGCGGCTATCGTTAAGGCATTCGCTGAGCCATTGCTCATGCTCAGCGAGCGAGGTTGGTGGCGGGCCGAATGAATTGGCAACGGTAGTTGTATCGGTCCGCCAGGCGTAAAGGATTTCGGCGTCTTCGCGCTGTAATGTGCGCAGACGAGACGACGTAGTAGGCGTGGGATAAGCGACGGTATCAGTGACAATCATGATAGCCCTCGTTGCCACAGAGTGGTTGTTTTAGCATCGGGGATGCCAAACAGGTGGGCCCAGAGATCGCTGGCGATGTTGATAACAAGGCCATCGACGGTCTCGGCTGGCACATTGAGGTCGCAGAGCCGGTTGTTGATTGCAGCTATTTCATCGATGTACTCTGCCAGCATGTTGCGACGAGCCTCAATAGATGCGCGATCAAAGTCGCTTGGCAGGTGAGTCACGGCTTCCTCCTGTTATCGGTCATCGGTGACCCAATCGAGCCAGATGCCGGTCTGGAAGCGCGGGTTTTCGCGTTTCAGCAGGTCGGCTAGCCTAATGATAGCTTTCATCGCCTCCTCGTCTGCTGGTAACTCGGATAACTCGCGGACGATCCCATCGAACCAATCCTGATCGCAAGCGCGGTATTGACGGAGGTGGGCGATTATGTCGCCCACCGATGCCGATAGTGGCATTTTCGCCAGATACGATGCAAGATCGCGATAGATTACAGGCGGCGTTCGCATTGATTACCGATTCCGGAATAGGACCTCGGGTAAGCGGTCAGGAAGTGCCGCACCAGCGTCGAGCTCAGTCCGAATCTGTTCAGCCGCGTGCAGCGTGATATCGACATTATGCGCAGTGTGTTCTAGATTCGGTATCCACGGCCGATTTGCCAGAATACCGTGATCGCGGTACCTAGCGATGGCATAGGCCCGCTCAGCATCTGATGCGTAATTGACGAGGAACACCGGCGGATAGCCTGTTACTGACCAGCCACACGCGGTAAGTCCGTCCATAAGGGCTCGACCGATTTGCCAAATGTGGTTGACGGCGTGGTCGTTCCAGCCGCGTAGTATTGCATCAGCACCGGCGAGGGATATAGCGTCGCCAAACGTGGTTGAGCTAACGAACACTGGATCAGGCCGCGCGAATGAGTTGATGAAGTAGGAACGAAGGCCGACTACGGCTGCTATTGGTAGTCCGTTACCGAGAGCTTTACCCATGCAGATTAGATCAGGCTGGATTCCGAATCGCTCGCAAGCTCCGCCGATTGCATAGCGCAGGCCGGTAACTACCTCGTCGACGATTAGCATGGTGCTCGCGCCATCGCATATATTACGCAAACCGGTCCAGTAGCCATCGGGGACGGGTTGTGGCGGCTGTTCAACGATAATAGCTGCGCAGCGGTCATCAGCGGCTTCAGCGACAGCATCAAGGTCACCGTACGGGACGGCGATAACGTCTTGATTGGGTATAACTCCGTGTGCAGGCGGCGTGGTGCTGACGAATGATGCATGCCAGCCGTGATAGCCGATGGATATGATGCGATTGCGGCGCGTGCAGAATCGGGCCATGCGGATAGCCGTTTCGCACGCATCCGAGCCCGTTTTCACCCAGCGTACGCCGATCTGCTCGTGCTGCCAGGACGGGACGCGTTCGGCAAGTATGGCAGCAAGGTGGTCAGCAACTGTTAACTCTAAGACGTGTGGCAGGCTGAATGCTGCTCCACTGCGAACGGCAGTCATGATGCGTTCGGCCCAGTCATTGGCAAGCGTCAGGTCAAACTCGCAATTTCGCGGATATCCGAGCAGGTTTGCACCGAGACCACTCACCCAATCGAGGTAAGTTTGGCCATCGCTACCGGTGACGTATGCACCGCGGCCCTGGAATACATAGGCGGGATACCAATCTGGGTCGCCAGACCAGAACTCTGAGCCCTTACTGAACGTGGATGCTCGGTTTGCCAAGACGTTCGTCATCGTTTTGCTCCTTCGCTAAACTTTGTGCATATCCCTCATTGCGCGCGATATGCGCGTTCAGGGCGCGAATTTTCGGGTATGCGTCAAGTACACGGATTGCTTGATCCCACGTGCATAGGGCGCCGGCAATACGCATAACCTCCCGTATTACGTGATAGTCTGCCTCGGTGTCGATGCAGAGTCGATATCCAGAAAGGTCGACTGCGTGGGCAACATTGATCCACTGGTGGGGCAATAGATTACGCGTGAGCCACGGGGTAACGTGCTCGCGATCTGATGGCCGCGTCGCCACTTTGTCGACGTGTAATAGCATAAGGGCGCTGATTGCTTCCACGTCAAGGCCATCAGGCCAGGTCGGTGGATGGACATTGCTCGCATACCGATATCCTCTGTTTGCGCGAGCGCGCACTACGCGGTCGATTACGTCAGGGTCGATCAGCGGCGAATCGCCACTAACGCGTACAACTACGTCCGGTTCGTACAATCGGATGGCTGCAGCGAATCGGGCAAGTACGTCATCATCTGGCCCGCGGAATACATCCCAGCCCTCCCGCTGACACAGATCAACAATCGGGTCGTTCGACTTATCACGCCCGGTCGCTACGATTACGCGATTGACGGTGCTAGCCTGCTGGCAGCGCGTTACGACGTGCCATAGTAGTGGCCGGCCGTGCAAATCAAACAATGCCTTACCTGGCAAACGGGTTGAGGCAAATCGGGATTGAACCAGGCATATGGTGCGTGCATTCATCGAATGTGCCCTCACACAATTTGGGCGGTTGCTCGTGCTGCTGCCCGAACGGACAGGGCCAAGCGGACGGTGTCAGCCGCAAACGCTGGGTTATTCGGGTTATTACCGCCATGCTGAGCCAGATCGAGGAACGCATTCATTTCAGCAACGTATGCCCGGTATAGGGCATCGGCAGCGTTGGGCCACGAATGGGTTGCCAGTCGGCGAGCGTCAGACGAACAGAGTGTCGTGCGATGGGCTGACCACTCATAGCAGGCCGTAGCAGCTTGTCCTGCGACTATAACCGATTGATCGACTGGTGCAGCCCGAATATTGACGCTGTAGTGCACGGGAATGCCGCTATATTCCACGACGAAGGATGAAGCCGTTTCGATACCGTGTTCGGTAACAATATCGGCTTCGACAACTTGGCCATTACCAAACCACCAGCGGGCAAGATCGAGGAAATGGATTCCTGCGTCGAGAATCGCGCCTGTGCGGGCGATGTACGAATCCCGCCAGTCTGAACGTACATCAGCAACGTCATAATTCGCAGACATCGTTGCATGAGTAATAAGACCAATGCGGTTGTATGAGCGCCACCGCTCAATAGCGTTGATGCCTTCGTGGTAACGTGTATTGCAGCCGACCATTACGCGCGTCTGGCCAAACTCTGGCAGTACGCCAGGGTCTTCGATAGAGAGCGGTTTTTCGACGAATACTGCGCGGGCGTCATGCCGCGCAGCTTCTTCAATCATCGGCAAGTGGACATCAGGCGGCGTGCTGACGAACACTATGTCGGGACGGTATCGCCAGAATGCTGGCAGCGAATCTACGCGCGTTAGATCACGCGGTAACATCTCAAGGCGACGCGGGTTGATATCATATCCGAATACTGGGCCGTCATATCCGATGTTTCGGAGCAGTAGGAACCGGCGCAACCCCATATTGCCGAGTCCGATGATTCCGATCCGCATATTAGCCTCCCCACGTGATCGTCGTCTGGAATGGCAGGCCGGTAACGACTGGAATACCGCGCTCAGCAATTTTGCATAGCAGTATTTCGGCTGCACGGCGTTCAGACGGCACGAACGGCGAGAATACACGAGTATCGTGATCGTAGGTTAGCTGCGCAATTTCGCGGTATCGACCGGTTGTCGTAAATAAGCCGGCGTACGTATCTGCGCGCTTATATGTGAAAACGTCAGGACGGTGGTGGTAGGGCACGTCAATGTCTGCATCAGGCGCAAAGTCGCCGAGTATGAGAATGCCACCCGGTTTCAGGACGCGGTCAACTTCTATAGCACAGAAGCCGAGCATTCGGCGTTGTAACCAGTGGAAGACAAAGTGACAGATTACGATATCGACCAGACCATCAGCTACTGGCAGCATATTGGCATCACATACGTGTAACTCGAGATCAGGATAGCGTTTGCGTCCATCAGCAATCGCTTTGGGCGATATATCGCAGCCAATAGCTCGATATGGTCGCCATAATTCCGGCCGGCTGGCCAAATGAGCCAGCCGATAGCCATTCGCGCAACCAATTTCCAGCACAATCCGGGGTGCAAGACCATATAGGTCAATCAGGCGCAGTGCAGGGTCCGTTTCAGGCTGCCAGTTTTCGAGGATATAAGCGGCATTACGGCGATACCACGCATCGCCATCAGCCGCAGTGAATGACTCAGGCATTGAGCATCTCCGTTAGTGTTTCTGGGGTAAGTTGCTCAGCCGTTTCGGACGTATAGGCGAATCCGGGCGGTACGGGGCGAGCATCGGGATATGGCGACATCGGCCAGTAGGCCATTGTGGGCAGAATCGCATAGCGATCTGAAAGCTCGACCGTCCAGCGCGATTCGTCGGCGGATATCATGCATTCGGCGAGCTTTTCGGCGCCGCGCAGGCCGATAATCTCGTGCTCAGCATCGGGTGCGAGTGCACGTGCCATATCAGCGATGCGCATGGCTGGCAGTTTGGGCACAAATACTTCGCCGCCGCGCATCAGCACGAGTGAGGATAGGCAGAACCGGGCGGCTGCTGGTGGCGTCAGGAAGAACCGCGACATTGCGGGATCAGTAATAGGCACTTTGCCAGTTGCACTTGCGAATGTATGAAGCACTGAACCGGTGGAGCCGAGTACGTTGCCATATCTGACGGCGCTATAACGGATGCGGCGCTGACCAGCGTAACTATTAAATGCGCAGATCAGGCGTTCGGCGACATATTTAGTGCCGCCGTAGAGCGTGCAGGCAGCCGTCGCCTTATCGCTGGATATGAAGAGGAACCGGTCAGCGCCGCATTCGCGAGCGGCTTCGGCGGCATGAAGTGTACCGATTACGTTAGTTAGTACGGCTTCGCGCGGCTCGCGTTCGCAAACTTCGACGCGTTTAAGGGCTGCGGCATGAATGATGATGTTTGCGCCGTCAAACGCATAGCGCAGGCGGTCGGCATCGCGCACATCACCGATCAAATAACGGAGTGGACCGCCATCTTCTGGCCACTGCTGTTTCATCGCTGCCTGGCGGGATTCAGAACGAGAGAAGATCACCAGTTTGCGCGGATGATAGACGAGCAATTCTGCGACGAGAGCCTGGCCGAGGGTGCCAGAACCGCCCGTGATTACGATGGTTGCGCCATCGATTAGACTGCCGATGTCCATTCTGCCTCCAAGCACATTTGTCCTGCCTCGACTCGTCGCCGGCGGGTCTGGCCCGCCGCGTCTCTAACCACGGCGGGCCGTTAACAACCGCGCTAGTCCTGGCCAGGTACAGCGCGATCTTCTACCACCCTTAGTCCTGTCTCAAGCGCCTCCTGTATTTGTCTGGCACGACTTTGCGCGCCGAATACTCGCGGGCTACGCGAGCCTATCGCCCTGCCACTCTCGCGGCTAGGATAGCGACTTGACGTTACGGCTGGACAGCCAGCCATAGTATGACCTGAAACGCTACGTAGATGAGTGCTATCACGCCAACCACCATCAGGCCGATAGCAATGCATGCGATCAGCGCTGGACCGAGGTTATATTCCCTGTCGCCAACCACCGGATTGTTACGATGTCGCATTTGCCACCTCCACGGGCCGGCAGTTCCGAATAAGGATATTTCGGAATGACGTGGCTGCCAGGTCAAGATCGGCTAGCGCGACTTCGATTGCGTCGAGATTGCCTGGAGTGCAACGCCACTCATCGCATTCCAGGGAGAGTAGATTCGCCCGGTTGCCTAGATCGCGCACGATATCTGCCATATAGCGGTCGACGTTCACGACATCACCCTCATCGTTGGCTTAGCCGATCCGCAATAGCTCTAGGGCTGCGCGCACAGTTGCATATCCTTGCATTGCGAGCGCAATTGCGTCTAGATTGCCGCCCTGCTGCTCGGCAAGGCGGCGCAACTCGTTCGCCCGCTGTTCCGCCGATGCTAGGGCTCGCAGCGCCTCGGCATATGCGCGGCGGTAGGCATCTTCGTCGGCGATCACCTCGATTGGCCGAATGTACCGGCCTTCCTCACCTGATTCGCTCGGTACGTGAACGTATAGAGATAGCTCCTGGCCGTGTTCACCATCCTGCTCCGGTTCGGCCACGACCACGATCGCGCGGATCAATGTGCGAGCCTGAATGAGCCGAAACTGGTGGGCTGCTTCCGTATCGTCCCAGAGAAACGCCCCGTGCAGGGGAGAATCGACCGGGCGGGCTGCCTCGACCACTCGGCTCGCGGTTAGTGGGCCGTCCTGCTGCAACCGGCCGAGTGTCTTGGCGACAATCTCAGGGTTCAGCGTGTTCGCTCGGAATCCCTCGCGGAATCGGTAGACCGTCTTCATGCTTCTGCCTCCTCATCGTCGTCTTCGTCGTTGTCTATTGCGAATCCGCGAGCTCGTGCTTCGCTTGTCCAGAACTGAAGCATCTCAGCAGATTCGCTATCGTACGCGTCAGGTGATTCCATTGCTGCGATTTGAACGTCGCGATTTTCAGTCAGAATGTCCCGAAACTCGGGATCATCTGGGCTGACGACGGAGAACTGGCCGAAATTGCCTTTGCCTTTCTCTGGTCGCCAATCGCCGACACCAACCGTCGTACCGGCTGCGGACAACAGGTTGACTACGCTCTGAGCAGTGAGGATCGGCTGCACGTACGAGATGCGTACTTGGCAGGCCCATCGTGGCAGGATTGCACGAGTACGGATGTCGGGCGTGCGATTGATATCGGCGGAGCGAACGACAGCCATGTGCAGGTACGGTTTGCCGTATACCGGAGTGTATTCGCCCTCGACGTAGACCAGCCTCCCGATCTGCGCTTTCTTGGTATTAGGCAGATCGAGAGCGGCGGTACACATCGCGCCTTTGAACGCTGACGATGGAATACCGATTAGGGCTGGCTGGCCATCTGGCAGGATATACGGCGACGCGCGGTATTCCGTGTATGGATCGTGCTTCAAGCTAGCTGCCTTCTGTGCGGCGTTCTTGCGGCCGCGCGGGGCGAGCAGTTCATGCCTCGCCTTCTGTGATATTCGGTTTGCGATGAATGGCTGCCGACCGACGATACAGATAGTTAAGGTGCCTGTCGTGATAACTGGAATTTCGAGCTCGACCCGCTGTTCTTTCGTTGCCATGATTGCTCCTTCCGTGATGGTATTAGTCCGCCTGAATTGCCTTGCCTCACCGCGTCTCGCCCTGCCATGCCATGCCCGGCCGCACCTCGCCCGGCCGCGCCGCGCCCGGCCACGCCTGCCTTGCCTTGCCACGCCCGGCCCGGCCGCGCCTGGCCCGGCCGCGCCTGGCCCGGCCAGGCCTGCCTTGCCACGCCTGCCTCGCCTTGCCACATCCGGCCGTGCCACGACTCGCCCCGCCTGCCTTGACCTGCCATGCCCAGCCCCGCCGAGCCGCGCCTGGCCGCGCCGTGCCGTGCCGCGCCCCGCCGAGCCTGGCCAAGCCGAGCCCCGCCGCGCCTGCCTCGACTTGCCAAGCCGCGCCTTGCCTCGCCGAGCCGTGCCCGGCCGAGCCGAGTCCTGCCTGCCGTGCCCTGCTTCGCCTCGCCGGGCCAAGCCCTGCAGCGCCCTGCCTCGCCTCGCCGGACTGCGCCACGCTGCCACGAAACTTATCCTTCCATGCCAAGAGCAATGCCGCCATACTGCGGCCACTGTTGGCTCAGAACAGATCGACGTGTCCAATCTGCTAACGTACCGCATAACGGACACTCGATAGTGTCGCGCGTGCGCAATACCAGCGACCGACACGATGGGCACCGATTATCCGTAATATTCCACCCCAGTGCCCGTGCCCGTGCCGATCTAGGATCAATCAGAGCTGACCGCCGAACGATTGCCTCAGCCACGCTAACTGCATCTACATCCGACAAGTCAGGATCGGATTTAGGCAGTGACTGAGCCTGCACGACCGGGCGAGTAGCGACCGTCGGCTCAACAACGACCGTCGGTTCTGTAGCCGCAGTTTCACTCGCAATCAATCGCCGCAACGCCTTCGTTGCAGCACAGCTAGCGATTTGTAACCGTTTGCCCGCTGCCTGCAACTCGCGCTCGCGCTCGCATCGTTCATCAGGATCGGATGCGTTAGCTACCGCCGCTCGCAACCGAGCAACTTCGGCGATTGCAAGCTGACGTTTGCGATTCGCTTCGTGCCAGCGCTCGTGAAGACCCTGAGCCATCATTATTCCTCCCGAAGTTCGCTAGGCTAGCGGCCAGTTCGGTGGACCAATGTAATCGGCATGACCGAGCATAGCAATCACGTACGGCTTAGGTGGCGGCTCGTGAAATTTGTCTTCGTAGGCAACTGCCTGATAATGAGCGAGGAACAGTTTGGTTGCCCATCGACGAGCACGCGCATGAATATGCGCCGGAGATAACATTGGCACGCCAGGATGATTGGCATCAGCCGGTGTTGGCACTATGCCTGCAGTACTGAATACTGCACCAGCATATTGACCGGAAAGCCACGCATACGATGGGCGATTGGGATGGATCGCTTTAAGCCGCAGTTGTTCCGCTGCTTGCGGCGCGTAAATGCCAGCTAGATTGCGTAGCCATTCATCGCGCTTGCGTTTCGCGAATAGGTGTCCGTAGATGTCATTGGGATGATTCTGGACTTTGACGAACGATTCGCCGATCTTCCATGCCAGTACCTTTAGTGCTGCATTCCAGGGTCGTTTCATTCCGCGTTCCCAGCGGACTGTCGGATCTAAGCCAGCGAAACGCCATAATTGTCCGGCTGTTCGACATCGAGTCGGATCGACGTGGGCTAGTAGGCCAGCTGCAATCACTGGTCCGATGCCAACGATAGACTGTGCCCATCGTCCAGGTATGCGCGAGGCTGCATAGCGAGTGAGTGCTGCGCGTATTTCGCGCTCCATGAGCCCAGCATTTTCTGCTGCCCACGTAATGATTGCATGAGGTTCGCTAGCTTCGTCGAGCGACCGTTCCTGGTTATAGGCACGTTTGCGATCTTCTTGCCAGATGTAGTACAGGTCGACCAGGAATCTGGCCTGTCGGTCTGTTAGCGTAACGGCAGCATTGCGAACATCGCGTGTTAGCTGGCGTACTGCCATTAGGCTAAGTTCTGCGTCTTCAATCTGGGTGTCGATCATTATTTCCTCCTCCTCGCTCGCGTCGGATGGCACCCTTATACCTAGTGGCTCGCTCTCGACCCAGGGTCCAGATTACGCATTCGGCTCGTTCGTATTCTATGGTCCCCATAACAGGCTATGACTCAGTTCTATCGCTCTAAACGATAGGGTTTTCTCACACGCTATGGCTCAATCACGCTCGCTCCGGATTGGTTCACGCAACCACCACGGCTTTCAACACAGGCTGTTAACAAGTGCTAATGCGTCTTCTTCGGTCTCGACTACCACGTATCGTGCTTTTCCTTGACATTCCAGGCGGAATGCCTCCTCATCGTCGGTCAACCGACGCGCTGATGGCGGTTTACTGCCATCTTTTACTTCGACGAATACGGTCTGCATACCACGCGAAACTATCAAATCAGGCGCTCCATTACCGAGTGATGCAGTAATGAGTACATGACACCCCAATTGCCGGAGTAGCCTGACGATAACTTGCTGGTTTGCATCCGTTCGCGGCTGAAGTCTCATCGTTACTTTCGAAATGGCTCATCATCAGCAATTTCTGGCTGTACTTCACGTGCAGTCAGGAATCGCACTTCTGATGCCGTTACTGGCAACGACTTCCGGTATCGTTTCTCGCCTTCAACCTCGTATTCCAGGCTGCCTGGCTCTCCCGATATCAATAGCGGCTGTCCTTTTCTGACCGATTCGTTTACTCGTTCGGCCAACTTGCCGAAACACCGCACATCAGCCCACAGCGTAGACCTACGGTCGCCATATCCGATGGTGACACCGAGGCTGAATGTCACGACTGCTAATCCCGTTGGCGTGTACCGCATTTCGGGGTCACGGCCGACATGACCGACCAGCGTTACATGAGCATAACTAGGCATGTGTCTTCTCCTCAGTCAGGATCGATTCGCTGCTCGATTTGGTCAATGCAATCGGGACATCGAAATAGCCAGCCATCTGGAAGTGGCTCCCCGCAGTCCAGGCAGAACATCGGTTGGTCCGATTCATGCGGAACCCGGTTACTGCCGGTTACTGCGATTACCCGGTTACTCCCGGTTACTGCGATTACTCCGCTCTCGGCCTGAGTAACCGGGTAACCGGCAGTAACCGGGTTATCATCGGTTCCAGTTACTGGCCCAGTAACCGGGTAACCGGGAGTAACCGGAGTAACCGGAGTAACCGGGTTCTGGTTGATTCCAGTTACCGACGCCGCCTTCGGTAACGCGAT
>Ga0209381_1001097_pt1 | contig 48495 bp, 35 predicted proteins | sample DewCreD2012metaG_FD_184111 | JGI IMG/M metagenome (GOLD analysis project Ga0209381, IMG submission 184111) | Hot spring sediment bacterial and archeal communities from British Columbia, Canada, to study Microbial Dark Matter (Phase II) - Dewar... ... | reverse complement strand
GCACGGGGCGCTCGGCAAGTTCATGTCGCCCGCCCGGAGCCACGCTCATTCCGGGCGGCAAGGATGCCGCCCTCTACGGCAGGCAGGATGCCTGCCGCCACCGCCTGCAATAAACTGAGATGCGCCCAGCGGGGAATCCGGGTTGCCACCGCCCTTGCGCCGCCCCTGAACTTTCCGCAGCCTGCGCGGTCAAATCCCCATGCACTACCGCTTCGCCCTCGCCGCGCTTCTCGCGTGGCTGCCGTTCACGGAAGCCGCCGCCCTCAGCGCCGTGTCCGCCGGGCGCGAAGTCGTCGTGGTCTTCAACACCCGCATGGCCGGGTCGGAGGGTGTGGCCCGGCATTATGCGGCGGCCCGTCAGGTGCCGGACGAGCAGGTCATCGGCCTGGAACTCAGCCTCACCGAGGAAATCGCCCGCGTGGATTACGAACTCTGGCTCGCCAAGCCGCTCGCCTACGAACTCCAGAAACGCGGCCTCTGGAAACTCGGCAAGGTCGTGCGCGCCATCACCAACGCCACCGACCTCCGCGAGGTCGAACTGCCCGTCGAATCCCAAATCCGCTACGTCGTCCTCTGCTACGGCGTGCCGCTCAAGATCAAAGCGGACCCGACGTGGAAAGACCCCGGCGACGACCTCTGGCCGCCGGAGCTGCGCCGCAACGAGGCGGCGGTGGATTCCGAACTGGCCACGCTGCCGCTGCCGCCCGAACTCCGCAAAGCCACCGGCCTCATCCGCAACACCGCCTACACCACCACCAACAGCGCCTGGCTGCACCCGACCAACGGCATCCTCCTCGTCACCCGTCTCGATGGCCCGAGTGCGGAGATCGCGCGCGGGCTGGTGGATGCGGCCCTCCGCGCCGAAACCAACGGCTGGTGGGGGCGCGCCTACTGCGACGCGCGCGGCCTCCATGATCCGAATTTCAAACTCGGCGAGGACTGGATGATCGGCGCGCACGAACTCTGCCGCATCGCCGGCCTCGACAGCGTGCTCGACACCAACGCGGCCACCTTCCCGCCCGGTTTTCCCCTGAGCCACATCGCGTTCTACGCCGGCTGGTATGACGCGGACGTGAGCGGGCCGTTGGCCGCCGACACCGTCGAATTCATGCCCGGCGCGTTCGCGTATCATCTCCACTCGTTCAGCGCCGCGAGCCTGCGGACGCGCGACCGTCATTGGGCCGGCCCGCTGCTCGCGCGCGGCGCGGCCTGCACGATGGGTTCGGTGTATGAACCGTATCTTTCCGGCACGCCGGACATCGGCGTGTTCACCGCGCGCTGGCTGCTCAACAACTTCACCTTCGGCGAGGCCGCCTACGCGGCGCAGCAGGCGCTTTCGTGGCAGACCACCGTGGTCGGTGACCCGCTCTACCGCGCCTTCGCGTGGCATCCGCAACTGCTCCACATGAAGCTGGAAAACCTGGGCCGGCCCGAGATTGCCTGGTCGCACATCCGGGTCGTGAACCTCATGCAACTGCGCGGCACGCCGCTGCTGCAGCTCACCGCGTATCTCCAAGGCCTCGAAATGACGCGGACCAACGCGCTGTTGCAGGAAAAACTCGGCGACCTTCACGCCGCCGTCGGCAAGCCCGAATCCACCGTGCTCGCCTGGCGGCGGGCGCTCGAATTCGAGCCTTCGCCGATGCAGCGCCTTCGCCTCCGCCTCAAACTCGCCGAGGCCCTGACCGCCCAGGGCCGCGACGCCGACGCCCTCGACAACGGCCTGGCGCTGCGCCGCGAATTCCCGCGTCGCCCCGGGCAGTTGGAATTGTGCCAGCAACTGCTCCCGCTCGCCCGCAAGCTGGGCCGCGCCGAGTTGGCGGCGGAACTCGAAGCCGAAATCCAACGCCGCCTGCCGCCCCCGCCCGCCACCAACGCCCCGGTCTCTGCGCCGTGAACCGACGGGCCTGATGCCGGGCAGTCCGCCGGAACGGTGGTTCCCTGACCCCTCAAGTTCCTCTCGTGCCGGTCGCCGCGCGGACGCAGGCACCCTTCGGCGGGCTGTGAATAAGTTGTGAAATAATTGTCGCGTTCAGCGTTGACCTGGTGGGGGAAAGTGTTTAGAAATGGGCCGCGGTGGGGCAAAATGGGGTGTTGTTCGGGTGCGGTTGATAATTTGGCAACGATGAGTGCAGACGGAACAACCGGGCATGTTTGTTTCAACTCGATCTTCCGGCACGGGTTGGACGAGAAGCGGCGTGTCCAGATTCCGGCGATGTGGCGCACGGGTGAAGCGGGGGAGGAACTCACGTTGCTGGTCTGGCCGCAGTCGGCGCACGGCCCCTGTTTGCGCGCGTTGCCGCCGAAAAAGATGGCCGAGTTGATGGCGGACATTGACGCGCTGCCCAAGGGTGACCCGAAGAAGCAAACACTCAAACGCTTCATCGGCGGCTCCTCCACCCAGGTGGTCCTCGACAAAGGAGGGCGCATCTGTCTGCCCGAGGCCATGGCGGCGGCGGCGGGCATCAAGGACGAGGTCGTCCTGGTCGGTTTGCTGGATCGTTTTGAAATCTGGAACCCCGAACGGTTCGCGGCGGTGCAGGCGGCCGATGCCGCCCTCGCCCCCGAGGCGTTCAAAATGATGGATTAACCATGAGCCTGGGAAAACTTTTGGCCACCGGCCGCAGTCTGGTTGGCGGAGCGCCGGATGAGGGGCGCTACAATCTCAGCCCGCGCCATCGCCTGCCGCGTTTTGGCGGCGGAAAAAATCCCTTTGCCCCCGCTCCCGGCGCGGAAACCCCGGTCAAATCACCCGCGCCCCCGCTGGATTCGCGCCGCGCGGCCTGGAACCCAAACGCCAACGCCCCGGCTCCGGTTCAGCCTGAACCCGCCCCCCATTTCCCCGGCACCGCGTCGGCGGCCCGTCCCGCTCCGGCGGCCCCGGCGCCACGCGCGGCGGCGGTCCGCACGCCGCGGTTCGGGGTGCAGGCGCGGCTCCTTCGCGGCGTGATGGCGGTGCGCGGCTGGGGGGTGCGCGGCTGGCATTGGACCCGCCAACGGCTGGCCCGTGTGGGCGGCGCAGTCCGGCGTCCGCAGGCGGCGTTCCTTTCGCGCTTCGGGCGGCCCGTCGTGCAGGCGGAACTTTCGCTGGATGACGTGAAGGTTGTCCGCAGCGACCTGACCGAATCCGATCTGGAATTTGTGGAACCGACGACCAGCACGGTGACGACGCCGGGGCCGAAAGCGCCGGTGGCGTCGCCGCAGCGCGGCCCGGTGCCGCCGGCCCTGAAGAAGCTGACGGACCGCATCCTCGGCCCGGTGGCGCATTGAGGACCGCTGATGACCGGGGCCGGCTTTCCGCACCAGCCGGTGTTGTTGGCGGAAGTGCTGGCCGCCCTGCAACCCCGCGCGGGCGGGGTGTATGTGGATGGCACGCTGGGCGGGGCGGGGCACGCGGCGGCCATATTGGCGGCGAGCGCGCCGACCGGGCGGCTGCTGGGCTGTGACCGCGATGCGGCGGCGCTGGCGGCGGCGCGGGAACGGCTGGCGGAGTTCGGGGGGCGCTGCGAGTTGCGCGCGGGGAATTTCAGCGAACTGGCCGCATGGGCGCCGGCGGGCGGTTGCGACGGCGTGCTGCTCGATCTGGGCGTCAGTTCCCCGCAGCTCGATGAGCCGGAGCGCGGATTCAGTTTTCAGCACGACGGCCCGCTGGACATGCGGATGGACCGGGCGCAGCCCGTGACCGCCGCGGAACTGGTCAACACGGCGCCCGCCGCCGAACTGGCGCGCATTTTTTGGGAATACGGCGACGAACCGGACGCGCGGCGGATTGCGCGGGCCATCGAGCATGACCGGCGGACCGCGCCGTTCGTGACGACGCGGCAACTGGCCGGGTTGATTGAGCGGCTGAATCCGCGCGCGGGCCGGAAGACGCACCCGGCCACGCGGGTGTTCCAGGCATTGCGCATCGCGGTGAACGACGAACTGGGCGCCCTGGCGCGCGGCCTGGCGGGCGCGTGGACGGTTTTGAAACCGGGCGGGCGGCTGGCGGTGATCACGTTTCACTCGCTGGAAGACCGGCTGGTGAAGCAGACGCTGCGCGCGTGGGCGCGCGACTATGAATATGACGGGCCGGTGGACCGGCCCGAACTGCGGCGGCCCCGGCCGCCGCAGGCGCGGCTGGTGACGCGCAAGGCCGTGGTGCCCGGCGCGGCGGAACTCGCGGCCAACCCGCGCAGCCGCAGCGCGCAGCTGCGCGTGGCGGAGAAATGTTGAGGGACGGACGAAACGATGGGCAGGAATCGAAAATATCAGTCGGCGGCGGTGCGGTTCCGGCCGGCGCTGTGGGCGCTGGTCATCTGCATGGCGCTCGGCGGCATGGCGCTGGGCTACGTCTGGCAGAAAAGCCAGATCAACCGCCTCAGCCAGCAGCTCAAGCAGCGCGAGCAGCGGCTCCTCGAATTGCGCGAAGCCGGCGAAAAACTGCGTCGGCAGCTCGCGATCCAGCAATCGCCGCCGCTCATTGACCGGCGCGTCCGCGAGCTGAACCTCGGCCTCGTGCCGCCCGCGCCCGGCCAGGTCCTCCGGCTCCTCGAGCCGGAGCCGGACCCGCCGCCCGCGCCCGCCGCGCCGACGCAATACGCGGCGGGACGGCCAGGGGAAGACGGCCCGCCCTGAACATGAACCCTTTTGTGCCACCACTTGCGCTCCGGCCAGATGAGGAACTGGCCGCCGCAGGTGGCCGGCACGCTTTGCGGAGGCCGGTGACGCCTCCGGGTCCGACGGAAAAAAACCTGAAACCGACCGGCCCCGTCCGTGACGCCGCCGTTTGAGGAAGCGGCGGTGCGCGGGCGGGGAAGGTCCGCCAACATGGCCCGCAGACGGCAGACATACGTGGTGGGATTCCTGGCGCTGGCGCTTTGCGCCGCGCTGGGCGGGCTGGGCTACCGGCTGGTGGACCTCCAGGTGCTCCGCCATGCGGAACTCAAGGTCAAGGCCCGGGAAAACTCCGCCCGCCACCTGCCCCGCGAGCCGCGCCGGGGCGACATCCTCGACGCGCGCGGCAACCTGCTCGCGACCAGCCAGTTTGTGAAGACGGTCTATGCGGACCCGCTCCTGATCGGTTCGCATCAGGCGGAGGTGGCCCGCACCGTTGCGCCCCTGCTGGGCCTCGATGCGGCGGAGGTTTACCGCAAATTGTTCCCCACCCTCCGCACCAACGCCGCCGGCCAGGTCGTCACCAACCGCTACGTTGTCCTCAAGCGCAAGGTGGCCCCCGAAACGTTCGCCCAGGTGCAGGCCGCCATGAAGCAGCTCACCTTCGGCGTGGACGAAAAAAACCTCCCGCGCTCCCGCCGCCTGTTTTACCGCGAACTGCGCGAGCACGCGGTGAGCGCCGACCTGATGGACGACCAGTTGCGCGTCTATCCCAACGGCCGGCTGGCGGCCCACGTCCTCGGTTACGTCGGCATGAACGAGCGCGAATACGATGGCCGCCGGTTTCTTGAAACCAGCGGCGCCGCCGGCATCGAGTCCGCCCTCAACGCCAAGCTCACCGGCGTGCGCGGCTGGCGGCTGGTCAACCTCGCCAAGGGCAACAAGGAGGTGGTCTGGAAGCGCGAGCAGGACGTCGAACCGCGCGACGGGCTGAACGTGGTGCTCACCATTGATGCCGGCGTCCAGGCCATCGTCGAGGAGGAACTGGCCCGGGGTTTCGCGCGCCACGACCCCATCAGCGCCACCGCCATCGTCGTCCGCCCGCGCACCGGCGAGATTCTGGCCATGGCCACGCTGCCGGATTACGACCCGAACAACCTCGGCGGCTCCACGGAGGACGCCCGCCGCAACCTCGTCATCACCGACATCGCCGAGCCGGGTTCCACCTTCAAAATCGTCGTCGTCTCCGGCGCGTTGAACGACCGCAAGGTCACCCTGCGCGACGCCTTCCACTGCGAGAACGGCGCCTTTCTCTACGGCGGGCGCGTGCTGCACGACCACCACGGTTACGGCCTGCTGACCGTCGAGGAAATCATCACCAAATCCTCGAACATCGGGTCCGCCAAAATCGGCATCCAGCTCGGGGCCGCCCGGCTGCACGACTACGTCCTGAACTTCGGCTTCGGCCAGCCCACCGGCATCCTCCTGCCAGGCGAGGTCAAGGGCATAGTCCATCCCCCGGAGAAATGGTCGAAAGTCTCCATCGCCCAGATTCCCATGGGCCATGGCATCGCCGCCACGCGCCTGCAAATGGCCATGGCGATGGCGGCCATCGCCAACCAGGGCGTGCTGATGCGGCCCATGCTGGTGGACCGGCTCGAAACGCGCGATGGCACCGTGGTGGCGAAGTTCGCGCCCACCCGCGTCCGCCAGGTCATCGGCCAGCGCGCCGCCGCCGACATGGTGCAGGCCCTCAAGACCGTGCCCACCAAGGGCGGCACCGCCCCCGACGCCGAACTGGAGCATTACACCGTCGCCGGCAAGACCGGCACCGCGCAGAAAATCGAGAATGGCCGCTACGTGCGCGGCAAGTATCTCGCCTCGTTCATCGGCTTCTTCCCTGCGGACCAGCCGGAGCTGTGCATCGCCGTCGTGCTCGACGAGCCGCAGGGCCGTTACTACGGCGGCCAGACCGCCGCCCCCATTTTCCGCGACATCGCCATCCGTGCCGCCAGCTATTTGAACATCCGGCCCGACCGAGGGGAGGAACCCGGAGGGTCGCCGATGTTCGACGCCGGGCCGGAGGACCGTTCCCCGCGGACGGCCTCGGCCCGGCCGGCGGCGGCGCCGCTCCGGGAGGCCGCGAACTGAACCCGCCATGAACGCCCCCAAACCCCATCTCCTCGGCCTCGTGGCCGGCCTCTTTCTCGCCGCCGGCCTCGTGCTCTCCGCCATGCTCGTCACCCGCGCCTGGCTCAAGATCACGCAGTCCCAAACCATCACCGTCACCGGCTCCGCCAAGCGCGCGGTCGAGTCCGACCTCATCCTCTGGCGCGGTTCCTGCGCGGTCGAATCGCCCACGCTGGCCGGGGCGCATCAGGCGATGTCGGCGGCGCAGGCGCGGGTGGCGGAATTCCTCGCCGCGCGCGGCTTCTCCAACGCGACCTTCTCCGCGCTCGACATCACCGAACTCAAGGCGTCGCAGAAACAGGCGGATGGTTTCACGCACTCCATCACCTCGGGCTTTCGCCTCACTCAGACGGTGAGTGTGAGTTCCGGCGACCTCGATGCTGTGCTGGCGATGGACCGCGAAACCAGCGCGCTGGTCGAGCAGGGGGTGCTGTTCACGCCCCGTTCGCCCGAGTTCATCTACACCCGCTCCGCCGAGGCCAAGCACGAGATGCTGGCCGAGGCCACGCGCGACGCGCGGTTGCGCGCCGCCCAGATCGCCGGGCAGGGCGGGGCCGCGGTGGCGCAACTCCGTTCCGCCCGCATGGGGGTGTTCCAGATCACGCCCGAGCACTCCGCCGAAACGTCGTGGGAGGGCATGTTTGACACCGCCGCCCGCCACAAAACCATCACCGCCGTCGTGACCGCCACCTTCGCGCTCAAGTGACATGGACCCGCGCCCGCTCCAGTTCATCGTCCAGGCCTGCGCCGGCCAACTGGTCCGCGGCGACGGCGCGGCGCTCGTGCGGCGCGTCAACACCGATTCGCGCGCCGCGCAGCCCGGCGATGTGTTTGTGGCGCTCACAGGCGAGCGGTTTGATGGCCACGATTTTCTGGCCGAGGTGGCGGACAAGGGCGCGGTCGCCGTCGTCGTCAAAGCGGGCCGCCCCCGGCCCGAACCGGCCTGCGCGGTCATCGAGGTGGACGATCCGCGCGCCGCGCTGGGCCGCCTGGCGGGCGCGTATCGGCGCGAATTCACGTTGCCCGTCGTTGCCATCGCCGGCTCGAACGGGAAGACCACCACCAAGGACATGCTGGGCACGGTCCTGGGCCGTCGGTTCAACACGCTGGCGAGCGAGGCCAGCTTCAACAACGACATCGGCGTGCCGCTGACCCTGCTGCGCCTCCGCGCCGAACACGCCGCCGCCGTGCTCGAGGCCGGCACCAATCATCCCGGCGAACTGGCGCCGTTGCTCGCGCTCATCCGGCCCCGCTACGGCATCATCACGAGCCTCGGGCGCGAGCATCTGGAATTTTTCGGCGACCTCGCGGGCGTCGTCCGCGAGGAGGGCATGCTGGCGGAAGCGCTGCCCGCGGACGGCGCGTTGTTCCTCGAGGGCGACGGCGCGTTCGCGGCGGAACTGGCGGCGCGCACCCGGGCGCGCGTGGTGCGCGTGGGTTTTGGCGACGGCAACGACTGGCGTGTCACGCGGGCCTATCCCAGCCAGGAGGGCACGCTCTTTCACGTGACCGCGCCGCGCGCCGAACTCGGCGGCGAATATCGCGTGCCGCTGCTGGGCCGGCATCAGGTGCTCAATGCGCTTTACGTGCTCGCGGCGGGCGCGGAACTGGGCCTCACCCGCGCGGAGCTGCAAACCGGGCTTGCCGCGGTCACCCCGCCCCCCCACCGCCTGCAACTGCGCGAGTGGAACGGCGTTCGCATTCTCGACGACTGTTACAACGCGAACCCGGACTCGATGCTGGCCGCGCTGGCCGCGCTGGCGGAGTTTCCCGCGAAGGGCCGCAAGCTCGCCGTGCTCGGCGACATGGGCGAGCAGGGCGCGCACGCGGAGGCCGCGCACCGCGAGGTGGGGCGGCGGGCCGCCGAGTCCGGCGTGGGCCAGTTGCTGGCCGTCGGCCAGCACGCGGCGGTCATGGCGGCGGCCGCGCGGGCGGCGGGGTTGAACCGGGCGCTGGAGTTTGCCGACGCGGCGGGCGCGGCGGCGGCGTTGCGCCAGTTCCTCAAGCCGGGCGACGTGCTGCTCGTCAAGGCGTCGCGCGCGGCGCGGCTCGAGCGGCTGTTCCCGCTGCTGGACGGGGAAGGAGGCGGCGCGTGATCTATTACCTGAGCCAGTGGCTGCTGGAGCAGGCGCAGGGCACGCCGTGGGCGGAGCATCTGTCGCCTTTGCGCGTGTTCCGCTACATCACGACCCGCACGGCGGGCGCGGCCCTCACGGCGTTGCTGCTGAGCTTGTGGCTCGGGCCGCGGGTCATCCGCTGGCTCAAGCGCGTGAAGTTCGGCCAGGATTACGAGGACCGCGCGGCGGCGACGGGCGAGCTGCCGGCGCGGGTGTTGAGCAAGCGGGGCGTGCCCACGATGGGCGGCATCCTCATCATCGGCGTGCTGCAATTTTCCGCGCTGCTGTGGACGCAGTGGAACGCGATGGTGCTGCTCACGCTGCTGTCCGTGGCGGTGTTGTGCGGGCTGGGGTTTTACGACGATTACGCGAAGATCGCGAAGCAGAACGCGGGCGGGGCCGCCGAGGCGGTGAAGCTGGTGGTGCAGTTTGCGCTGGCGTTCTTCGTCGGCGTGTATCTCTGGCAGTCGCCCGTGGTCAGTTACCTGGTGGACCCGGTGAAAGGCCAGCTCGTGGACAAGCAAAGCCTCGTCACCACGTTCGTCGCGCCGTTCTACAAATACCCGCTCGAAATCGGCGCGCTCGCCGGCCTGCTGCTCGTGGCGGCCACCATCGTCGGCAGTTCCAACGCCGTGAACCTCACCGACGGCCTCGATGGGCTGGCGATCGGCTGCACGTTGATTGTGTCGGTGGTGTTCCTGTTCCTCACCTACTTTGCCGGCAACGCGCGGGTGGCCGGGTATTTGCAGATTCCCTACGTGCCCGGCGCCGGGGAACTGACGGTCATCTGCGCGGCCCTGATTGGCGCGGGGCTGGGCTTTCTGTGGTTCAACTGCCATCCCGCCCAGGTGTTCATGGGCGACACCGGTTCGCTGCCGCTGGGCGGCGCGCTCGGGCTGGTGGCGGTGCTGATTCATCAGCCGCTGCTGCTGCTCCTCGCGGGCGGCGTGTTTGTGGCCGAGGCGGTGTCGGTGCTGGCGCAGCGGGGCTGGTTCAAATACACGCGCCGCCGGTATGGCGAGGGCCGGCGGTTGTTCCGGATGGCGCCGCTCCACCATCACTTCGAGAAAATGGGCTGGTATGAATCCCAGGTGACGACCCGTTTTTACATCCTGTGCCTGCTGTGCGCCGTGGTGGCGCTGGCCACATTGAAACTGCGCTGACCATGCCGGACTTCCTCCATCAAAACGTGCTGGTGGCCGGCCTGGGGGGGCGGGGCCGCGCCGCCGGCCTGCTGCTGCGCCGGCGCGGCGCGCGGGTCGTGGCCGTGGACGACGCCGACACGCCGCGCCTGCGCGAGAACACCGCCCCGCTCCGCGCCGAGGGCATCGAGGTCAAACTGGGCGCGACGACGGCGCCGGACCGGCCCTTCGACCTGGCCGTCGTCACCCCCGGCCTCGCGCCGTCCTCGCCGTTGTTCCGCGCCATCGTCGCGCGGAAAATTCCGGTCATCAGCGAACTCGAACTGGGCTGGCGGCTGGTCAACTGCCTCACCGTGGCCATCACCGGCACCAACGGCAAATCCACCACCTCGCGCCTCATCGAGACCATCCTGCGTGCCGAAGGCCGCCGGCTGCTGGTCGCCGGCCATCGCGAGCGGCCCCTGGCCGGCGTCGTGGAAACGTCCCGCGAATTGGATTTTCTGCTCCTCCCCGCGAAGGCGCAGCAACTCGAGTTCACGGAGTATTTCCGTCCCTCGGTGGCCGTGCTGTTGAATGCGGATCCCGACCATCTCGACCGTTACGCCAGTCCGGACGAGTATCTGCGCGCCTTGGGCCGCGTGTTCCGGCAACAGCAGCCGTTCGACTGGGCGATCATTCAGCACGAGGCGCACGCGCGGCTCGCGGCGTTGCGGGTGCCGCTTCCCTCGAAGGTCATCACCTTCAGCGCGACCGATGCCCGGGCCGATTTGTATTTGGACCGCAGCCTGATCCTCAGCCGGCTGCCGAACTGGGAAGGCCCGCTGCTGGACACCACGCAATGTGCCCTGCGCGGCGCGGGCAACGCCGAGAATCTGATGGCCGCGCTGGCGGCGGGCCGCGCGTTGCGGGTGCCGCTCGAGCGCATGGCCGAGGCCGTCCGCGCCGTGCCGCCCGCCCCGCACTGCCTGGAACCGGTCGCCACGCACCGGGGCGTGGCGTTCATCAACGATGCCAAGGCCACGAATCCTGCCGCGCTCGCCCACGCGCTGCGGTCGTTGCCGCCTGCGCCCGGCGGCCGCCCCAACGTCTGGCTGCTCGCCGGCGGGCGGGGCAAGGGACTGGCCTATCACGACGTCGGCCCGCTGTTGGCGCAGCGAGTCAAGGGCGTTTTTCTCTTTGGCGAGGAAGCGGAAAATTTGCGCGCGGCGTGGGGGCTGTTTGTCCCTTGCACCCCCGTGGCTTCGTTGTTAGAAGCAGTGAACGAAGCGGTGCGACACGCCTCCGAGGGTGACGTGATTTTGCTTTCGCCCGCCTGTTCGAGCTTCGACGAGTTCCGCGATTACCAGCAACGCGGCGAAGTCTTTTGCCAGGCGGTCAAATCAATCTGTGGGGGTGGCCCGGACGCCAGCCCCAATGGAAAGGGGGGCGCAGGCACCGCCGCGCCGCCCGAGTGACTTTGAACTTTTTACCCGGCCAGAAGAGGCCAACTGGCCGGGCGAAAGACATCGCAAACCAAAAACCAACACACCTCATCGAAAGGACGCCCACCAGGCGCCAACACATCATGAACAGCAGTTCGTCATCTCCCTTCGCCACCACCGCGCAACCCCGCCCCGCGCGCTCCCGGGTCAAGCTCGCCGTCTTCTCGGTGCTTGGCGTCAACGTCATTTTCTGCCTGACCCTGCTGCTCACTCCCGGTTGCAAGCGTGAGATGCCGCCGGAACCGCAACCCGGGCAGCCGCCCATCGCAGACACCAATCTCGATCTGCTGATGGACACCAATGTGGTTGTGAACGATCCGTGGGCGCGGCCCGTTCAAACGGCGACCAACCCCGTCACCCCGCCGCCCATCGCCTTCCCGCCGTTCGGCGACCCGGCGACGCCACCGGTCAGCGCGCCCACCACTTACAAGATTCAGCCGGGCGACACCTTTGACGGCATCGCGCGCCGGCACGGCACCACGGCGGCGGCCATTCAGGCGGCGAATCCGGGCGTGGACCCGCGCCGCCTGAAAATTGGCGCCACCATCAACCTGCCCGCGCCCGCAGCCACCGCCGCGCCGACGGCACCCGCCGCCGCGACCGGCGAAAACCTCTACACGGTCAAATCGGGTGACACCTTGTCCGCCATCGCCGCGCGGCAGGGCACCACGGTGAAGGCCATCAAACAATTGAACGGCCTCACCACCGACCGCATCACGGTGGGCCAGAAACTGAAGTTGCCCGTGAAAGCGCCAGCCCCGGAGGCCCCCGCGCCGTTTGGGCAGCCGCAGCCCGGCACCCCGCCGCCGACGTTCTAAGCCGCAGCGGGCGGGGCCGGCGCCGCCGGCCCCGCCGCGCCCCGCGCCATGCGCACCACCGTCACGCTGCTCAGTTTCTGCGTCGCCGCCCTGATGGCCTTGGGGCTGGTGATGCTTTACAGTGCGAAGATGACGGCGGCCAACGCGGCGCACCTGCTCATGCTGCAGTCGCTCTGGGCGGGCGTCGGACTGGTGGCGGGCGGCGTGCTGGCGGCGCTGGATTACCGGCAACTGCGTCGGCTGGCGTGGCCGCTGCTCGGGCTGACGCTGGTGTTGCTGGCGCTCGTGTTCGTGCCCGGCATCGGCAAGGCCGCCGGCGGCGCGCACCGCTGGATCAAGCTGCCCGGGTTCCAGGTGCAACCTTCGGAACTGGCCAAGCTCGCCCTCATTTTGGCCGCCGCCGCCTATGGCGAGCGGTTCGCCCGGCAGTTGGGCACCTTCAAGCACGGCCTGTTTCTGCCGGCGGTGTTGTTCGGCCCGGTGCTCGCGCTGATCTTCGTCGAGCCGGACCGCGGCGCCACCATCCTGCTGGCCGCCGTGCTGGCGGTGATGTTTCTCGTGGCCGGCGTGCGCTGGCGTTACTTCATCGGCGCGGCGCTCGCGGGCGGCGCGTTCATCGTGTTCTCCGTGCTGAATGACCCGCTGCGCATGCGCCGGGTGTTCGCGTGGTTGGATGTCGAGGCCAACAAGTCGGGGGCCGGCTATCAGCCGTATCAATCCATGATCGCCATCGGTTCCGGCGGCTGGCTCGGGGTCGGCCTGGGCAACGGGATGCAAAAACTGGGCTACGTGCCCGAGCATCACACCGACTTCATCCTCGCCGTCATCGGCGAGGAACTGGGCCTCATCGCCACGCTGGGCGTGCTGCTGGGGTTCATCCTCATCGTCGCGTGCGGCACGCTGATTGCCCTGCGGGCGCGGGACACCTTCGGGCTGCTGCTCGCCACCGGCATCACGTTTCTCATCGGTTGCCAGGCGTTCATCAACATCGGCGTCGTGACCAACGTGCTGCCGAACAAGGGGCTCGCCCTGCCGTTCATCAGCTACGGCGGTTCGAGCCTGGTGGTCATGTTGAGTGCCGTCGGCCTGCTCATCAGCGTGGCCCGGCACGCGCGCGAGGGGGAATCGCTGCCGCTGCCGGCCAACCCCCTTGAACCGGCGAACCCCTTTGCCGCCCGAACCGTATGAAGCCGTTCGCGGACACCGCCCCGCTCGTCGCCATCGCTTGTGGCGGCACGGGCGGCCACCTGTTTCCCGGGTTGGCCGTCGCGGACGAGGTGCGGCGGCGGGGTGGCGCGGTGCAGTTGTTCATCTCCCCCAAGGAGGTGGACCAGTTGGCGGTGCGGGGCTGGCGCGCGGCGGGGCTGGAAATCCTCACGCTGCCCGCCGTCGCCTTGCAGGATGGCCGCTGGCTCGCGTTCCTGCGCGGTTTTGTGCAGTCGTATCGCGCCGCGCGGAAAAGGTTCGCCGCCCGGGTGCCGCACGCGGCCCTGGCGATGGGCGGGTTCACCAGCGTGCCGCCCGTGCTGGCCGCGCGCCGCGCGGGCGCGGCCACGTTCCTGCATGAATCCAACGCCGTGCCGGGCCGCGCCAACCGCCTGCTGGCGCGGTGGGTGGACGTGGCCTTCACCGGCTTTCCCGAGGCGGCGGCGCGGCTCAACTGCCGGTGCGCCATGAACCCCGGCACGCCCGTCCGCCCCGGCTTCGCGCCCCGGGGCGCAGCGGAATGTCGTCACGCGCTCGGCCTGGCACCGGACCGGCCCGTGGTCCTCGTCACCGGCGGCAGCCAGGGCGCGCGGGGATTGAACGACCTCGTGCTCCGCGCCCTGCCGTTGCTGGCGCGCACCGCGCCCGGCTGGCAATGGCTGCACCTCACCGGCGCGGCGGATGCCGGGCGGGTTCGCGCGGGCTACGCGGCGGCGGGCCTGACCGCGCGGGTCGAGCCGTTCACGGACCGGATGGAAGTTTTCCTCGGCGCGGCGGACGCCGCCGTGACCCGCGCGGGCGCGTCGTCGCTCGCCGAACTGGCGGCGTTGCAACTGCCCGCCGTGCTGGTGCCGCTGCCCACGGCGGCGGACGATCATCAGCGCGCCAATGCCCGCGCGTTGGCGCGGGACGGCGCGGCGCGGATGCTGGAGCAGGGGACCGCGACGCCGGAGGAGTTTTTCGCCGCGTTGGAGCCGCTGGTCGCTGACGCCGCCGCGCGCGCGTCCGTGCGGGCGGCCCTGGCCCGGCGGCACACGCCCCACGCGGCGGCGGAAATTGTCACGCAAATCCTCGCCGCGCTGGCGGAACGGCCTGTGGCCGCCGCCCCGGCGATTCGGGAGGTGCTCGCATGAGCGCGGCGCTGGCACCCGAGGTTTGCGCCCCGACCGGCCTGCCGGAGGCGTTGCGGGCGCGGTTGAGCGCGGCGGCGGTGGTGCGCGCGAACGAGCCGCTCGCCCGGCGCACGACGCTGCGCGTGGGCGGGCCGGCGGAAATTTTCGTCGAGCCGGCCTCCGAGGCGGACCTGGCGGCGACGCTGGCGTTTGCCCGCGAACACGGCCAGCCGTGGTTCGTGCTCGGGCGCGGCTCGAATCTGCTCGTGCGTGACGGCGGGGTGCGCGGGCTGGTGATTTCGCTGGCGCACGCGGCGTTCGCCCGCATCACGGTGGCGGCGACGCGGCTGCATTGCGGGGCGGGCGCGAAGTTGCGGGACGTGGCGCTGGCGGCCAAACGCTGCGCTCTGGCGGGGCTGGAGTTTCTCGAGGGCATTCCCGGGTCGGTGGGCGGCGCGTTGCGCATGAACGCGGGCGCCTACGGCGGGTGGATGTTCGACCGCGTGGAGACGCTCCGCGTGATGGACGCGGAGGGGCGCATCGAGGAACTGCCCGCCGCCGCCGCCGGCGCGCAGTATCGCAGTTGCCCGCTGCTGCGGGACCGCATCGCCCTGGGCGCGGTGCTGCGCGGCGAACTGGCGGACCGCGCCGCCATCGAGCGGCGCATGGCCGAGTGCAGCCGGCAACGCTGGAGTGCGCAGCCCAAGGCGCCGAGCGCCGGGTGCGCGTTCAAGAATCCGGCCACGGTGCCCGCCGGGCGGCTGATTGACGAACTCGGCCTCAAGGGCACGCGCGTCGGCGGCGCGCGGGTGTCCCTCGAGCACGGCAATTTCATCGTCACCGAAGCGGACGCCACCGCGCGGGACGTGCTCGCGTTGCTCGAGTTGATCCGGGAACGCGCGCGGACCGAACGGGGCGTGGAACTGGAAACGGAAATTCAAATCATCGGAGTGGAGCCATGAACGGAACCTGGAACATCGTCGTCATGCGCGGCGGCCCCAGCGCCGAACGCGAGGTGTCGCTGCGCTCCGGCGCGGCGGTGGCGCAGGCGTTGCGGAGCCTGGGCCATCGCGTCACCGAACTGGACCCGCAGCCGTGCCGCTGGTCCCTGCCGGAGCGGACGGACGTGGTCTTTCTCGCGTTGCACGGCACCTATGGCGAGGACGGCACGATCCAGTCCGAACTGGACCACATGGGCGTGCCCTACACCGGGTGCGGCGCGGAGGCGAGCCGACTCGCGTTCGACAAGGTGCTGACGAAGAACCGCTGCGCGGCCACCGGCGTGCCGGTGGCGAAATCCCTCGTGGTCGAGTCCCCCACGCGCGCCTGGCCGCGCGGCTGGAATCCGCCCGTGGTGCTCAAGCCTGTGCGGCAGGGTTCGAGCGTGGGGTTGCAATTCGTGGACCGCGTCGAGGACTGGCCGGCGGCACTCAAGGAGGCGTTGCGGCATGACACGCAGGTGCTCGTCGAGCCGCGCATCCTGGGCCGGGAATGCACCGCCGCCATTTTGGGGGACCGCGCGCTGCCGCTCGTCGAGGTCCGTCCGCGCTCCGGGGCCTACGATTACCGCAGCAAATACACTGCCGGCGCGACCGAATACGTGTGTCCGGCGGAATTCGATGCCGGCACGACCGCCCGCATCCAGGAGGCCGCGCTGGGGGCGTTCCGCGCGATTGGCGGGCGGGACTACGGGCGCGTGGACGTGATGGTGACGGCGGCGGGCGAGCCGTTTGTGCTCGAGGTCAACACGCTGCCGGGCATGACGGAGACCAGCTTGTTCCCCAAGGCGGCCGCGGCGGCGGGGCTGGGCTATCCCGAACTCTGCCAGCGCATGGTGGAACTCGCGCTGGCCCGGGCCCTGGCGCTGGCGCACTGAGGACCGCCACGCGCGCCAAAACTTGTCTTTCCCATGATGTTTTTCCGCAAATCCCGCAATCGCCGACTCGGCGGCGGCGCCGTGCTGGACGTCAAGTTGCGCAGCGACCAGGCCCGCGCGCAGCGCGCGCGGCTGGCGGCCATCGGCCTCGGCGTCACCTTCGCCACCGTTTTCTGCGTCTTCCTGCTCTGGCGCACGGGCGAGTGGGTGATGAACCGCCTGATATACGAGAACGACGCCTTCGCCCTCCAGACCGTGGCCGTGGAAACCGATGGCGTGCTGGCCCCCGACCAGATCCGGCGGTGGGCGGCGGTCAAACCGGGCGCGAATCTCATGGCGCTGGATCTGCACCGCGTGCGCCGGGACCTGGAACTGGTGCCCGTCATCGCGGCGGTGGCGGTCGAGCGCGTCCTCCCGCACACGTTGAGCATCCGCGTCACCGAGCGCGTGCCCGTGGCACAGGTCAACCTGTCCCGCGTCCGCCCTGGCGGGGGCATTGACACGGTGACCTTGCACCTGGATGCGGAGGGCTGGGTCATGCCGCCGGTGGACCCGCGCGAGCGCGCCGGGCCGGCGACGGCGGGCGAAGCGGACCTTCCGCTGCTCGTGGGGGTCAGTCCGGCGGAGGCGCCGATTGGCCGACGCGTCGAGGCCCCCCGGGTGCGGGCGGCGCTGGACATGCTGGCGGCCTTCCATGAATCGCCGCTGGCGGCGGTGGTGGATTTGCGGCGCGTGGATGTTTCCGCGCCCGGCGTCCTGGTGGTCACCACCGACCAGGGCGGAACCGTCACGCTGGGCCTGCAGGAGTTTGACCGGCAGTTTCTGCGGTGGCGGGAGATTCACGAGCGCGGCCTGCGGCATGGCCGACTGGTGGCCGCGCTCGACCTCGCCGTGACCAACAACATTCCCGCGCGCTGGATGGAGGCGAACCTCGACCCGAATCCCGCGCCCCGCAAACCCGTCCGCCCCGTCCGCAAACCCGCCCCCACCCGGCGCAACGCCTGACCGCCTCCCACTATGTTTGACTCCGCCACCGTCCTCGTCGGCCTCGAAATCGGCACCACCAAAGTCTGCGCGGCCGTCGGCGAACTCAACGCCGACAACGCCCTCAACATCATCGGCCTCGGCCAGGCCCCGTCCCAGGGCATCCGCAAGGGCGAAATCGTCAATCCGGAGGAGGCCGAGGAATGCATCCGCACGGCCATGGTCCAGGCCGAGAAAATGGCCAATGCCGAACTCGGCAGCGTCTTCCTCGGCGTCACCGGCGGCCACCTCCGGGGCTTCACCAATCACGGCATCCATCCGGTCGTGTCCGCCGACCGCGAAATCACCCCGCAGGACGTCGAGGACGTCGTCAAGAACGCCCGCTCCGTCAACCTCCCCGCAGACCATTGCATCCTGCACGCCGTCCGGCAGCACTTCACGGTGGACGGCCAGGCCGGGGTGTCCAATCCCGTGGGCATGCTCGGCGCGCGGCTCGAGGTGGACGTGCATGTGATTCACGGCCGGACCAACCGGATTCAAAACGCCGTCCGCGCCGTCCGCGGCCTCCAGATTGACGTTGAGGCGGTCGTTTTCAACGGCCTCGCCTCCTCGCTTGCCGTCCTCACCCCCGAGCAGAAGGAGACCGGCGTCCTGGTCATTGACCTCGGCGCGGGCACGACCGATTACGTGGCCTACGTGGATGGCATCATCAAGCACACCGGCGTCCTGGCGGTGGGCGGCGACCACGTCTCGAACGACCTCGCCTTCGGCCTCAAACTGCCGCTGGGCCGCGCCGAATCCCTCAAGATCGAGCACGGCGCGGCGCGCCTGCAGGCGGCCGCGCGCGGCCAGCGCATCATCTATGGGCGCGACGCCACCGGCGCCGAGCGCACCGCCAGCAAGGAACATTTGCAGCTCATCATGGCCGCGCGGATCGAGGAAACCCTGCAACTGGTCGCGGACGACCTCGAAGCCGCCGGCCTGCTCGGCTACCTCGGTTCCGGCGTCGTGTTGTGCGGCGGTGGCGCGCGCGTGCCGGACATCGCGGCGGTGGCGGCGGACATTTTCGGCACGCCCGTGATGCTGGGCCGCACCAACTGCGTCAACGGCCTGAAATCCGCCCTCGACCACCCCGAGTTCGCCACCGCCATCGGCCTGGTCCGCTACGGCTCGCTGCAACAGGCGCGCCGCAAATCCGGCGGCGGTCTGGTCGGCACCGTCAAGGAAACCTTCTCCAACCTCTTCAACCGCCGCGGCTGAAAAAACCATGAGCACCCTGTCGCCCAACCCTCCCGTCCTGCGCCTCCTGGCCGTCGGCAATGCCGGCCTCGCGTTGCTGGATGCCCTCGCTGACGCCCTGCCCGGCGTCGAAGCCATCGCCGTCAACACCGAAGACGCCGCGCTGACCGCCGCCCGCGCGGCCGGCAAAATTTCGCTCGAGAACCACGCGCTGGCCGGCCTGGGCACCGGCGGCGACCCCGACGTGGGCCGCGCGCTGGCCACCGAACACGCCGCCCGCATCCAGGCCGCTTGCGCGGGCGCGGATGCGGTGCTGCTGCTGACCGGGCTGGGCCGCGGCACTGGTTCCGGCGCGGCCCCGGTGGCGGCGGAGGCCGCCCGTGCGGCGGGCGCGTTGGTCATCGCCGTGGCGGTGTTGCCGTTCGCTTTCGAGGGCGCGCGCCGGGAACGGCAGGCGCAACGCGCGCTGGAGCGGCTGGCTGAATTCGCCCACGGCGTCATCGCCTGGCCGAACGAAAGCGTCTTTCAATTCGTCAGCGAAACCCGCCCCGTGGCGGAAGTGTTGCGCGAGGTCAACGACCGGATTGCCGCCGGCGTGGCGGGCCTGGGCCGGCTGCTCACGCGCCCCGGACTGCTGGCGGTGAACCTGCCCGAGGTCGTTTCCGTGCTGCGCGACGCGCCCGCCCGCGCCGTGCTGGCGTCCGTCACCACCGCCGGCCCGCAGCGCGCGGCGGTGGGCGTCGAGCAACTGCTGGCCCACCCGTTGCTGCGGGAGGGCGCGGCGCTGACGGACTGCGGCGCGGTCCTCGTGGGCCTGGCCGCCGGGCGCGAATTGACGCTGGCCGAGGTCAACACGGTGATGGCCGTCATCAACGGATTGTGCGGCGCAGCCCGCGTGTTCGTGGGCGCGACGGAAGACCCGGCGCTGGGCGAAGCGCTGCAACTTACTCTCGTGGTCGCGCAGCCGGTCGCCGCCACCGAACCACCAGCCAGCCCCGCGCGTTCCGCGCGTCCGGCCAGCCGGGCCGGTGCCGCGCCCGAGCTGGGCGGCGATTTTCTGGATCCCCAGGCCGCTCCGACGGCGCGTGGCACGTCGCCGTTTCGCGGCGCGGCGCCGGAACTGTCCCCCGAGCGGGTGCAGCAACTGGCCAGCCGGCGGGGCCGCCCGCGCAAAGGGCTGCCCCGGATGCGGCAGGAGCAACTCCCCTTGCAGCTGGTCCCGAAGGGGCGTTTTGACGCCGTGGAGCCGACGGTGCTGGACGGGCAGGACCTCGACGTGCCGACGTTCGTGCGGCGCAACATGGCGCTCAACTGATCGGGGTCGGCCCCCGCGCCCTCAATTCAGCGACGGGTCCGGCGGCAGTTGCGACAGGATGGCGTTCCGCCAGCCGCCCCGCTTGCGGATGAGCCGGCTCCACAGCCGGGCCGGTTCGGGATCAAAGACGACTTCCAGCGTGGCGGGCATCACCAGCCACGAGCCGCGTTTGAGTTCCCCCTCCAATTGCCCCGGCCCCCAGCCGGAATAGCCGGCGAACATCCGCAGCTTTTGGGTTTGCGAGAACGAGCCGCCCAGCTCAATCAAGTCCTCCAGCGCATGGCCCAGTTGCAGGTTCGGCATCACGTTCGCTTCCGGCAGAAAATCATCGCTCACCAGGTAGCTCATCGCCGTCGGCTGCACCGGGCCGCCCAGAAAGACCGGATGATTCCGCAACCGCTCCGGCAGGTCGGCCGTCACCACGTCCCCGAACAGGCGGCCCGAATCGTTGTTCAACACCAGCCCGAACGCCCCCTCCGCGTCATGCTGGCAGATGAGCACCACGCTGCGGGCGAAGAACGACCCGCCGAGGTCCCCGGCGTCGAGGAGCAACTGTCCGCGCAACGATTTTGTGGCCGCCATGTCGGCAATGTGGCGGAGCCGCGCCGCGTCGGCAACCGGGTTTCGCGGCGCTGGCGGCCCGGCGGCATCCGCGCTATGCTGCCGCCATGAAACGTCTGCTCGTGTTGCTGTCGCTCGCCGTTCTCGTCCTCGCCGGGGCCACCGGCTGCAAGTCCCACTCGGGCAGCCGGGAATTCATCCCCGGCAAAGGCTGGCAGAAAAATTGAGCCGCCGCGCCCTTCACGCGCCCCGCTGCCGGTTCAACTCGGCCACAAATGCCGCCGGATTTTCCGGCGTCACCAGCACCGTCCGCTGGCGCAGCTTGATGACCACCGCCTGGCGCGGATCGGTGGCATAGGCGCGATAGACGCCGAGGGACCGGTTCCGAAACCAGCCGAAGAAGCCGAACAACCCGCCGCTCCCGCACAGCCGGAGCGAGCCGCGCATCGCATCGGAATCGGCCGTAACCGCCACCACTTCCGCCAGCGGAATGCGGTTGTGCCAGCCCAGTCGCAGGATGCGCAGTTCGCCCCGTTCGATGACGTAGCCGCGCACCAGGAACGGCAGGGTGCCGAGGACAATCAACGGCAGGCCGATCGCAATCGTCCACCGCGCCAGCGCCGGGGTGCCCGCCGGCATAAGCGTCGGCACCACCAGCGCCGCCCCGAATAAAACCAGCACGGTGACGAACGTGATCACCTTCACCGCCGTGGACCACGGCGCGGCAAAGCGCGTTTCGTTGTTCACTGGATCAACCTAGGCGGGTTATGCGAGCGCGCGAGGCAAATTTAACATTGGTTGGCAAAGGCATGCCGCCAGTCGCGGACTTCCAAGGGGGCGCATCTCAGTTTATTGCAGGCGGTGGCGGCAGGCATCCTGCCTGCCGTAGAGGGCGGCATCCTTGCCGCCCGGAATGAGCGTGGCTCCGGGCGGGCGACATGAACTTGCCGAGCGCCCCGTGCGGGCGGGCGTTGCTTTCCGCCGGGCTGGGAAGCCCGGCTCCACGTCAGCCAAGGATTGCCGACGCTACCACCGCACACATATGAAACGGACTTGCAAGAAAGTGAGATGCGCCCCTTCCAAGGAGGGCAACAAGATGGAGATGGTAATGCCGGGAATGACATCGCGATGTTTGCCGACGGCACCAGCGGCCCGACCGTTGACAGTCGTCGGTTGCCAAGCCTACTTTAAGCCTGCGTCTTGCGTAAAGCTGATGGACACTCACATCTATAATCTTCAAATCCGCGTGCTTGTCTATCGTGAGGATGGCGAGTTCGCGGCCCGCGCTCTGGAAATGGATTTGCTGGGCTATGGCAAGACCGAGCGCGAGGCGCTGGAGGAATTGAAGCAGGCCATCCAGGCGCAAGTGTCCTTTGCCCATCAGCAGGGCAACCCTGATTTGCTCAATTTTCCTGCGGAGCCTGAATACTTTCAACGCTGGGAGGTGGCCCAGCGAACGGCGTTGCGCAGCGGCCTGCTCGGGGACAAATCGGTAAAACTGGCGGCCCGGTCGCTGGTGCTTTCTTTTACTCCTGCGGAAGTGAAGGCCTTGCGCTCGCGGCGCTTCAAGGAAATCGAGCGGGTTTGTGCCTAGACCCCACAAAGCTGACGATGTCTTCCGCATCCTGCGGGAACACGATGCCCGGTTCATGATCTTCACCAACCGCGGCAAGGGTTCCCACCGCATGGTTTTCCATCCGGATGTTCAAGGGCAGCGGCGATCGTTTCCGTTGCCTTATCACCGTGGTCGGGAAATCCAGCGCGGTCTGTTGAAGGCGCTCATTCGCCGTTTCGATTTGCCGGCCAATCTCTTCGACTGAGGCGCAAGAGGATTTCACCCCACCGTCCTTGCCGAAATGGGTTTCGCGCCTATCGTTCCGCGTCATGTCGTCGTCCGCCCGCCCCGCCAACCGCCTCGCCCGCGAGAAATCGCCCTACCTCCTCCAGCACGCGCACAATCCCGTGGACTGGTTCCCGTGGAGCGGGGAGGCGTTCGCCCGGGCGCGCCAGGAGCAGAAGCCCATCTTCCTCAGCATCGGTTACTCGACCTGCCATTGGTGCCACGTCATGGAGCGCGAGTCCTTCGAGAACGAGGCCGTGGCCGCCGTCCTCAACCGGCACTTCGTCAGCATCAAGGTGGACCGGGAGGAACGGCCCGACGTGGACAAAATTTACATGACCTATGTGCAGGCCACGACCGGCGCGGGCGGCTGGCCGATGAGCGTCTTTCTGACGCCGGCGCTGAAGCCGTTCTACGGCGGCACCTATTTCCCGCCCGAACCGCGCTATGGCCGGCCCAGCTTCGTTCAACTGCTCGAACGCATCGCCGAACTCTGGCGCGAACGGCGCGACGAACTGGTGGCCAACGCCGACCACATCCACGCGCAACTCGCGGAGGCGATGTCCCCCCGTGGCGGCGTCTCGGCAGAGCGCCGCCAATCCGAACCAGAACCCCGGCGCTCCGCCGAGTCGTCGCTCCGCCCACACGGCGAAGCCTGGCTCCGTGCGGCGGGCGCGGCCTTCAAGGAAATGTATGACCCGCGCCACGGCGGGTTCGGTCGCGCGCCCAAATTTCCCCAGCCCAGCCAGCCGCAATTTCTCCTGCGTTACGCGCGCCGGTTCGGCGACGCCGAGGCCGAACGCATGGTGTTCCACACCTGCGAGCGCATGGCCGCCGGCGGCCTTCACGACCAGCTCGGCGGCGGCTTCGCGCGCTATTCCGTGGATGCCGAATGGCTGGTCCCGCATTTCGAGAAGATGCTCTACGACAACGCGCAACTGGTGCAGCTCTACCTCGACGCGCACCTGATCGCGCAGGCCGAAAGCCAAAGTTCGAAGCCCGAAACCAGGTTCGCCCCCGTCGCCCGCGCCACGCTCGACTACATCCTGCGCGACATGACGCATCCCGCGGGCGGTTTCTATTCCGCCGAGGACGCCGACAGCGAGGGCCACGAGGGCAAATTCTACTGCTGGACGCGCGCGGAACTCTCGCGCCTGCTCACCGTCGAGGAGTTCAACGTCGCCGTCCGCCATTTCGGCATCACCGAGGCGGGCAATTTCACGGACCACAGCCACCCCGCGCCGTTGGCGGGGCAAAACGTCCTCAGCCTCGTGGCTCCGGTCGAGTCGGCGGACGCGCCCGCGTTGGCCTCCGCCAAAGCCAAAATGTTCGCCGCCCGCGTCCAACGCATCCGTCCGCATTGCGACGACAAAATCCTCGCCTCCTGGAACGGTCTCATGCTTGGCGCGTTCGCCCGAGCCAGTGCCGTGCTGGGCGACGAGCGATACCGAACGGCGGCGGAGCGGAACCTGCGCTTCCTCCGGGAAAAGTTGTGGGACGAGGCAACGCAAACCCTCTTCCACCGTTGGCGTGACGGCGAACGCGACACCGTGCAGTTGCTCGACGCCTATGCGTTCCTGTTGGGCGGGGTGCTGGAGCTTTACGAAGCCACGCTCGAGCCGGCGCAGCTCACCTTCGCCGTGCAACTGGCCGAAACGATGGTGGCCCGCTTTCACGACCCCGTCGGCGGCGGTTTCTGGCAAAGCGGCCCTGACGCGCCCGATTTGATTTTGCGGGTCAAGGACGACACCGACGGCGCGGAGCCGGCCGGCAATTCCGTTGCCACGCTGGCGTTGCTCAAACTCGCCGCGCTCACGGGCCGGGACGATTTTCGTCAGGTGGCGGAAACGGCGCTCGCGGCGGCGGCGGACCGATTCGAGCGCCTGCCGCACGCGGTTCCCGTGCTCTTGCAGGCGCTGGACTTCTGGCTGGCCGACCCGGCGCGCGTCGTCCTCACCGGCGACCCGGCGGATTCGGCGACGCGGGCACTGTTGCAGGCCGCCCATGCGCGTTACCTGCCCAACAAACTGGTGCTGGGCACGGCGGGGCCGGTCGAGCCGCTCGCGCGCGGGCTGGCCGGGCGGGAACCGGCGGCGCACGTCTGCGTGGGCCGGGCCTGCCGCGCACCGGTGCGAACCGCCGCCGAACTGGCCGCGCTGCTGGCGGATTGAAGCGGGACACTTTTGGCCGGGAACGCGACATCCGGCCCCCGCTTTTTCACAAGCGCAAACGGCGCGCCCGGCATCGTTTATGCCCATGTTGAGGTGAGAATCATCCCATGAAAATCACCCTCGACATCGGCGAAGCCGAAATCCACCGGCTCGATTACCAGTTCAACCAGCTCACCGGCACGCTCGTGATCCGGATCAACCAGCAGCCCGTCCTCAAGGCCACTCGCTGGATCAACGAACCCGCCTTCGAGGCGCATGCCCTGACGGTCGGCGAAAACGAACGCCACGTCGTCCGCATCGAACGCGAGCGCAAACCACTCCTCGGCCACCGGGGCCGCGTCTTCGTGGACAACCGCCTCGTCCGCGTGTTCGAGGGGAATTGAGGGGAAATTCCGGGGGCCGAAGTCCGCAGGCTGGAGTGGTTCGAAAACACTGCAGCCGCAATGTCGGCGGAAGCCCCTCACCCCTTCCAAAGGCGAGAGAATTGCCCGAAACGCAGTTCGCGCATTGAACGCCCGAACCGGACGGAGCGCCGGCGTCCTCGCCGGCTTTGCGTGTCCGATCTGCGAGGCGCTGCCATCCCGGCGACCGGGCGATGACCGGCCTGCGTTCGCCCAAAGGCGGCGGGGACGCCGACGCTCCGTCCGGGGGAGGGAGGCCGAAGATCGGGTGAGGACTCGGCGGATAACCCGTCGGCTGCGAAATATTTTGAAATGCTCTAACCCGGATGTTTCACACCCCGCACGAAATGCTGACCGAGCGGAGTGCCGGTCTGTGACCGGCTTGGGATGTTTTACCGCGACAAGCCGGTTGCCCACCGGCGCTCCGGCCCCCGGAGTGTGAAATATCCGGGCTAAAGAAAGCCCGAAGACCCGAATCCCGAAAACTATCGTAGTTTTCGGCGAAGGCAGTCATCACCGTGCATGACCTGCGGCATTCGGTAATCTTTCGGGCTTCGGCGACTCGGGTTCCGGTTTTTGCGGGGGCAATGTCCTCCTTTTCGCCATCAGTTCCCCCCACACCCCCAGCGCCCGCATCTGCCGCGTCGCCGTGCCCGCCCAGTCCCGGTTCGCCGCCGGACTGGCCGGACTCGGATGCAGCATCCGCCCGACGCGGACGCCGGGGCCGCACACCGTTCGCAATCGTCCCTCGGCAAACGCACCGACGCCCACCGCCACCTCGACGCGCAACGTCCGCACCAGCGTCGCCAGATGCGCGTCGCACAACGCGAACAGCCGCTCCGCCGCCGGGCCGGTGAGTTTGTCCGGCGTCAGATTCCGCGCGCCGCCGCCGTCCCCGATGAACAGCAGCGGGCAGTAATTCGCCACAAAATGTTCCGCGAAGAATTTATCCGGCGTGCCAAACCGTTTCGCCATCAGCCCCCACAACCGCCGTCCGCTGACTTCGGAACGCGGACAATCAAAACCCAGCACCGGCCGGGCCGGATGCTCGCGGGCCGGGCGGCGCACCGGCGCGTGAATGCCCAGCCAGTCGCGCACCGCCGCCACCTCGCCGAACGGCACGCCCGTCTGCGCCATGCCGAACGGGCCGGGATTCATGCCGAGCAACAGCACGCGCCTCGGCCCGTCCGCGTAGCGCGCCAGATATTCGCGATGTGCTTCCCAGGCGTAATCCAGCGGGTGATAGACGAAGCTGACGGGTGGCGGAAATTCGAGGGCTTGCAATTCGCGGGCGAGTTGGCGGGCGGCACGGATGACGGCGGGCGCGGTTGACACCGGCGCGAATTGCCCGGCGCGGCCCCGCGTGTCCAGCCCGTTCTTGGCCCCCGGCCTTCGCGGTTGGGCGTTGGCGGTTTGCAGCCTTCCGGCATTCGGTTTGCGCGTCGAGGCTGCCGCGTTGGTTCCGCCGCTTGTTTCCGTGCCGCCGCGCGCTTACTGTGGCGTCGTCATGCCGTTTCCCTTTCGCTGCGCGCTCGTCCTGCTGGCCGGGTGGTTGACGGGCGCGTTGGTTTTCGCCGCGCCGCCGGAAAAGACCATCCATCTGCGCAATGAACGCATCGCCACCCCCGCCAAGAGCAGCCCGGCCGCCAAGGCCGCGCCCGCCGAACTGCCGCCCGGCCTGCGGCTGATTCAATTCGAAGCCCCGCCCACGCCCGAACAACGCGCCGCCCTCTCCGCCCTCGGCGTGGCCCTGCTTGCCTACGTTCCTGACGACGCCTTCGTCGCCGACACGGGCGAGGTTATGCCCGCGCAACTGCGCGCCCTGCCGTTCGTCCGCTGGGTGGGCAGCTACCGTGCGGAACACAAGCTCGATACCCGGCTGGCTCCTCGCGCGACCGCGCGCGGCGCAACGGCGGACGTGGAAATCCGCGCCTTGCTGGCGCCCGGCGCGCGGCCCGACCGCGTGCTGGCGGCGCGGGGGCTGTTCAACGGTGCGCCGGAGCAAACCACCCTGCGCTTCGGCTCACTGCTGCGCGGACGCATTCCCGCCGCCCGGCTCAACGCGCTCGCGGAATCGCCCGCTGTGTTGTGGATCGAACCCGCGCCCAGCATGAAATTGAATGACGCCATCAGCACGAAAATCGTCGCGGGCGACGACGGCGTGGCGACCAACCTCGCCGTCATGCATCAACTCGGATTCACCGGCGCGGGCGTCACGGTGGCGGTGGCCGACAGCGGGCTGGACAGCGGCGAGATTGATTTCATGCACCCGGACATCGCGGGCCGGGTGGCGGCGTTGTTCGCTTACGGGAATCCCCCCGACGCCGCTGATGAACACAGCCACGGCACGCACGTCGCGGGCATCATCGCCGGCAACGGCGCAACGGGCGAACGGGACGAGAACGGTTATCTTTACGGCCTCGGTGTCGCGCCCGGCGCGCGGCTCGTGGGCCAGCGGTTGTTCGATGGCGCGGGCAATTACACTTATCCCCACGCCAGTTTCGCGCCGCTCACGCGCGACGCCACGCAAGCCGGCGCGGAAATCGGCTCGAACAGTTGGGGCGAGGACACCCAGGGCCGCTACGACCTGAGCGCGATGGAGTTTGACGCGCTGGTGCGCGATGCCGACCCCACGCGGCCCGGCGACCAGCCTTACATTCTCGAGTTCTCCGCCGGCAACGCCGGTCCCGGCGAACAAACCATCGGCAGCCCCGCCGTCGCCAAGAACGTCATCGCCACCGGCGCGTCGCAGAACGACCGGCTCGATTTTCTCATTTACGCGGACGGCTCCGAGGCGATGGCGGATTTCTCGAGCCGCGGCCCGTGCGAGGATGGCCGCATCAAGCCTGACGTCGTCGCGCCGGGCACCTGGATCGCCTCGTTGCGCTCGGTCTATGCGGACGACAACAACGCGTGGGGCCCGATTTCGAGCTATTACCTCTACCAGGGCGGCACGAGCCAGGCCGGCCCGCAGGTGTCCGGCGCGGCGGCCATCTGGGTGCAGTATTACCGCAGCAACTTCGCCGGCCTCACGCCCTCGCCTGCACTCACCAAGGCCGCGCTCATTCATTCCGCCGTGGACCTCGACGACGACTCGGGCACCGAACCCGTGCCCAACCCCGAGGAGGGCTGGGGCCGCGTGGACCTCACGGAAATCATCGGCTCGCCGCGCGATTTCGATTTCGTGGACCAGACCGTGACGCTGACCAATGGCGCGGTCTTCGAGCGGCGGCTGGTGTTCGCCGACCCGGACGAACCGCTCAAGGTCACGCTCTCCTACACCGACGAGCCGGGCCTGCCCGCCGCGCTCCCCGCGCTGGTCAACGACCTCGACCTCGAAGTCGTCGCGCCGAACGGAGCCGTCTATCGCGGCAATCAATTCCTGAATGGCGAATCGGTCGCCAACACGCCCGGCCCCGACGCGATCAACAATGTCGAAGGCGTGTTCCTCGCCCGTCCGTTGCCCGGCGAATACATCGTCCGCGTCCGCGCCCGGCGCGTGGCGCAGGACGCGCGCCGCGACACGCCCGCCGTTGACCAGGACTTCGCGCTGGTCACGTCGGGCGCGCTGCTGCCGGCGGGGCGGGGGTTGATTTATTTGAACCGGGGCCGCTTCACCGCGCCGGGCGTGATGCGCGTGACGGTGATTGATTCCGACCAAGCCGGCCAGCCGACTGTCAATGCCACCGTCGCCAGCACGCTGCAACCCACGCCGCTGCCCGTCACGCTCGCGGCGGACGGCAACACGGGCGTGTTCACCGGCAGCGTGGCCACCGCCACCGCGCCCGTGCTGTCCAACGGAAAACTCCACCTCGCGCACGGCAACACCATCACCGCCGCCTACTTCGACGCCTCCGCCGGCGTCACCCGCACGGCGACGGCGGTGGCGGATTTGGCGCCGCCGGTCATCACCGCCGTCCGCGCCACCAACGAATTCGGCAGCACCTTCGTGTCGTGGAGCACGGACGAGCCGGCGGATTCCGTGGTGTTCTTCGGCACCAACGCGCCGCCTTCCCGCGCCGCCACCAACGCCCCGCTGGCCACCGCCCACCGCGTCCGCCTGGACAACCTGGTGCCGGAGCGAACCTACCTTTACGCGGTCAGCTCCGCCGACGAAGCCGGCAACCGCGCCACCAACAACAACGCGGGCGCGTTCTTCAGCTTCGTCGCCGCCACGCCGCTCCCCGTTTTGCTGGTGAACGCCTACGCGCCGTTCGCCAGCGATCCCAGCCCCTTGATTCCCCTCAGCGAATACACCACGCCCCTCGCGCAGACCGGCATTCCCTTCGAGGTCTGGAACGTGAACGCGCTCGGCCTGCCGTCGCCCGCCACCTTGCGGAATTTCCGCGTCGTCATCTGGCGCGTGAATGACAGCCTGTGGGGCGGCCTCGTCGGTTATCCCGGCTTGAGCGCCGCCGAACGCGGTCTGCTCACGGGCTACGTCACCAACGGCGGCGGCCTGTGCCTCGCCTCAATGGAACTGCTTTCCCGCATGGGCACCGGCGGCGATGCCATGGCCTTCCGCCAGAACGTCCTGCGCGTGGCGGCGTTCAACGAGGACAACGGCACCCTCGGCGTGGACGGCGCCATCGGCTACGATGCCGACCCCATCAGCGCCGGCATGGGCCTGCTGCTCGACTACGACAACTATGCGGACGATTTTTGGGGACTCATTGGCGTCTCGCCCAACGTCAGCGACACGCTCACCCCGGCCACCAACGCCGCGCCGGTGTTCTTCGACGCCGGCTCGGGCCGGCCCTGCGGCGTGCGGTTCCCGCGCACCGGCGAGGACAGCGTGGGCCGCGTGGTGTTCCTCAGTTTCCCGCTCGACGCCGTCCCGCTCACCGGCGATCCGCCGGACACGCGGGCCAACCTGTTGCGGAACATCATCAGCTTCCTTGCGCCCGGCCTGAATGGCATCGGCAGCATCGCGTTGAACAACAGCGCGTATTCCATCCCCGCCCTGGTGACGGTCGAGGTGGCGGATTCCGACCTCGCCGGGCAGGGCACCGCCACGGTCACGGTCGCCAGCGACACGCAGACCAACGCGGTGCCCGTCACGCTCGCCGAGACCGTGTTGCCGGGGCTGTTCCGCGGCACGGTGGCGCTTGTCGCGGCCACCAACGCCGCCGGCCCCGGCCGGTTGCGCGCCGCGCACGGCGACACGCTCCGCGCGGAATACTTCGACGCCTCCGGCAACAGCCTCATCTTCGCGCAGGCCGAAGTGGACACCCGCCCGCCCGCCCTCACCAACCTCGCCGCCGCGCCCGCCTACCAGGAATGTGAAATCACCTGGGACACGTCCGAGGACACCGACGCGCTGGTGCAGTTCTGGGAGGGCACGCCGCCGTTCAGCATCAATCGCACCGCCTACGCCCCGGGACCGAACAGCCGCCACGCGGTGAGGTTGACCGCCCTCAAGCCCGACACGCTTTACACCTACCAGGTCGTCAGCCGCGACTCCGCCGGCAACACGACCACCGACAACAACAACGGTGCCTACCACACCTTCCGCACGCTCCAGCCGCTGGCCCCCCCGTTCCTCGACACCCTGGAGACCGCTGCCACCCGCACCAACTGGAGCGTCATCAGCAGCGAATACTCGGAAACCGGCTGGACGCTCGGCCCGCCCAACAACGGCGACGCGACCAACGCCGTCTCGCCCGTCAACGTCTGGGGCAGTTCGCGCAACGGAGATTTCGTTTCCGCCATCGAAACCTATCTCGTCGCCCCCGCCCTCCTGCTGCCCACCAACGGCACGCCCTGGCTGCGCTTTTGGCACAGCTACGATTTCACCGAACGCGCGGAGTTCGACCTCCTCGAGTTCGGCCAGTTGTCCATCGCCACCAACAGCGCCGGGCCGCTCATTCCCTTGCTGGCGTTGAGTGATGACTTCTCCCTCGGCTGGGAGGAGATCGCCATTGACCTGACGCCGTATCGCGGGCAGGTGATTTACCTGGTCTGGACGCACTTCCTGTTCTCGCTCGAATCCGCGGCGCGCCCCGGCTGGCTGCTCGATGACATCAGCGTCACCGTCAGCAACGCGGCCACCGGCACGCTCGTCGTGACCAACAACCTCTGGCAGGCGGCGTTCCTGCTCGACGGCACCCCGCGCGCGGGCCGCACCTTCACCGACCCCGCCGCCGCCAGCGGCGCACACACCATCGTCTTCCAGCCCGTGCCGTTTTATCAAACGCCCCCGCCGCAAACGAACACGCTGACTGCGGGCGGCACGCTCACGTTCACCGGCAACTACACCTTCACCGACGCCAACCACAACGGCATCGCCGATGCCTGGGAACTCGCCCGTTTCGGCGAAGTCAGCCCCGCGCGCACCGCCACCACCGACACCGACGGCGACGGGATGAGCGATTACGCCGAGTTCATCGCCGGCACGAATCCGAACGACCCGCTGCCGCCGTTCCGGTTCACCTCCATCACCGCCAGCAACGGCGCGTTGCACGCCTCCTGGAACACCGCCCCCGGCTGGTCCTACCGCCTGCTCGCGGCAACCAACTTCGCGAACTGGTCCCCGCTCACCGGCTGGCTGCCCGCCACCGGAACGAATTTGAGCCACGCCGCGCCGCCCGCCGCGCCCGCGCAACTGTGGCGCGCCGAGGCCACCAACACCTCCGGCCTGCCCGCGGACTTGCGCCTCACGGCCACGCCGCTCGGCTCGAACGCGTTGCGCTTTGACTGGACGTCCGTTGGCACCCGCGCCTATCGCCTGCACAGCAGCTCAAATCTCCTGCACTGGACGCCCGTGAGCGCCTGGCTGCCGACGAACACCTTCACGCTCACGCCGCTGCCCGCCGCGCCCCGGCACTTCCGGCTCGAAGTCGCGCCGTAAATTGCGGCGGCGTGGCGCCTCCCGTCGGCGGGAAGTGCCCCATCGGTTTTCGGCGCCGACTCCCTGCGCGTAGCTTCGCGATGACTTCCCCTTTCGACCGACACCCTGCGGATTGCGTTGGTGGAGGCGCACCTTTTACCGCAGCGGCCTCCATGGTGCGCGCGGCCACACGATGCCGCGTCCTCTCCATTGTTGGCTCAAGGATTCGACGGTCGCTTCCAAAGCCGGCAACGAGAGGACGTCGGCCAAAGCTGAATTTCCAGTTCGTCACAAAGCGGTTGCAAGACGGGCTGCCAACGTGAACCGCCAATGGAGATTTTCCCTGGCATGGTCTTGTCCATAAGCAACAGCTTGACCAGGGTGCGACCGGCCGCCTCGCCCGGCGTGAGCGCGCCACTGGCCACGTCCATGCCAAGAACAAGGCCGCGTTGCTTCTCCACGAGCAGGCTGAACCGGCCAAAGCAGGGACGCCCAGGCTCAACAAATGATCCTCCCGGCATTACTGATCCTTGCGGAATGGCGTGAGGGGCGCGGGCTTCAGCCCGCTTCACCGTCCGCATTCCCCAGCGGCCCCCAAATCTCTCCCCCAGGAGAGGGAGGACCATTCGCCGCGCTTGGGTGATGCGGACGCGCCGGGTGGTCGTGCGGTTGCTTCCGCGAAGAACCAGATGGCGGCGACTGCAACTGCGACGAAGGAATTTTTGAGAGACGCGCAAAGCTGTTCCCTCTCCCCCAGGAGAGGGAGAACCATTCGCCGCGCTTGGGTGATGCGGACGCGCCGGGTGGTCGTGCTGTTGCTTCGTCAAACGACCAGAAGGCGGTGATCGCACCAGAGCCGTCCGCACTTTTGCGAGACGTGGATGGCTGTTCCCTCTCCCGGGGGGAGAGGGTCAGGGTGAGGGCGGGCCAAAACACATACTTCCATTCTTCAGCGGTCAGGGTGAGGACGATGGCCTTCGATTTTATCATGGAGGGAGAGCCGGTGAACGACGTGCTGGTGTGCGGCATCGGGACCAACAACCTGTTTTCGTTGGCGGCGAAATACATTCCGACGAACGCGATGTCCGCGAGCCGGTTGATTGACGTTTCAGCCTGGGCGGGCACAACCAACGAATTGTTTTTCGGCTTTCTGGGCGGCAGTTCAACCAGCGCCACGCTCGTCATCGAGAACATCCGCTTCTTCTCGCTGGCCGAGCCGAGGCTGGAAATCGCCGTGAGCGGAAACGGGACGTTGCTGTCCTGGCCGTTGACTGCGGGCGGCTACGTCGTCGAGACGACGCCGACGCTGGCTGCGCCGAATTGGGAAACCGTGACCAACGCGCCGGTGATTTTGACTGACCGCTACGTGCTGACGAATTCTTGGAGCGACGAGACGCGGTTCTTCCGGTTACGACAGCAGTGAGTTTCGATTTGCGGCTTCTGTGTTCTCTTGCGGCAAATAGAATCCGTGTCCATCGGCTGTTCATCCGTGGTTGAAATTCTTTGCGCCTCCGCGTCTTGGCGTTCAAAGGGGCGCATCTCAGTTTTTTGCAGGCGGTGGCGGCAGGCATCCTGCCTGCCGTAGAGGGCGGCATCCTTGCCGCCCGGAATGAGCGTGGCTCCGGGCGGGCGACATGAACTTGCCGAGCGCCCCGTGCGGGCGGGCGTTGCTTTCCGCCGGGCTGGGAAGCCCGGCTCCACGTCAGCCAAGGATTGCCGACGCTACCACCGCACACATATGAAACGGACTTGCAAGAAAGGGAGATGCGCTCCGTTCAAAGCAATCCGCGTGCAACAGCATTGATAGCGATCTCGATGTTGCGATCCTCGTGGCAGAGCTTGTGACAACCGCCGCCATTCATCCGAACGGCATTGCCGGTGAAGCGCCCACGTTGTCGCCGTATGCTGCGGCATCGCCGAACGCCTTGGACAAGCAGCGTGAGTTGGTCAGTTTCTGACGCCCAATCCGGTCGCGGCGAACGGAGTTGCGATCCCGGTTTGCCGCTTGCCGCCGGCGGCAGCGCGCCTAGAGTGGGGTCATGAAGAGACGCTTTGCCGCTCCGCTTCTGTCCCTGGTGCTGTTGACCGTGCTGACCGCCCCGGCGCAGGTGGCCGTGGAACTCAAGCTCGGGCAGGAGAAGTTCCTGCCGGGCGAGGAGTTCGAGGTGGCGGTGCGCGTCGTCAACAACTCCGGCCAGACGCTGCAACTGGGCGCGGCGCCCGACTGGGTGCGGTTCAATGTCGAAAGCCTCGACGGGCGGAGCGTCACGCCAACCAGCGAACCGCCCGTGGAAAATCCGTTCACGCTGGACTCGACGAAGCGCGGCACGCTGCGGGTGGATTTGGCCCCGCATTTTGACCTGCGCCGCCCGGGGCGTTACCGCATCAGCGCGAGCGTCTTCATCCGGGAATGGAACCGGGCGTTTCCAACGGCTCCGGTCGAGTTCGAGGTGGTGGACGGCACGCGGATGTGGGAGCAGGAATTCGGGGTGCCTGCGGCCGCGCCCGGCACGCCGCCCGAGATGCGGCGTTACGCGCTGCAGCAGGCCAACTACAACCGCCAGCAGCTCCGCCTGTTCATCCGGGTGTCCGCCGCCGACGGGTCGGTGCTCAAGCTCATCAGCGCCGGGCCGATGATTTCCTTCAGCCATCCCGAGCCGCGCGTGGACCGGCGCAGCCGCCTGCATGTGTTGTATCAGAGCGGCCCCAAGACCTTCGAGTATCTGGTGGTGGGGCCCGACGGGGAACTGGAGCTGCGGCAAACGCATGAATACACCGAGACCCGCCCGCGTCTGCGTTTGGACGACACGGGCGAGCTGGGAATCACCGGTGGCGCGCGGGTGCCGCGCGCCACGGACCTCGGTCCGGCCGCCGTCGCGAAGGATGACACCGGGAAAAACATTGCTCCATGACGCAACCCGCCGCGCCCCGGCCGGCGCGCTGCTGGCGGCCGGCTGGCTGTTCACTGCCGGCGCAATGGCCCAGCCGGTCACGCTGCATCTGCATAACGGCGACCGCTTGACGGGCACGCTGGTTTCCGAATCCACCAACGGCGTGGTGCTGGCCACCGGCTGGAATCCGGCGCTGACCGTGCCCGCCGATTTGATTGCGCGGCGGGAGGGCGGCGGCACCAACGCACCCGCGGGCATCGTGGCCGAAGTTCCGGCGCCGAAGGCTGAAGCGGCCCCGCCGCCCGCGCCCGCGCCCGCGCCACCGGCCGCCGCGCCCGCCGCCATGGCCGCGGTCAAGCCGCAATCCCCAACGCCCCCGCGCTGGAAGACCGAATTGCGGCTGGGCGGCGACATGATCCGCGGGGCGCGGGATCGGGACATTTATTTCGGCACCGTGGCGGTGACGTATGCGCGGCCGTATGCTGACAATCCGAAGCTGTTCTTCCGCAGCCGCACGGATTACCGCGCCGATTACGGCACCACCGACGGACGGGAAACTTCGGACCGCATGTTCGGCAGCAACAAGACCGACTTCGACCTGAACGAGCGGTTCTTCCTCTACAATTTCATGGGCCTTGGCTACGACGACGTGCGGCGCATTGACCTGCAATACGAGGTGGGGCCGGGCGCCGGTTACCGGCTGGTGCGCCATCCCAAGCTGGCCATGAATCTGGAGGCCGGCCTCAACTACCAGGTGCAGGAGCGCGAAGTCAGCGCGGACCTCGAGGCGTGGCAAAGCCGCCTCGGGCAGGACTTGAGTTGGAAGGTTTATGACCGGATCACGCTCACCCAGAAGGCCACCTTGCTGTCCAACCTGGAAGCGCTGGACGAATACCAGTTCCGTTTCGAGGCCAACCTGGCCTTCGGGCTGGTGAAAAACCTGTCCCTCAACCTGACCGCGCTGGATCTCTACGACACGCGGCCCGCCCCGGGCGTCACGCGGAACGAATTTCAACTCCGCTCGTCGCTGGGCCTCACCTTCTGAAGCCGGACTGTCCGGCTCTGCCGCGCGAGCGTTGTGGTCTTGCGGGCATGCTCCGGCCGCCCGGAGGGCCGCCCCGCAATCCTGCCGGGTCGGCTTCCGGCTGCCGGGTTCTTCGGCGGCGGTCGCCGTTGCAATGCGCGTTGCCGCGGACTAGGCTGCCGCGCATGAACCGGGTCTTTTTTGCCGGCGGGCGAAGCCGCTGGTTCCTGATGCTGGCCATGGCGGCGGGCCTGGCGCAGGCCGATCCGGCGCAGTTGCCGACCGCGCGGTCGGTGGAGGAATTGCGGGACCAGTTGCAGCAGCAGGTGACCGCGCCGCGTTTTGCGGGCGCGTTGTGGGGGGTGAAGGTGGTGGCGGCGGAATCGGGGGCGGTGGTGTTCGAGCACCATGCGGAGCGGCTGATGAGCCCGGCCTCGAACAGCAAGCTGTTCGTTGGCGCGCTGGCGCTGGACGCCGCGGGCGGGGATTACCGGATGGCCACGCCGGTCAGCGTGACGACGGTGCCGGACCGCAGCGGGCGGGTGCGGGGCGATCTGGTGGTCAGCGGGCGGGGTGATCCGGGGTGGAAGCTGGCGGCGGGGGAGACGAATTTCTGGCGCCTGTTCGATCCGTTTGTGGCGCTGGTCACCAACGCGGGCATTCAACGCATCACGGGCCATGTGATTGCGGACGGCACCTGGCTGCAAACGCCGCCGCACGGCGCGAGCTGGACGGTGGACGATCTGGAAAATGCCGAGGGTGCGGAGGTGGCAGGCATCACGCTCCTGCAAAACCTGGCGCAACTCGAGGTCGCGCCCGGCCCGCAGCCGGGCGCTCCGGCGCGTCTCGCGCTCCGGCAGCCGCACACCGGGCTGGCGCTGGACAACCGGGTGACCACGGTGACGAACGGGGGGCCGACGCGGGTCGCGGCCCGGCGGGTGTTTGGCGAGGCCACGCTGCGGGTCTTCGGCACGGTCGCCCTGGACACCAATGACGTGGTGGCCGTGCCGGTGCCCCACCCGGCGCAGTGGTTTGCCAGCGCGCTGCGGGAGGCGCTCCTCCGGGCCGGGGTGCGCGTGGACGGCGTGGCGCTGGGGGTGCGTTGGCCGGACCGCGCGGGCCTGCCGTCGGAGCGGGTGGCGCTCGGGGAAATCCTTTCCGCCCCGATGCGGGATTTGGTGCGGGACTTCATGAAGCCGTCACAGAATCTGGAAACGGACCTGGTCTTTGCGCATATCGGCGAGCGGCGGCGGACGCCGGAAACCCCGCCGGGGCGCACCGCCGAGCAGCTCGCGGTGGCGGCGCTGGAGGAGTTTCTTGAGACCAACGGCCTGCCAGTCGGCGACCTGAGGTTCGACGAGGGGTCCGGACTTTCGCGCAACAATCTCACCACCGCCCGGCTGACGCTGGGCCTGCTCGAGGTGATGAGCCGGCACCGCGCGGCGGAGGATTTTCTGGCGTCCCTCCCCGTGGCGGGCGTGGATGGAACTTTGCGGCGCCGCATGAAGGGCACGCCCGCCGAGGAGAATGTGCGGGCCAAGACCGGCACGTTGCGCTGGGTCAATGCGCTTTCCGGGCACGTCACGTCCGCCGCCGGCGAGCCGTTGTTGTTCAGTTTTTATTTGAACCGCTACGCCGCCCCGCCGGGCCGCAGCGGGCGGGACGAACTGGACGCGCTGGCCGTGACGTTGGCGCGGTTCGCGGGGCGTTCCGACACGACACTGGAGAAACTGTTCGCGCCGCACGGACGGCTCGTGCTCCGTTCCTTGCCGGGCGCGCCGTTTCCCCATCCGGCCCGGTTGGGGGGCCACACCTACCGGGGGGAATTTTTCCCGGGCACTCCGCATTATTGCGACAGCACGGTGGCGGTGTTCGTGCCGCACACCCTGCGGGCGGACCAGGCGGCGGACCTGGTGGTGTATTTCCACGGCTGGCGGAACGCGGTGCCGGGCGTGCTGGGGCAGTTTCAACTGATCGAGCAACTGGCCGCCAGCGGACGCAACGCCGTGCTGGTGGTGCCGCAGGGGCCGCGGTTCGCGCCGGATTCCTTCGGCGGCAAGCTGGAGGATGCGGGCGGCTTCAAACGTTTTCTGGCCGACGTGCAGGTTGTGCTGCGCAACCTGGGGGTGGGGGGCGAGGCGGCGGGCCGCATCATTCTCGCGGGGCACAGCGGTGGCCACCGTCCGATGGCTGCCATCCTGGAGCAGTTGGACGCCTCGGCGCTGGTGCGCGAGGTGTGGGTCTTCGATGGCTGGTATGGCGGGACGGAGCAATTCCTCGGGTGGCAGCAGGCGCAGGGCGGGCGGCTGGTCAATATTTACACGGAGGACGGGGGAACGAAGGCCGAAACGGCGCGGGCGCTCGAACGGTTGCGGCAGCGTCAGGTGCCGGTCTTCACCGGGGAGCACGCGGACCTCAACGGGGATGCGCTGCGGACGAACCGCGTCATTTTTCTGCGGTCGGACCTGCCGCACCATGACGTGGTCGCGGGCCGGGAGACTTTCCGCCTGCTGCTGGAGACGGCCGGGGACAGTCGGTGAGGCGGCGAACCGGGTGCCGCCCGGATCACGGGCGGCGGGCGGCTACTTCAACTGCGCCAGGAGTTCCTCGTTGGTCTTGTATTTCCGGCAGGCGGACTGGAGGGTTTCCATGGCCTCGATGGGGTTGAGGTCCACCATCATGCGGCGCAGTTTGCGGATGGCGTCGAGATGCTTGGCGGGGAAGAGCTTTTCTTCTTTGCGGGTGCCGCTGCGCGGGATGTCAATGGCCGGGAACAGGCGGCGGTCGGAGAGCTTGCGGTCGAGGATCAGCTCCATGTTGCCGGTGCCCTTGAACTCCTGGAAGATGAGTTCGTCCATGCGGGACCCGGTGTCCACCAGCGCGGTGGCGAGGATGGTGAGGGAGCCGCCGTTTTCGATCTTGCGGGCGGAGGCGAACATCTTGCGGGGGATTTCGAGGGCGCGGGCGTCCACGCCGCCGGTCATGGTGCGGCCGGAGCCGCCGTGGGCGCTGTTGTAGGCGCGGGCGACGCGGGTCAGCGAATCCAGCAGCACGAACACATCCTTGCCGGCTTCCACCATGCGGCGGGCCCGTTCGATCATGAAACGCGACAGGCGGACGTGGGTGTCAATGTCCTGGTCGTTCGAGGAGGCGACGACCTCGGCCTTCACCGAGCGCTGGAAGTCGGTGACTTCCTCGGGGCGCTCGTCAATCAGCAGGACGAGGCAGTGGACGTCGGGATGATTGGTGGTGACGGCGTTGCAAATCTGTTTGAGGACGGTGGTCTTGCCGGTGCGGGGCGGGGCGACGATGAGGCCGCGGGTGCCTTTGCCGATGGGGGTGACGAGGTCAATGATGCGGGTCTCGAGGATGTCCGGCGCGGTTTCCAGCCGGAACTTTTCGATCGGGTCAATGGTGGTGAGGTTTTCGAAGCGGTTGGCCTTGACGTATTCGTCGAAGGTCATGCCGTTGACGCGGACGACGCCGCGCAACTGCGGGCTGGTGCCGCGGTGGGGCGGCTGGGTGGCGCCTTCAATGTAGGCCCCCTCGCGCAGGAAGTTCCGCTTGATGGTGTCGGGCGTGACGAAGATGTCGCTGGGCTTGGGCTGGTAATGGTTCTGCGCGGTGCGCAGGAAGCCGAAGCCCTTTTCGGAAATCTCGAGGTAGCCGGCGCCGAAGTTCGGACTGGCCGGAGCCTCATGGTTTGAATGACTCATAAACGCTGCGAACTGTGAGTCGAAGGATTCCTGAAACGCCCCGATTGAAGGCTGAATGCGCTGAACTTTTTGGAAGCCGCCGCGACCTGGCCTGAACAAACCCTTCGCGGCCACCAACCCTTCGACGCGGCAACTGATAGGCGCAATCCGCCGGACGCGCAACTTATTTTTCGGCGGGGATTTTCTGTTTGACCGGGCGGTGAAAATCCCCGAAACCCTTTTCCGTTCAACGTGGCGCAACCCCGGGATTGTCCGGCGACACCAAACCCACGCGGCAAAGCAGATGCTAAATTCGAAAATTTTTCTGGCCGTAGATTTCGGCGCGGGCAGCCTGAAGCTGGCCGAGTTCGAGGTGGATGAGGCGGGTGCGTTGCGGCTCATTAATTTCGCGGTCAAGCCGCTCGGGGCGGAGGGCGCGGTGGAGGCCAAACGCGAGGCGGCCATCCTCAAGGCCCTCCAGGAGGTCCTCGCCGAGAAGGGCATCAAGGCCAAAACCGTCAACGTCAGCGCGCCCGGGTTCCACGTCTTCTCCAAGTTCGTCAAGCTGCCGCCCGTGGATTCCACGAAGGTCACGCAGATCATCCAATACGAGGCCCAGCAGAACGTGCCCTTCCCGCTGGCCGAGGTGGTGTGGGATTACCAGATCCTGGGCGCGACGGCCACCGGGGAGCTCGAGGTGTTGCTGGTGGCCATCAAGGCGGAGGTGGTCGAGGGCCTGTTCCGCGCGACCGACTCGGCGGGGTTGAGCCTGCAGCTCACCGATGTTTCGCCGGCGGCGTTGTGCAACGCCTTCCGCTACAATTACGGCGAACTGGAGGATTGCTCAATGTTGTTGGACATCGGCGCCAAGACGAGCAACCTGCTGTTCTTCGAGAAGGGCAAGGTTTACGCCCGCAGCATCAACCTCGGCGCGAACTCGATCACCCAGGATTTCGCCACGGAGGCGAAACTGCCCTTCGCCAAAGCCGAGCAGATCAAGATTGACGAGGGCTTCGTGAGCCTGGGCGGGGCCTACGAGGAGCCCGAGAATCCGCATCAGGCAGCCATCTCCAAAATCGCGCGCCAGTTCATGACGCGGCTGCACATCCAGGTGAACCAGACGCTGCAGTTTTACCGCGGCCAGCAGGGCGGCTCGGCCCCGCAACGGCTGTTCCTCGCGGGGGGCGCGTCGGTGATGCCCTACACGGCGCAGTTTTTCGCGGAGAAGCTCAACGTGCCGGTCGAGTATTTCAACCCGCTGCGCAACGTGCAGATTGACCCGGCGGTCAACCTCGAGGAACTGGCCAAGGTGGCCCACACGATGGGCGAGGTGGTCGGCCTCGGCCTCCGCAACCTGGCCAACTGCCCGGTCGAGTTGAACCTCATGCCCGACAGCACGCTCCGCTGGCAGAGCCTCAATCAGAAAAAGCCCTACCTGTTCGGCGCGGTGTTCAGCCTCGTGCTGGTGGTGTTCGCGGTGGGCTGGCTCTTCAGCAAGCTGGCGGCCTACAAGGAGCAGGAAATCGCCGACCTCAAGGTCAAGGTGGAGCCCTTGCAGCAGCGCGAACAGCAGTTCAAACGCGCCTACGCCCAGTTCCAGGCCGCCACCAACGAACTGGGCACCCTGTCGCAGTGGATTCAGGACCGGTTCCACTGGGCGGACACGCTGGCCGAACTGCGCCGCGTGCTCGCCCGCGTCGAGGCCGGCACCAAGCAGCGCCTGGGCGCGGACACCGGAGTCTGGATCGAGAAAATGGTTTCGCTCGAGTCCCTGGGCGGGAGCCTGGACCTGCTGGCGGGCGGGCTGTATCCGGGCATGGGCGGCCTGCCCCCCGGAATGCCGGGAATGATGCCGGGCGAGTATGGCATCCGGCCGATGCCGGGCATGTCGCCGCACGGCGGCCCCATGATCCCGATGCCCGGTGAATACGGCGGGCCGCCGGGCATGGGTGCGGAGCCGGGCATGGCCCCCGGGGAGCCCGGCCTGGCCCAGCCGCAGTATCAAATTGATCCCAACACCGGCCAGCCGATGATTGATCCGAACACCGGCCTGCCCATTCCGGTCGCGGCGGCCTCCTCCGCCACCGGCAAAATCACCCTCGTCTGCCGGGGCGTGGACATGTCCCGCGTGGATTCCTCCGCCAACGCCGCCATTGCCTACGCGCTCGAGGCGGAACTGCGCCAAAGCCCGCTGTTCAGCACCAACACCGCGCTCGCCTCGCCCATCACCGACGATCCGACCACCGCCACCTTCTCCTTCACCGTCTCGCTGGAGCTGAACCGCCCGCTCAAACCCTGATATGGACTGGATCAAGCGCAACCTCGCGTTCGTCATCAGCAGCGTGTTCGCGCTGGCGCTGCTCGGCGGTGCCGGCTGGTATCTCTACAAGGGCGTCAGCCGGAACGCGGCGGCGCTCGACGCGCTCAATCAGGAATACTCCACCCTCGAACGGCTGAACCGCCAGAACCCCCATCCCGGCAACGACAAGATTGACAACATCGCCGCCGCCCGCGCGCAGGAAAAGGAGGTGCGCGCCTTCAGCCAGAAAGTGCGGCAGGTGTTCCGGCCCATCGCCCCCATCCCCGCCACCGCCAACCCCAACAACGCGCAGTTCGCCGAGGGCCTGCGCCGCACGCTCGACCGGCTGCAACGGGAAGCCAATGACGCCGGGGTGCAACTGCCCGAGAAATACAACTTCTCCTTCACCGCCATCCGCCCGTTGCTCGTGTTCGACCAGGCCGGGCTGGCACCCCTCGCCCAGCAGGTCGGCGAGGTCAAGGCCATCTGCGACGTCCTGTTCGCTGCCAAGATCAACGCGCTCGACAACATCCGCCGCGTCCGCGTGGCCACGCACGACCGGGAAGCGCCGCAGCTCACCGATTACACCGACCGGGCACCGGTGACCAACGACGTGGCCGTCCTGGCGCCCTACGAGGTCAGTCTCCGCTGTTTCAGTTCCGAACTGGGGGCGGTGCTGGCCGGATTCGCCTCCTCGCGCAGCGGCTTCCTGGTGAAGGCCATCAACGTGGAACCGGCCCTGGCGACCGGCTCGTTCCTGGACCCGACGATGCTGGGCGGCGAGCTGCCGCAACCGGGCTTCATGCCCCAGCCCGGCGGGATGCGCCCCATGCCCGGCGGGATGCCCGGCGGTGAATTTGGCACGGGCGGTTTCCGGCCCGGCCTGCCCGGCGCGTATGGTCAACCGCAACCCGGCGGCCAGCCGGCTCCCGCGCCCGCCGGAACGCGCGGCGGCCTGCCCGTGCTGCTCGACGAGAAGCAGTTCAAAGCCACCCTCCTCATCGAGGTCGTCCGTCTCAACCCCGCCAATTAGCCGCCCATGGACCTCATCAAGAAACACTGGGAAAAAATTCTGCTGGGCGTCGTGCTCGTTGGCCTGGCCGGCGTGGCCTTGTGGCTGCCCTTCAAGATTGGCGCCGAGAAGCAGGGGTTGCAGGAAGTGCGCGACCGGCTGCTGGCTCCCCGCGTCGAGGAACTGCCGCCGCTTTCCTTCACCGAAGCCGAGGCGCTGCTGGTCCGCGCCCAAACGCCGCTCGTCCTGGACTTCGGCACCGGTCACCGCCTGTTCAATCCGGTGCTTTGGCAAAAGCGCTCCGATGGCGCCCCCTTCAAGGTGGAGACCGGCCGCGAGGTCGGCCCCGCCGCCGTGGTCCCCGTCAAGACCACGCCGTTGTTCACCATCCTCACCCTCGACAACGTCACCACCAATGAGAGCGGCGTCCGCTATGCCATCGGCCTCGAACGTCAGGCCGCCCCGCGCGCGGCCGACCGGCGCAAGCGCCAGCAGTTTCTTTCGGTCGGACAGAAGACCGAATTCTTCCTGCTCCGCGCGGTGCGCGGTCCCGCCGCGGACCCGGACGCGGTCGTGTTGGAATGGAACGAAACGGGCGAGGAGATGGTGGTGGGCAGGGACCGCCCGTTCCGGCGCGTGGACGGGCACTTGGCCGACCTGCGGTATCCGCCCGAGAACCGCCTCTGGTCCAGTCGTCGCGTGGGCGACAAGCTCACGTTTGGCGGCGAGGAATACAATATCGTTGCCATCACGGAAACCGAGGTTGTATTGTCCGCCCGTTCCGGGAAAAAAACCACCGTCCGTGTGGGCGCGGCGCCCTGACCGGAAACCCTTTTCATCAACATTCGCAATCCCATGACCAAATCGCTCAGTTTGTCCCTGGCGGCCGCCCTGTGGCTGACGCCGGCGCCGGCGTTGCTGGCCCAACCCACCACTGATGCCGCCGTGACCGAGGCGGTGCGCCGTCAGTATGAGACCCTGCAATTGCGCACCAAGATTGTGGCCGCGCAGGAAGCGCAAAAGCGCAAGGACCTGCCGCTGGCCTCCAAGCTTTACGAGGAGGCCTACGCGCTGGCGCAGAGCGTCGGGCAGGGCGTGGACGCCGAAATGGCCACCCTCATCGCGGGCATGACCGAGGTGCGGTTGGCCCTCGCCAGTGCCGCCCAGAAGCAGGGCGATTATCGCGCCGCCGACGTGCAGGTGACCCGCCTCCTCAAAGTGGCGCCCGGCAACCCGCAGGCCCTGGCCTTCAAGCGCGGCAACGACAAGCTCCTCGCCGAAAGCAAGGGCCTCATGCCCAGCGCGGACCTGCTCGATCAGCGCGCCAAGTGGGATGCCGAGCGCACCGCGAACAGCCAGCGGGTGCAGGACGCGAAGCTCCTGTTTGAAAACGGACGGTATGCCGAGGCCGAGGTGATTCTCGCCCAGGTGCTCGCGGACGAGCCGGACAACCGCGCCGCCGCGTATTACAGCAGCCTCATCAAGGAGCGCAAATACGCCGAGGCCATCACGCGCCGCTCGTTGCAAACCAAGCAGTCCATCGTCGAAGTCGAGGAGGCGTGGCAGGACAAAAGCTCCAAACTGCCCGCCCCCAATCCCTACGCCACCAACAACCTCACCCACACCAGTCCCCACCGGCAGGCGATCCAGCAGAAGCTCCAACGCATCAGGCTCGACCAGATTTATTATGATGGATTGCCGCTCAGCGAAGTGGTGCGCAGCCTCTCCGAAGAATCCCGGCGGCGGGACCCGGACAAGAGGGGCATCAACTTCATCCTGGCTCCGGCAGCCGACACCTCGGCGGTGGCCCCCACGCCGGCCGGCGGATTCAATGCCGGCGGCCCCGGCGGCATCAATCCCGGGTTCAACCCTGGCTTCACCACCATTGATCCCAACACCGGCCTGCCGCTGACCACCGGTCCCGCCGTGACCGAGGAACCGGTGGACATGGGCAGCATTTCCATCAAGCTCTACACACCCGTTCAGGACCTGACCCTGCAGGACGCCCTGGACATCATCGTCAAAGTGGCCGACCAGCCCATCAAGTATTCCATCGAGAACTACGGCATCATCATCAGCCTGCGTTCGCGCGACCCGATTCCGTTGCACACCCGCACCTTCCGCGTGGACCCGAACACCTTCTGGATGGGGCTGGAGCGCGTCGGGGCGATTGCTTTCGGCGACGTGGAAACCTCCTCCGGCGGCGGCGGTGGCCGGGGCGGCGGCGGTCGCGGTGGGGGTGGGCGCGGCGGCGGCCAGGGCGGGGCGGAAGACAGCACCTTGACGGTTCCGCGGGTTTCGGTGGCCGGCAGTGCCGGCGGCAGCCAGGGCGGCGGACGCGGCGGTGGCGGCAGCGGCAGTGGCGGCGGTTCGTTGTTCGGCGGCGCGCCCAGCTTGGGCAGCGGCGCGGTGGGCGGCGGTCCCGGCGGCCTCGGCCTGGGTGGCGGCGGCGGTGGCGGCCAGCAGGGCCAGGGCGGCGAAGGTCTCGCCTTCATCACCAGCCCGCAGGGGGTGGTGGTCATTCAGGAGGCCGTGCGCTCCTTCTTCGTGTCCCTCGGCATTGACATGACCCCGCCCAAGGCGGTGTTCTTCAACGACCGCCAGGGCACGCTGTTTGTGCGGGCCACCTTGCAGGATTTGGACATCATCGAGCAGGCCGTGCAGGTGCTGAACATCGCGCCGCCGCAGGTCAACATCCGCGCCAAGTTCGCGGAAGTCGGCCAGAAGGACACCAAGGCCCTCGGCTTTGACTGGTATCTGGGGAATGTTTTGATGAACGGCGGCAGCATCGGTTACCAGGGCGGGACCGCCCCGTCCTTCGTCGGCCAGCCCAGTGCGGCCAATCCCAGCGGCGTGTTCCCCGGTCCGGGCAGCGGTGGTCCCGGCTCGATCGGCCCCGGTGCGATTCCCCCGGGAGCCTCAGACGGCATTGTCACCCCCGGGCTGCGCAATAGCGCGAATGCCCCGGCCTTGTTCACGCTCACCGGCATCCTGACCGACCCGCAATTCCGCATGGTCGTGCGGGCGTTGGAACAGCGCGAGGGCGTCGAATTGCTGTCGGCACCCGATGTGACGACGCTCAGCGGTCGTCAGGCACAGCTACAGGTGGTGGAAATCCGCACCATCGTCACGGGCAACGACATCAGCCAGACGTCGTCCGGCGGCGGCGGGGACACGGGCATTGTGGGCGGCGGCGGCGGGCAGGGGGCGATTGGTTCGCAGTTGGGTTACACGACCCAGCCGCTGCCTTTCGGTCCGGTGCTGGACGTGATTCCCTACGTTTCGGCGGACGGGTTCACGGTGCAGATGGTCATCATTCCGACCATCACCGAGTTTGTCGGTTACGATGATCCCGGCCAGTTCATTCCGCAGGTGCAGTCAGTCGGCGGCAATGTCGGCCTGCCGCTCACGGCGCAGTTGCCGCTGCCGCGTTTCCGCGTCCGGCAGGTGACCACGACGGCGGTGATCTGGGACGGCCAGACCATCGCGCTGGGCGGGTTGATTTCCGAGAACGTGGCGAAATACAAGGACAAGGTTCCGGTGCTGGGGGATCTTCCGATTGTCGGCAAGTTCTTCCGCAGTTCGGCGAATGTGACCGAAAAGAAGAACCTCGTGATCTTTGTCACGCCCACGATCATTGACCCGGCGGGCAACCGCGTTCACACGGAGGCCAACCTGCCCTTCGCGCAAACCGGCCTGCCGCCGCAGCGTCCCGTGACCGGTCCGGCCGCCAACTGACAAATGGGCGTGTGGGTCGGCGCCGCCGACCCGCCGCCCGCCCGCCCGTGAACACGCTCCTGCTGGTGGACGGTCATGCCCTCGCTTACCGGGCCTTCCACGCCATTCGCGACCTGCGCGCGCCGGACGGCACGCCGACCAACGCCATCTACGGGTTCATCGGCCTGCTGCGGCGCATCCGGGAGCAGGCGGTGCCCAGTCACCTGGCCATGGTTTGGGATGGAGGAATGGACCCGGAACGGCTGGCCCGGTTTCCCGCCTACAAGGCGCAGCGTCCGGTCATGCCCGACGACCTCGCGGGGCAGATCGAGGCGCTGCATGAATACGAAACCGCCGCCGGGCTGGCGCGGATCGAGCAGCCGCAGGTTGAGGCGGATGATTTGATTGCCAGTCTCGCGTCGCGGGCGGCCGCGCGCGGCTGGGCGGTGGTGATCGCCAGCTCTGACAAGGATTTTTTTCAGCTCCTCGGGGGGCCGGTGCGGCTGCTTAATCCGGCGGAGAAGGACGGCCCGTTGTGGGGGGCGGAAGCGGTGCGGGCGAAAACCGGCGTTTGGCCGCAACAAGTGGTGGACTGGCTGAGTTTGATTGGCGACGCGGTGGACAACATTCCCGGGGTGCCGGGCGTGGGGGCCAAGACGGCGGCGAAGCTGTTGAACGAGTTCGGTTCGGTGGCGGGAATCTACGCTGCACTGGAGCGGGTGGGCACGGAACGGTTGCGCCAGGCGCTGGCGGGCGCGGCGGACGACGTGCGGCGGAACCGCGAACTGGTCCGGCTGCGCGCCGAGCTTGACCCGGGCGTCGAACTGGAGGCGCTGACGCCGGCGGATGCGGACGTGGCCGCGCTGGCCGCGTTGTATCGCCGCTGGGGTTTTCGTTCGTGGCTCGCGGCGCTGCCGGTTTCCCCCGCCGCGCCGCAGGCGGAATTGTTTGCGCCCGCCGCGCGAAATTGAGCGGCGCGTGGAGCGAAGACGGAAATGTTGTTTGCAATGAAAAAATTGCGCTGTTACCGTGCGCGGCAAGATCAAACCAAACCGCTGGCCGTGCCCGTTGATGGCGGCATAACGCACTGAATTGATGGCCCATATCGCCGGATTTTTTATGTCCTCCCTGTCGCGTCGCGCTCGTTTTTTTCTGCCCGGCTGGCTGGCCGTGGCGTCCGTGTTGCCGTTGACGGTGGCCGCGCAAAATGCCTTCTCGCCGGGCGGCAACGACTATCCCATCACCGGCGCGCTGGTGGGCGACCAGACGATGCCGCAGGTCGCGGTGCGCACCAATGGCGGCTTCGCGGTCTGGCAGGACAACGCCGCCGACGGCAACGGTCTGGGCATCCGCGCCCAGCGGCTGGACGCCAACTTCAACCGCAGCGGCCCGCTGTTCCGCGTCAATTCCATCGCCGCCTTCGATCAGGAGAAACCACAGGTCGCGGCGTTGACCAACGGCGGGGCCGTGGTCGTGTGGCAGGGCGGTCGGCAGGGTTTCCAAAAAATCTACGCGCGCTTTATTCCGGTGACCGGCACCAATCTGACGCCGGCGGCGGACATCCTCGTCAACACTTACACCAACGACTTCCAGATCAACCCCGCGGTGGCGGTGCTGAATGATGGCAATGTCATCGTGGTCTGGGCCAGCTTTGGCCAGGACGGGGACAAGCAGGGGGTTTATGGTCAGCGTCTGTCGCCCACCGGAACCAAGCTGGGCGGGGAATTCGTAATCAACCAATACCCGCTGAACAACCAGCGCACCCCCTCGGTCGCGGCACTGGCGGACGGTGGCTTTGTGGTGACATGGATTTCCGAGTTGCAGCGGGACGCCAACCGCAGCGTGGACGTCTATGCGCGCCGGTTCAACGCTTCCGGCGTCGCGTCGGGCAACGAGTTCGCGGTCAATCCGCTGCCCACCCGCATGTGCGCCAACCCGGTGGTGGTAGCGGCTCCCGGCGGCGGGTTCGCGGTGGCATG
>Ga0209381_1001090_pt1 | contig 48949 bp, 19 predicted proteins | sample DewCreD2012metaG_FD_184111 | JGI IMG/M metagenome (GOLD analysis project Ga0209381, IMG submission 184111) | Hot spring sediment bacterial and archeal communities from British Columbia, Canada, to study Microbial Dark Matter (Phase II) - Dewar... ... | reverse complement strand
AGACCAGCCGGTCGGCCCCGAAGCCGCTGTTGAACTGCAGCCGCGAGAGAGTCCCCAGGGAACTGATGGTGAGCTGGTCGGGGCTGCCGCCGGCGGCGTCGTTGGCCGAGGCGTCGATCACCAGGTCCGGCGTGTTGTAGATGCCCAGGCTCGCCAGATTCGAGCCGCCGCTGGAGCCGGAAAACTGGGCATTGCCGCCGGTGGTGGACAGAACCAGCAGGTCGGCGGCCCCGGGCGTGACGACGCTGACGGAGGCGAATGCCGTCAGGTCAACGGCCGAGGCCCCGGAGAACAGCAGGTTCGTGCCGGCACCGATCCTCAGCGACCCCCAGCTGCTGATGGCGGTGCCGGGGCTGTAGATCGCGAAGGCGGCGGTGTCACCGATGACGATCATCGAATTGCCGCTGATCGACGCGCCGCCTTCGAATTGAATGCCGTTGGCGGGGCTGAAGATCCCGCTGGCGAAGTCGAAGGTGACGCGGTCATCGCCTTCTCCGCCGGAGATGATCAGGGTGCTGGTCTGTGCCAGCGGAAGCGTATAGGTGGGCGTCGGTCCCGGATCGACGTTGACGAAGACCTGGATCGAGTTGCCCGATTTGCGCACGTGGAAGCGGTCGCCCGTTGTGGTGCCTGGGATGGTCGTGGCGTTGACGGTGAACGAGTCGCTGGCGCTGTTGGACAGGCTCAGGCCGGCCAGATCGACGATGCCCGCCGTGGCGCTGTTGAGACTGAGCGTGTAGCTGCCCTCGATCATGGTCAGGGCATAGAGGTTTCCCAGGGTCCAGACTCGGTTGTCATCGCTGGTGAGGGTGGCGCCGCTGAGCGCAACCGTCGCACCGTTGCGGGTGAGCGTCAGGTCGTTGATGCCGAAGCCCAGCACCTGTTCGGAGAAGACGATCTGGATGCTGCTCACCCCGCTGGAGCGCGGGTCGGGGGAAACCGAGACGATGCTGACGGTCGGGGGCGTGTTGTCGAAGTTGGGCACGCCGGGTGTGCCGCCGATCGCTTCCCTGGCCCAGTTGGCCGGATCGTTGCCGTAGGCGGCGGGTTCCCTGCGCCCGATGGAAGTGCCCACGGTCACGGCGGGCCAGGGGGCGGCCGACTGATAATTGATGCGGTCGGCGATGTAGTAGGCCACGAAGCCGGTCAGTTCGGGTGTCCCGGGCCGGGACAGTTCCAGCTTCTCGCCGGCGTTGTCGAGAACGCCGGTGTAGGGTCCGAAAATCTGCACCGCCGGGTTGATGCCGTAGAGCGTGCGGAACTGGGCCGCGTCGATCGGCACCACCAGGGCATATCCGCCAGAGGGGATCGACGCCCCGGCGGGGAAGACGTAGGAGACGCCCGCGGTGAATTTCCAGGTATTGCCGGGATTGAGCGGATCGTACAGGGGCACGGCGTTATCGCTGATGTTGTACAGCTCGATGAACTCGTGCTTATCGGCGGCCGGGGCGTACATGATCTCGTTGATCACGATTGGGCCGACCAACGGGAGACTGTTGGGCTCGTTGGGCGTGTTGCGGGCCATGTAGACGATATCTTTGCCGCCGGTGCTCTTGATGTGGCGGCCGATGCTCACCTCGCGGTCGGAGGCTTCGAAGGTGATCGAGTCGCGGTAGCCGCCCAGGTTTTCGCCGTCGTTGCTGGAGAGATAGACCGCCTCCCCAAACTCGGAGAGGGCGAAAGCGCCGCCGAAATCGCCGGACTGGGTGAGCAGCAGGAAGCCATTGGCGGGCACGACCGAGCCGTCAGGGATCCGGTAGCGCGTCAGGTTGTCGGCGGTGTCGGAGAGGAACCAGCCGCCCACCGGGATGTCCTGGGACGTGGTGTTGTACAGTTCGATCCAGTCTCCAATGGGCCGGTCGGTGTGGGCCAGGATCTCGTTGATAACGATGGAACCCGGGTTCCAGCCGGGGTCGGCCGCTCCCGGCCCGCCGTGCAGTTTATTGCTAGGCCGCCAGCTTTCCTTGAGGTTCCAGGCGGTGGGATCGGCGTTGGGATTGATGATCACCAGCGAGTATCCATCCCCGTCGGTGACGTTGTACCAGTTGTCGCTGTAGGTGAAACTGAGGATGGTCTGCCCCAGGCCGCTCTTGAGCACGATCTGTTCGCCGGCGTTGGACAGGTTGCCGCTGGTGAAGGCACCGGCGATCTTGAATCCCGTGCCATAGCGCGCCTGGAATGCCGCGACGTTGTTGACCACCAGGATGCGCTCGCCCGGCGCCAGATCGACGTTGGGAAACGTGAAGTTGACGCCGACCGAGAGCGTCGCGTTGGCGAGGTTGAGCGTGCCGGTCCCCTTGTTGATCAGCTCGATGTACTCAAAGTCCTTTTCCTCGTAGCCGGGCAGGGGGTCGGCGGGGTTGTACATGATCTCGGTGATGCGCAGGTCGTTGACCAGCGGATCGGCCGCCGCGGTGGGGCTGAACTGGATGTAGTTGGACCAGTTGCTCCATCGCCCGGTATTGTCCTGGAACTTGACGCGCACGCGATAGGTCTTGCCCGGCTCCACGACGTAGCCCGGGATGGTGATGTCGCTGGCATAGACGGTCGACTCGCTCTCCCAAAGGGCGTTGATTTCGTATTTCTTTGGGGCCTTCGGGTCGTAACCGGGGGCGTTGGGATCGGTGACCTCGGCCACGCGCCACTTCATCCGCGCGAACGCGCCGGTGCTGTCGACAAAGGGCGAAGCGCGGAATCGCAGGTCGTCCAGCGGATAGGTCGCGGCGCCCAGCCGCGCGATGACCGGCTTCTGCGGAATCAGGGGGTCGGAGGCGAGGCTGGCCATGCCCGGGGCGCCGCTGGGGTCGTTCATCCAGTTGCGCGTGCCGTTGACGGCCGTGTTGATGTAGTTCTTCATCAACTGGATCATGCCGGCGAAGGTTCCGCCGCCGGCCTGATAGAATCGACCCTGCCCGGCCTTGCTCAGGTTCACCCGGGTGGAGTCGATCATCACCGGGTTGTAGTCCCACATCGCCCGGTCGATGTCGACCCATGACGGCCGGCCGGGGGTGTAGATCTTGGCGGCCATCTCGTCGATCAACTGCCCGGTCTGGTCCGGGTTGAACAACAGGTCGAGGATCTCGCGCAGGCGGTTGCGGTACTCGGTGTTGAACGGTTCTCGGCGGGCGCTGTAGTTCTTGTCCGTGTACAGGACCCTGGCCTTGAACGGCTCGTTGCCGTTGCCGTACATGCTCTCGGCCCAGGTCAGGTCCAGGTCCCATGCCAGGGGCTGCCACTTGTTTGTGACGGGGTTGTGGTAGTAGAAGTAATTCTTGCCGTAGCCGATGTCGCCGTGGTGGATCGCCTCCACGATCGCCCGGTAGCTGTAGTAGCTCTCCAGGTCCAGGTTGTCGCGCCACCACTGCTCGGTGGGGCTGCCGCTGTAACCGTTGACAAAGGCAACCAGATCGCTGTTGTCCGACGGCTGGGTGGGGCCCTGGTTGTTCAGCATGCCCCCGCCGGGACCGACCAGGGGATCTCCGCTGTCCATCTTGTAGAGATTGCCGTCCGGCAGATCGTGCTGGTCCAGGAATGCGCCGTCCATCTGCTCGACCGCCAGGTACAGGCCCCACAGGTCACCCTCGAACTGGTTGGTCGGGCTGGCCTCGACCGCGTCGTCAATGATGCGGAACTGAACGAAGCTGGTGTTCGAGGCCGGGCTGCCGACGAGGTTGAACAGCTTGAAACCCACCGACTCGAAGAGTCCCTGCTCGCCGCGGTGGCCATAATCGCCCTGCTGTATCGACGCGCCCAGGTTCAGGTTGTCCCACTTGGTCGGGTATGGATTGCCATAGTCGTCGCGCGCCTGGAATTCGTGGTTGCGCGGGAACTTGAACTTCCACATGTTCTTTCCCATCGCGTAGCGCCACACGCCGCCGCGCATGCGGAAGGTGACGTTCTCGTACACCACGCCGTCGTAGACCAGCGTGCCCTGCCACAGGTACTTCTCGCCGCCGTACTTGCTGTACCAGGTGGCGTTCTCGACGTCGGTCTTGTTGGCCAGGAGGTGGTAGGCCGGCAGGCTGTTCATCAGCTCGGCGCTGTAGGTCACCGGGGCGCTGGTTGGCGTGGCCCTGCCGGTCCAGGCGGGGATGCCGTTGTAGACGAAGTAGGCGAAGTTGGGCACCGCGTCGTCGGCATACGGCACGGCCACCGATTCGCCCAGGCCGTCGGTGGCCGTAATGCGATAACGCACCAGCCGCCGATGCGTCTGCAGGCTTGCCGGCATCACGACGGTGTACACGCCGTCGCCGGCGGCCTGGTCGCCGTTGAGGCCATTATCATTCATGGCCACCGTGACCCAGCCGGCATTGTACTCCGGATGACGCGTCATCTCGCCGGTGGTGGAATTGATGCTGGAAATCCGGATGTACGCGCCGGGGTTGACCAGCTGGTACTGGAGGTTCACCGAGGTCACCCCCTGGGGATCGGTGATCTTCGCGGTGATGACCACCGGCTGGTTGGACGTCGGCTGCTGGGGATTGTGGGCCACCTGCCGTATCTGCGGCGGCGCGTTGGCGGCAAAGACGCTGTTTCTGCGGCCGGGATTCGGGCTGGACGTGTCCCCCACGCTGCCGATCAGCGAGCCGTCGAAGAAGAAGTCCGAGCTGCTTGCGCCGCTGTCGTGGAACTGGACGGCCACCACGTTCTTGCCCGCGCGCAGGAATCCCAACGCACTGGTCAGCTGGAAGGTGGAGTAGGCGTTGGTGTCGGGATTGCGATTGCTGACATACTGGTTGTACGCCAGTTCGGTTCCCGGGACGTTGGTGCCGCTCTTGAGGGCGTGGTTGCCGTTGATCCAGAGATTGAATCCGTCGTCCCACTTGGCCTCGAAACGCAGGTTGTTGAAGACCGTTGGGTCCGGCAGGTTGAACTCGTACAGCAGGAAGGCGGACGGTCGGCGATCGGAGCTGGACAGGATCGTCCCGAACGTCTGGGAGTTGGTGGTGTCGCTGTCGTAGCCGATTGGCAGGGGAACCAGGTTCCAGGTGGCGTCGCGGACAAAATCAACCTGGCGCCATGCCCAGGCGGGGCTGGATGCCTCGGAATCGGCGCGGCGGTAATACCAGCTCGCGCCGCGCGCGATCAGCGTCTGCTCGGTGGGGGTGAAGGCCTGGTGGCTTCGCCAGTTGCCTCCCAGGCTGTTGTCAAAGTCGGGGTTGATCAGCTCGATGCTGTAGCCGGGAGCGTCGCCCACCGTGGGCCAGGGGAACCCGGCCTTGTAGTCCACCTCGTCGAGCGTCCCGCCATAGCGGTTGCGCAGCGTGATCGTCTCGCCGTCGTTGTCCAGCGAACCGGTATAAACCCCGAAGGGGGCCGAGCCGAACTTGAGCTGATACGCAGCCGCATCCTGCGCCAGTACCAGATACCCGCCGCCGGCCAGCCTGGCCCCCGGTGCAAAGGTGTACGTGATGCCGTTGGAAAAATAGGCGCCGTAAAGGTCCACCTCGGTCGAGCCGGGGTTGTGAAGCTCAATGAACTCCACCCGCTCCGTTTTGACATCCGGATTGTAATGGATTTCATTGATGACGATTTCCGCACGGTAGTTGCGGTTCCCCGGTGTGGGTGTGGCCAGAAACCGCCATGTGCCAGCCGCGGCATCGGGGTCGATGCCATAGCTGATGCCGGCCTCCTGATTGGGGTATTTGTCGAGTTTCGTAACCGGCTGCTTGGCCGCGTCGTTCAGCGCCAGGTACTCGCCTTCGGCTCTGAGACTGAAGTTGGTATGGAGTCGTCCGGCGGGATTACGCCTGTCCTTGCCCGAGGCAAAAACAACGATCCGTCCGCCCGCGGGGACCGAGACGTTCGGGAAGGGCCATTTGTCCGGCATGGCCGGGTCGTCAGTCAGGTAGTGTCCTGCCAGATTCTGTGCTGAAGCGGACGTGTTTTCGATCTCGATCCAGTCGGACTTGGCGCCGTCCTCATCCAGATAGGGGCCGGGATTGACCGCCATGAACTCGGAAATGCGGAACGAACTGGCAAGCAGGACCCGCCCTTCGAGCGATTCAATCGGCCGGGAACGACCGCAGGCCGGAAGACTGCGGCTGCGCCTGTGCAGCGAGGATCGGGCGTTATGAACTGTGTGCTTTGGGACTGCCATCGGTGCCGCTCCAGGGTGCATTGCCAATTCTGCCTCCAGCTCGCAAGGGAGTGGGAACGAACCCTTGCTTTGCCCGTGCGATCGTTTCCAGTACCACCGGCGGCATGACGCGACCAGCGGGAATGCGGTCACAGCCGCGCCAGCGGCGAGCCATAGCCGATAGGGCCACCCCCCCGGCGGCCAAATCCGGCCTGCGAACGCACCTGACGTTGTGGAAGCATCGGCCTAATGCCAGTTTAACACACGGCCCGGAAACTGGCGAGGAAAAAGCGGGCTTCCTGATGCAGTAATTGATGGTTGATGGACTTAAGATTTCGGGATGGGCTCGCCAAGTCGCGGTGCCGCGGCCGGGCATGGTCAGAAAACGGCCAACGCAGAGCAGCCCAGGAAGATGGGCAGCATGTGCCGGTGGGGAGGTTTGTGTTGGGTTGCATGAGCTGGCCGGGCGGGCGGGCGGCTTCCTGCCGTGTGTTGTTAACCACTGCCAAAGGGGATAATTTCGGCGACATGCTTGGACCAGAACCCTCAAAGTGGGATGACTTGACGGCCGTGCCGATGCCGCGGCAACGCGCGCGGCGAGCGGCCACCATGCTCATCCTGATGCTCGGTCTGTCGATTTCCTGCCTGTTCCGTGCGGCGGAGGCAGTCGCGGCAGCGAATGGAACAGCCCGGCCGCTGGAGTATGCCCCCGCTCCAATCGACAATCCACTCAAGGGGCTGGTTCCGTATGCCGGCGATGTGCGCGACCGGTTCCCGCACAGCATGGAGTTCAGCTATCTTCCTCTCTCCGCCCTGATGACGGATTACGATCAGTTTGAGTGGAAACCGCTGGAGGATCTGCTCAACGCCGTCGCCGGACGAGGTCATCAGGCCATTTTCCGCGTCTACCTGGAGTACCCGGGCCGGAAGAACGTCATCCCGGGGTTTCTGATCCGCGGCGGGCTCAAGGTGCATCGCTACATCAATACCAACACCCAGCCATTTCCGCCCAAGGAGATCGAGACACCCGACTACGGCGATCCCAACCTGCGGCGGGCGCTGCGGCAGTTCATCGCGGCACTGGGCAGGAAGTACGACGGCGATCCGCGCATCGGGTTCATCACGGCCGGCCTGCTGGGAACCTGGGGCGAGTGGCACACCCATCCGCGCAATGAGTTGTTTGCCAGCCGGGAAGTTCAGGCGGAAATCATGGATGCCTACGAGGCGGCCTTCAGGATCACGCCGGTACTGGTGCGGTATCCCGTCGGAGAAGGCAACAAGCGATCCGCGCCAAACGCCGCTCGCCCCCTGGGGTATCACGACGATTCGTTCGCGTGGGCCACGCTCGAGACGGGCAAGCGCGGCGACGAGTGGTTCTTTATGGCCGCCATGCGGTCCGCCGGGCAGCAAGCGATCGACAAGTGGAAGACTCGACCGATCGGGGGCGAAATCCGGCCGGAAGCCTGGGACAAAGTCTTTGATCCTGACCCCGGTGATCCTCGCATTCAGGATTTTGCCCAGTGCGTCGAGGCGACGCACGTGACCTGGCTGATGGACAGCGGCATGTTTGGCCGGCAGCGCAACGAGGCCCGGACGAAACGCGCGGAGACACTCGTTCGTCGAATGGGGTATGAGTTTCATGTTGCGTCCGTCGCGCTTGTGCCCGGCGGCGAGGGGCTGGAGGCGAGGGTGGAACTGGTCAATCGCGGCGTCGCCCCCTTCTATTACGACTGGCCGATCGAATTCGGCCTTCTGGACGGCGACGGCAGGGCGGTCAGAACGTGGCGCGGCGCGGGCAAGCTCACGGGACTGCTGCCCGGCGATCCGCCGCGTGTCTGGCAGGAGAGGCTGGCGGTGGATGCAGCTCCCGGCCGCTACAAACTCGCTCTGCGCGTTGCCAATCCGCTGCCCGGGGGCAGGCCCCTGCGATTTGCCAATCGCGAGCAGGATGCCGATTCTCCCGGATGGCTGACGCTGGGCGACGTCGAGCGGTGATGCCCGGCTTTCGCGGCAGGCCGCAACAGCCCGCGTGCCTCCGCTACCGTGTCCTGGCCCGTGCCAGTTTGTGCAGCTTGGCCCGTGCGTTGGGCGCGTGGTCCAGGATGCGCCTGTCCGTGCCCAGCACGGCGTTGCGGACGGCTGAAGCGTCCTTCGGTTGGTGTCGCGTCGTCGGAGCCGTGCTGGCCGCATTCATGGCCGGAATCGCGCTGGTCGTGTCACTGACAAGAACGATTTCCGTCGCCGGTTCCGGCGTGGCGTTGCCAATAGTCATCGCTTGCGCGGCGCGCACCGCCGAGTCCCCGCCGCCGGCGCCCGTCCGCGAGCTGAACGTCTTGTCGGCCAGGAAATAGTCGTCCGCGTTGATTCGGCCGTTGTAGTCCACGTCGCCGCTGCGCCAAGTGGCCAGCACCGGTACCGGGGCCGCCCGGCTGGCCATGAAGCCGCTGTCCATGAGGATGTAGTCGTCGATGTCCACGTCGCCGTCCAGATCCAGGTCGCCGTTTTGCGTTTGCCTGACCAGGATGGCATTGGCATCCACCGCAACGCCCCGGAATGTCTCGAAGTACCTGGCGCCGGGGGTGCCGCCGAGCACGCCGCGGTCATTGAGCAAAGTGCCCAGCGCCGAGTTCGGTCCGGCCTGCGAACTTCGCGTGATCCCGACTCCGCTCCACAACGGCCGGGCATTGCGGGCCGAGCGGATCGCATCCACCACCGTCTGCATCTGGCCGTTGCGCGTGACCGGCGTGGCATGAATGATCAGGTCATTGTCCGCCAGGTTCAGCGAACCGGCGTTGAGCGACAGGAAGTTGGCGCGCAGCACGCCCCCGCCGGCCGGCAGGTTCACGCGACCGCCGCAGTAGATGCTCAGTGTCGTCAGCGGCACAAAGCCCGTCAGGTCCGCCACGGCGCCGCCGTAGGCGTACAAGGCCACCGACGAGCCGGCCGCCGACAGGTCGAGCCTGGTTGCGCCGCCGGTAACGGCGATGTTGGTGTTCCCGGCGCCGGCAAGGATCCTCAGGACCGTTTCGGCCTGGGTACCGCCGGCGATCGTCACGTTGTCGGCCGACGAGGCGCCTTCCCGGCTGGCCGCGTCAATCACCAGCGTCGGCGTGTTGAACACTGTCAGGGGAAGGAACGGCGTTCCGCTGGCCAGGGACGGACCGCTGGCACCGGACACGGTCGTCAGAATCTGTCCGGCGCCGCCGGTCTGCGAACTGATCTGCACATCGTCCGATTCATTGGGCGTGCTCAGCGTGATCGTTCCGAATCCGCTGATCTGCAGCCCCGCGGTCAAACCCGCCGCCGCCGGCTCCAGCGCCGAGAAGGCCAGGTATCGGCCCTCGAAGTTGAGCGTTCCGTTGCCGTAGGTGAACGGGCTGGGAGAATAGGTTCCGGCCTGGTCGGGCCGGCCGATGATGATCAGCGAGTCGGTCCCGGCGTCACCGGAGAAGGTCACGCCGTTGGTCGGCAGGGGGTTCCCGTTCGTGAAGTCAACGATCAACCGGTCGTTGCCTGGGCCGCCGTTGATCGCAAGCGAACTCATCGCCGTCAATCGAACGTAGAAGGCGGGGATGGAAGTCGACTTGAGGTTCTCGTAGAACTCCATGTAGGTGCCGGTTTCATCCAGCCGGATGGTGTAGGAGTCGTCTCCCGGACCGCCCTGTTGTGTCCCGGGAAGTATGCTGATGACGGCCTCGTCGCTGCCCACGCCGCCGAGATTGTCGGTCACGGTGACCGTGATCGTGTACGTTCCCGGCGTCGCGTATGCGTGCGAAATGGTGAAGGTCTTGTCGGCCCTCAGCGTCACCGGCTCCGGCGGGGAGCTGTCACCCCACCAGACCATGGCGGTCCAGGTCTGGTTCTCGTTGGGGTCGATGAAGCTGCCGGTGCGCGTCAGCATGACGTTCTGGTTGAACACGGCGTCTGCGCCGATGTTGACCACCGGCGCCACCTGGCCGCGATTCTGGGCGCCCGGCGAGCCGCCAACGTAGTCCGACATCCAGCTCGTGCGGTCGTTGCCGTACGCGCCCGAGGGATACCGTGCCAGGGAGGGTCCCTGACCGGCCGGAAGCGTCGGCCAGGGCGCGGTGGTCCCATAGTTGACCTTGTCCACAGGAATATAGGGAACGAAGCCGTCGAGTTCCGGTTCGCCCGGCCGGGAAAGGATGAGCCGCTCGCCGTTGTTCTCCAGGTTTCCGGTCCACGGGCCGTAAATGGGTATGCCCGGGGGAATCGCATAACGCGAGCGGAACGTGGCCGGGTCGGTCCCCACGACCAGCGCGTAGCCGAATCCGCCGATGACCGCGCCGGGCGGGAAGGTGAAACTGACGCCGTCGGTCAGCTTCCAGGTGTTGGCCGGGTACAGCGGGTCGTACAGCGGCAGGTCCGATCCGGTGAGGTTGTAGAGTTCGATGAACTCCAGGTTTGTTCCGGCGGGGTAGTACATGATTTCGTTGATGACCACCGGTCCGACAATCGGGGCGTTGTTCTGCGCCCCGGGGGTGGGTGAACTCAGCGCAACAAAATCCGTTCCGCCCGTGGACTTGATGTACAGGCCGAAGGGGATTTCGCGATCCGTGGCCTCAAAGTCCACGCGCTCGCGGTAGCCGCCCAGGTTTCCCTGGCTGTCGCCCATCGTCAGGTAGGCATCGTCGCCCCACTCCTTGAATCCGAATCCCAGCGGCGGGAAGGGGCTGCCGGGCTGTGCGTACTGGTAGAAGACCAGGTACTCGCGGGGCTGGATGACGGTCCCGGCCGGAATCTGGTAGCGCTTGAGGTTGTTGGGGTCGTCGCTGATGTACCAGTTGCCGATGGATACAGGCGTGTCGGTGGTGTTGTAGAGCTCGATGTAATCGCCGCCGGGCGTGTCGGTGTGATGCAGGATTTCATTGATGACCACGACGCCAGGATTGACGCCGTTGGTGTCGGGTTTCCCGGGCGTCCCGTAGATCCAGTGGCTGGCGCGCCAGCCGGATTTCTTGTTCCACAGGTCCGGCGACTGGCGGGGGTCCACGATCGTCAGGGAGAAACCCCCGCCGTCGGTGATGGGGAACCATCCGTCGTTGTAGGAAAAGTCCAGGATCTGCTGTGCCAGCGGCCCCTCCAGGCGGAGACGCTCGCCGCTGTTGTCCAGGCTGCCGCTGGCAAACGGTCCGACCACGTTGATTGTCGGGTCGGGGTAGAACGCGCGGAAGACGGTCAGATCCTTGGCCACCACGATGTACTGCCCCGGCTGCAAGTCCAGTTCCGGGAACGTGTAGTTGATGCCCTGCGTGAACTTGACGTTCCGCAGGTTCAGCGCCGTTTCGCCGGTGTTTTGCAGCTCGATGTACTCCAGGTTCTGGTTCAGTTGCGGATCCAGCGGATGATACATCAGCTCGGTGATCCGCAGGGCCGACATATCATAGGTGAACTCGGCCTGCTGAAGCGCGCTCCAGGTGCCGTCGCTTCGCAGGGCGCGGGCGCGCACGACGACGTTGCCGGTGATGGGGATCGCCCCGGAATAGGCCGTGCCGGCCGGCGCGCCGGTCAGCGGCGTCCGCGGGTCGCCGCCGTTGAGCGTGTAGTAGATCGTCGTTCCCGCCGCCGAAGTCATCGTCAGGGAAAACCCGCTGGGCACCACGCCGCCAAACTGGGAGAACGTGGGCGGGTCCACGGTCGGATACAGCGCCTTGGACTTGAGCTGTCCAAAAACGACGTTGGTTCGGAAGGGGAAATAGCCGTTGATGAGGCTGTTGACCTCGGTCTGCCAGTGTTCGTTGCGGGTCAGCGGCAGGCCGTTGGCGGTCTTGGAATCCCCCCAGCGCGCGGATTCGGCCACCACCGCGCTGCGGATTTCCTCGATCCGCTTCATGAACAGCTTTGCCGGCATGTTGCGGTTCGGGTTGGCCGGGTCCCACTGCGGCCGCGTCTTGTCCACGTACAGCGGGCTGCCGGGGGTGAAAAAGTGCTTCTGGATGCGGTCGGCCACGCGCAGGCGGAACTCGGCGTTGGCCCAGCACTGCTGGAAGAGCCACTGGGGATTGAACTGGTTGAACGTGTCGCCGGCGGGCCAGGGCCCGGTGCGATCGACGTAGAGCGCCGACGTGCCCGTCTGCGGCTGATAGATCAGGGTGTGCTCGGCGTCGTGGATGAAAAACTTGAACCCCTCGTTGCCGTAGCGGTTGCGGATGGCGAAGAAGTTGTTGCAGCCGTTGTTGCCCATGAACGCGCTGATCGGCGCGTCGAAGTTCCCTCCGTAGTAGATGATGAGCATGTAGTCGATGAGATTGTCCACATCCAGCAGGACCGGGTAGGCCGGATTCCGCGTGCCGTCCGGGTTCAGTCCCTGCGCCTTGAGGTACGCGGCGTTGGTGGAGAAACCGGCCTTGGCCTGGTTCCAGAGGTTCTGCCAGGCGTCAATGGTGCCGTTGGTGACGCCCGATCCGCCGCCATCGACCTTCTTGATCACGTCCCAGTCATCGGGATTCCCGCCGAAGTAGCTGACGGCGTAGTCCTGGTCCGGCCGCTCCTCGCTGTTGTACAGTCCCCAGTAGACGCCATTGATGTAAAGGTGATAGTAATCGCCCAGGGTGGCCGGTTGCCCCATGGCATGTTGCAGATCGCGGGAGAACTGGTCGCGCACGAAGATGCCGCGGGCGTCGCCTGCGAAACTCCACGAGTAGTTCTGGAAGGTGCGCAGATCGAACTTGTCGAATTCATCCGGACCGTCGGGCCCGAAGAAGGGGAAGTTGAGCTTGCCGTTGCCGTACTCGTCGCGGAAGAAGATGCGGAACGCGTGCTTGGGGTTGGCCGTGCTGCGCGAGTAGCCGCCGCGGATGCGGATGCCGGCGTTGCTCTGGAACCCGTTGCCGCGGTCGGGGCGAATCAGCTCGATCGAGCAGGGCCGCTCCCAGGCCTTGGTGTCGCCGCTGGGATTGGCGTAGATTCCCGTCGTGCTGCTGAACAGGTCGTTGAGGTTCATCACGATCGAGATCGTCGGGATCGCCAGCAGGCTCCCCTTGATCTCCGACGAGTAGGCGGGATTGTTCACCACGTCCGGGTCCATGCCGTAGTTCATCACCTGGCCCGTGGGGAGATTGCCGGGCGGCGGCCAGTTCCCGCCGGGGGACTGGCCGTTGGGCTGCTGGCGGATCACGTCATCGAGGAACAGGTAGGTTTGCGTGTCCACGTCGGTGGAGATGAATCCGGTCTTGAAGGCGGCCGCCCGGATCGTGGTCGTCTTGTTGATGGTGATCGGGCCGGTGTAGATCGTGCCGCTGGTGGCCGTGGGCGCGGTGCCGTCGGTGGTATAGCGGATGGTCGCGCCCGGGGTGGTCGTGCTGATCGTGAGCTGGAACGGCGCGTCGTAGAAGCCGCGATCGTGGCTGAACTTGGTGTCGTTCACCACGTTGATCGCCGCCGGGTTGTTCTTCGCCCGCGGCGTGGCGTACTGGAAGTACTGGGCCTGGCTGACCACCCCCGTGAACGCCTGCAGTTCCGGATAGATCAGCAGGTCCGAACTGGTCTTGCTTTCATTCAGGCCGTGGATCGCCAGCACGTTCCCCGCGACGCTCAGCACCGTCGGCGACAGGTAATAGTCCTCGTAGGTCAGCGCCAGCGTGTCCGCCCGGCCCGTGTTGGCCCTGGCGTCGAAGGTCAGCGGATCGGGATGGTTGAACCCGGCGATGTACTGGCCGTTGATGAACGCCGCGAAGCCGTCTTCATACCGCATGCGCAGGCGCAGCTCGTCGAACGACTCGGGGTCCTCGACGGAAAACGGCACGCGGATGTAGACCGAGGTGTTCCGGTTGTACATCTGCGAGTTGACGTCCGTGCCGATCAGGGCGCGGTAGTCGGGTCGGTTCACCGCCGTTGACGTCACGGCCCACCCGGTGATCACCGCGTCGCTGAGCAGCTTGAAGGTCGAGGCGCTGAACGTCGTCTGGTGGCCCGAGGCGATCGACAGCTCCACCGAGTCGGCTCCCGTGCGCTCGAAGGCGTCAAGCTGGATCGTGGTCGAGAGCCCGCCGGTCGGCACGGTGAACGTCGCCAGCGTCGTGCCCGATGTCCGCGTCCCCCCGAAGACCAGCGTGTCCGGGGCGCTGGGACTTGTCACGCCCGTGAAGTCCTCGCCCACGCGCGTCAGGAACGTCAGCCCCGGAATCCTCAGCATGAACCCTTCGTCGCTGGTCACCGCGATCGTCCAGTTGCCCGCCGGTATCGTCAGGTTCGCCGTCGCCCTCAGCACGTACTGCTCGCGGCGCGCGTCGGTCTCCGACACCGCCGACGTCAGGTTCGGCAGAAGCTGGTCCGTGCCGAACGCGCCGCCGCTGCCGTGGTTGATCACCGTCGAGTTGCCGTTGTACCGGCCCGCCAGCGTGAACGCGCCGAACGGCGCGATGTCATCAAAGACCGCGATCGCCTCCGCGATGTTGTCGATCGAACCGTCCACGCCGCCGTTGACGTCCACCATCTGGAGCGTGTAGCCCCGATACCACTGCAATGTCTGCCGCTCGTAACCCACCCCCGTGGTCCCCCCCGTCCATCCCGCCGTCGCCGCGTCAAACGCCGGGTCGCTTCGCCATTCCGGCGGGGTGCTGTCGTCCATCGGCACGTACGACCATGCCGATGCCCTCTGCCCGATCAGCGTCGTCATCTTCAGGCTGACGTTGACCCCGTACGAGTAGTTGGCCACCTGCTGCGGGTAGTCGTATTGCGAAATGAAGTTGCCGGCCGGGTCGGCCAGCCCGAGGAATCCGCCGTTGCCCTCCAGCGTGAACGGCACGTGCAGTTCGCCGGTCACCGGGTCGTATTCGTCCCGTCCCGACGCGAACACCAGCATGTACGCTCCCGGCGCGATCGTCACGTTCGGAAACGTCCACTTGCCTGGATTGGCGGGATTGTTCGTCAGCCCGTAGCCCAGCAGCGATACCGGCGTCCGCCACGGGTTGTGAATCTCGATCCAGTCGCTGGTCTTGCCGTACTTGTCCGTGATCGGACCGTCGTTGACGGCCATGAACTCGCTGATCAGCGGCGTGGCCACCAGCAGCCGCCGGTCCTCCAGGCCCTCGATCACCGCCGCGGAAACGCGTCGCCGTCCGGCTCGCCTGCCGGGCTTCACTGATTTCAATGGGTATGTCGTGCTGCTCATAACGTCCGCTCCGCTAATCCAACAACCCTCCGCCCTCAACCAGGAAAGGCCATCTGCTTGCGCACGCCTGGCGGTGCAGCCCCAGGCGATCGGTCCGGGCGTCCTGTTCCATCACATCCTCGCCGGTCGCCGAAAGCAGGCTCACGCCTGAAGCGGCGAAAACCGCCGTCGGTTCGCGCACGGCATCGCGCGCTTCTTGGTGGTCCGCCGCGCCGGCCGATTCCACCGCAACCGCCGCCGCGGCGCTGCGGCCTGTCCGGGCGGCGCCCTGCTGCAACAGGTACGCGCTGTCAATCAGGATGTAGTCGTCGATGTTCGTCCCGCCGCTGAAGTCCGCATCCCCGCCGCGCCACCCGGCCCCTGATCCCTGGGCAAAACCGGCATTGATTCGCTGATAATCGGCCGCGTCGATCCGCCCGGACAGGTCGGTGTCTCCATATGCCGCGCGACGCACCAGGATGCTGTTGACGTCCGCGGGCTGCCCGCCGAAGGTGCCGTGGAACGGCGACCCCCCGTTGTCGTTCAAGAGCACCCCCACGCTGTCAAAGTCCCCGGCCAGCGCGGTGATCCCCGCGCCGCTCCATCGCGGCGAGGCGTTGCGTGCCGAGCGAATCCAGTTGTTTATCTGCGACAGCACCGTCGATCGGCTGGCGGCGGTGGAAGCAATCACCAGCGAACCCTCGCCCAGGTCCAGTGTGCCCGTGCCGCTCACGGCGAGGATGCGCGTTCTCAGGCCCCATTCTCCATCTCCCAGGCCGACCCGCGCGCTGCCCATCATCCCCAGGTACGCAAGGTCCATGTTCCGGGCGATCGTCACGCGGGCCGCGCCGCTGGCCGTCATCGACAGGCTTGCAGCCTCCACCGCCAGGTTCGCCGGTGCGCCCTGCGGCGACCGTGACTGCTCGGTCAGCTCGAACGTCCCGTCCTGGATGTTCAGGTTGCTGATCCCGGTTCCCATCAGCAACTCAAGTCGGCTGAACAGCGGCCCCGTGGCGCCTGTCGCCGCCAGGGTCACCACGTCGTCCCCGTTGATCCCGTCGTTGGTCGCCAGGTCCAGGACCAGCTTCATCGCCTGGCAGGTGAGCGGGGCAAAGGCGGCCCCGCCGCTGGTTCCGCCCACCTGGCTCACCCCGGCCGCCGGCGACGAAAGCGTCAGGTTGTCGGCGGCGTTGGGCGTCACCAGCCGCACCTCGCCCAGGCCGCCGGTCGAAACGCCGTCCACCCCGAGCAGCAAGATCGGGATCGAGTTCAGCAGGAGCGACCCGTTGCCCAGCACCGTCGCGTGCGGGGTGTAAACCGCCGTCGCCGTTGCGTCGCCGAAGATGGCCAGCGTGTCGCCGCTCATGCCCTGCCCGTTGAACACAAAGCCGCCGGCGGGCAGATGGCTTCCGCCGGAAAGGTCCAGCGAGAACCGATCGGCGCCGCCGGACGCATTGAATCGCAGGCTCGGCAGAAGCGACGGGACCGCGCTGTACCGCGGCGTGCCTGTCGGCGAACCTCCCGTGAACACCTGCAGCATCTGGGCCGATGCGCTGTAGCGGATATACCAGTGCTCGTTGGCCGCCGTCCCCGTGATCGTCGTCGGGAACAGCCCGAAATCCATGTTCGCCGCCGTGGAATTCGCCACGACCGTCAGGGCGTGCGCTGCGCTTCGAGGCCAGGCCTGGGCATATCCCGCCGGCGCCACGATCCGCAGCGGGTAGCTGCCGGCCAGCACGTTGGGGAAGCTGTAGGCGCCATTTCCCCCGGTCTGTTGCGAGGGCTCTTCGGCTCCCGGCTGCCCGTCGTTGTTCACATCGACGAACACCGTGGCACCGACGATCGGCGGCTCGCCCGCGTCCTGGACGCCGTTGGAGTTGTAGTCCGCGAATGCCCTGCCCTGGATGCCGCCCACCGGGCCGCGCACCCACTTCTCCGATGCGGGGGCCGCCAGGTCGTTGCCCGCACGGTCCATGATTCCCATTCCGCGGCCCAGCGACAACACGTATACCCCGTCCACGTTCGTCAGCGCGGCCAGGTTGCCCAGCGTCCAGAAAATGCCGTCGGCGCTGCTGAGCGTCTGGGCCGGCGTCAGCAGGTTGGCGCCGCCGTCGCGCGTCAGTTCCAGGTCGGTGACGCTCAGACCGCTGACCGGCTCGCTGAATACCAGCGTGATCGAATTCACCGAGCTGCTGCGCGGATCGGGGGACACATCCACGATGTCCACGATCGGCGCGAAGTTGTCGATCAGGAACTGCCGCGCCGCCTCGCCCAGGATCGGGTTGCCGTTCACATCCTCGATCCCCGAGTCCCTGCCCACCACCTTCAGAAGATACGCCCCGTCGATCCCCGTCAGCGGAGCAAGGTTCTCCAGCCGCCAGGTCCGGCCATCCAGCTTCGTCAGCGTCTGCGCGCCGGTCAGCAGGTTCGGCCCGCCGTTGCGGTTAAACAGCAGGTCGCTCTTGTCGAACCCGCTGACATCCTCGCTGAACTGAATGACGATCGACTCGATCGCCTGCGTGCGCGGGCTGGCCACCAGGCCCTGCGGATCGATGGTCGCCGTCGGTCGCGTCACGTCGATCGAAAACGCCTCCGTCGCCCCGGCCGCCAGCGCCTGCCCCGCCGCGTCCGTGATACCGGACGGGTCCAGTTCCAGAACGTAGTTGCCGTCGATGCTCGTGATCTCGTCCAGGTTCGACAGCATCCATGTCAAGCCGCCCATGCGCGTGAGCACCGCGGTGCCGTCCAGGAGGTTCGGCCCGCCGTTGCGCGAGAAGCTGAGCTTCGTCAGGTCGAACCCATAGACGGCCTCGCTGAACACGATCGCGATCGCGTCCACCGCCGAGAAATGCGGATCGGGCGTCACGTCAACGATGTCCACCGTCGGGACCCGGGCGTCCACCACGAAACTGTCCTCGACCGCGGCGATGAGCGTGTTGCCGACCGCATCCGTCAAGCCCGGCCCCGGCATCACCGTCAGCGTGTAGGTCCCGTCGGCCGCCGTCAGCCCGAGCAGGTTCCCCAGTGTCCAGGTCAGGTTGTCATCGCTGATGAGCGTCTGTGCCTGCGTCAGGAGGTTCGCCCCGCCGTCCCGGGTCAGCATCAGGTCCGACAGGTCCAGGTTCGCCACCGGCTCGGTGAAGACGATCTGGATCGTCGCGACCGCCTCCTGGCGCGGATCGGGAGACACATCCACTATGTCCGCACCCGGCGCGGTCAGGTCCAGCGCGAAGGTGTCGATGTCCCCGGCCACGATCCCGTTCCCCGCGCCGTCCTCGATGCCCGAGCCCTCGGCCCTCAGCGTCAGCACGTACGTCCCGTCGAGCCTCAGCAGGCCCGCCAGGTTCCCCAGCGTCCAGGTGATCGAATCCGCCGTCGTCAGCGTCTGCGCCCCGGTCAGCAGGTTCGGGCCGCCGTCGCGGGCCAGGGACAGATCGGCCAGATCAAATCCCGTCACCGGCTCGGTGAACACGATCGTGATCGTGTTTGGAGCGATGCGGCCCGGGTCGGGACTGACGTCCACGATGTTCGCGCCGGGCCCGCCCGTATCCACCAGGAACTCATCGCTCGCATCCGCCGCCAGCGCGTTGCCCGCCCCGTCGGCGATGCCCGACCCGCCGGCTGCCAGCCGCAGCACGTAGCTGCCGTCCATGTTCGTCACGATCGGCAGGTTGCCCAGCGTCCAGCTGACGTTGTCCTGGGTCGTCAGTGTCTGAAGGGCCGTCAGCAGGTTCGCCCCGCCGTTGCGGCTGAGGCTCAGGTCCGAAAGGTCCAGACCATACACCGCCTCGCTGAACACGATGCTGATGTTCAGCACGCCCGTCGTTCGCGGGTCCGGGCTTACGTCAATGATGTCGGCCGTGGGAGCGGTCAGGTCCATCGTCCAGCTCATCGTCGCGTCGCCCGACAGGCCGTTGAGGCTGCCGTCCATGATCCCCGAGCCGGCCGCCGTCAGCGCCAGCGTGTAGGTTCCGGCCTCGGCGGTCAGTCCGGCCAGGTTGTTCAGGGAGAAGCGGACGCCGTCGCTGGTGGTCAGCGTCTGGGCCCCGGTCAGGAGATTCGCGCCGCCGTCGCGGGTCAGGCTCAGGTCCGAGCGGTCGAAACCCGTTACCGGCTTGGTGAAGGTGATCGTCAGCGATGACACCGGCGCCCGCCGCGGGCTGGGCGAAGGCGGGGCGATCTGCGCCGAGGGCGGAGCAGTGTCCACCACAAACGCGTCGCTGGCGTCCAGGAGCATCGGGTTGCCGGCCGCATCCCGGATTCCCGAGCCGCCCGCCGTCAGCGTCAGCACGTAGTTGCCGGGATCGGCCGTCAGGGCCGCGATTCCTTCCAGCGTCCAGGTGATGTTGTCGCCGCTGGTGAGCAGTTCGCCGCCGGTGAGCAGATTCGCTCCCCCGTTGCGCGTCAGCCGCAGGTCCGACAGGTCAAAACCGGTCACCGCCTCGTCAAAAACAATCGTGACGCTGAGCACGGCCATGCCGCGCGGATCGGGCGAAATGTCGATGATATCCGCCACCGGCGCATCCGAATCGATGCCGAAGTTGCTGCGCCCCGGGGAGCCGCCGATGACTTCCGCCGCCCAGTTGCCCGCGTCGTTGCCGTACGACGTGGCGGACAGTCGTGCCAGCGACGGGCCGCCGCCGTCCGGAGACGCGGGCCACGGCGCATCGTCGTCGTAATTCACGCGGTCCACCGCGATGTAGGGCACGAAGCCCGTCCCGGCTTCCGGTTCGCCGGGCTTCTTGATTTCGATCTTGTCCCCCGCCCCGTTGAGCACCCCGATGTAGGGCCCGTAGACCGGAATGTGCCCGGGGATGCCGTACTGCGCCCGGAACGTCGCCGGCGAGATCGGAACCACCATCGCGTAGCTTCCCGCGGGAATCGACGCGCCGCCCGGAAAGCTGAACGATATCCCCCCGGAAATCCGCCAGGTGTTCCCCGGCCGCAGCGGGTCGTACAGCGGGACCGGCGAACCGCCGATGTTGCGCAGCTCGATCCACTCCAACCCGCTTCCCGCCGGGTTGTACATGATCTCGTTGATCACCACCGGCCCGATCCTCGGCCCGGGGTTCTTCTGCCCGGGCGAAGGAGAAATCATCGGCACAAAGTCCGTGGCGTTCGTGCTCTTGACGTACCGCCCGAAACTCACCTCCCGATCCGAAGCGCCGAAATCCACGTGCTCGCGGTAGCCGCCCGGCTGGCCGTTGTAGACGCTGGTCAGGTAGGCGTCCTCGCCCAGCTCGCTGAAACCGAACGACTCGCGGAAACCCGGGTTGCCCGCGTTGCCGAAATGATCGCGGAAGTTGAAATAGACATACCCGCCGGCCGGTATGACGGTGTTCTGGATCGCGTACTTGTCGAGTTTCACGGCCGAGTCCGACAGAAACCACCCGCTGATGTCGATGGGGCTCGCCGTTGTGTTGTGCAACTCGATCCAGTCTCCCATGGCGCCGTCGGTGTGGCTCATGATCTCGCTGATCACCACCGCGCCGGGCGTCGGCGCGGCGTCGGCGCTGGCCGGCGAACCACCGGCGCCGGCGCTGGGGCGCCAGCCCGCCTTGCTCGACAACGTGGCATTGCTGGCCATCGGGTCGATCGCCACCAGCGAAAAACCGTCCCCGTTTGTGTGCCCGAACCAGCTCCCCTTGTACTCAAAGTCCTCGATCACCTGTCCCAGGTCGCTCTTGAGCTGGATCCGGTCGTCCTCATCTCCCAGCACGTTCAGCCACGGGCCGAAAACCTGCGTCAGCGGCGGGAGCAGGGAGCCGTAGCGCGACTGGAATGCCGTGGGGTTGGCCGCGACGATGATCCGCTCGCCGGCCAGGACCGTCGAGCCCGGCGGGAACGTGAAACTGATTCCCTTGCCGATCGAGTACCCCCCGATCGTCAGCGGCTCGGAGCCCAGGTTCGCCAGTTCGATGTACTCGTAGCTTTCCGACGTGTAGCTGGTGTTCGGCGGCGGGGGGGCCGGGTTGTACATCACCTCCGTCACGCGCAGCGGCGGCGGGCTGCCGACGATGAACGTCGCCTCGGTCAGCGCGCTCCACCTGTCCGTACCCGGGTCGTAAACGCGGGCCTTCACCACCGCGCTGCGGGTCAGATTCACCGCGCCGGCGTAAAGCTGCGCCGCGGCGCCCACGGTGTTGGTGAACATCACCCGCGGATCGCTTCCGTCGGTCGTGTAATAGATGAACCCCGCCTGCGCGGCGTTCTTCGTGATCGTCAGACCCGTCGGCCCGGCGAACGTTCCCCCGTGCTGACCGTACTCCGGCGCATCCAGCGCCGTGTAAAGCCCCAGCGCCACGAACGATTTGCTGTAGTTGGCCGGGTCGTATTGTCCATTGAAGATGTTGCCCGTGCGGACCGGGAAATAGTTGGCGAGCAATCCCTGCTGCGTCGCCCGCCAGTCGGCCTGCGTGTACGGCTGCGCCGGCCGCGTGTTGTCGCCCCACCGTGCCGACTCGGCCAGCATGGCCGCATCCACCTCGTTCATCCGCGCCTGGTAGTACGCCGCCGTCTTGGCCGGCGTCAGCACCCCGTCGTTGAACATGTGTTTGTGGACCCGGTCGGCAAACCGCAGCCGATACTCCGGGTTGGCGATCAGCTTGAAGTGAATGTACCCCGGCCCCTGCGTGTCCCCCTGGTAGACCTTGTCAGTGAAATACTCGCCCAGGCTCCGCAGCGTATGTTCGGCGTCCCAGGAATGAAACCGCCACTTGCCGTTGGTCCGCTCGCGAGTCGCGTAGTAATTCTTGTGCGGCCAGTCCTGGTTGCCCGCCCAGAAGTTCAGCATCACGTAGTCAATGAACGAATCAATGTCCAGCACGTCCAGCACGCGCCGGTAATTGGCGTTGTCCGTCAGGTTCGCGTTGACCCGGTTCAGCAGGTCGTAGTAGGCGTCCGCCGTGCCGTTCACCACCGCTTCCGGACCCCATCGCAGGCCGTGCTTGATCGCGTCGTAATTGTCGTCGTCTCCGCCGAAATACTCCTGGGCGAAATGGTGGTCCGGCCGCTCGTGAACATCGTATACGCCCCAGTACAGACCGTTGATGTACAGGTGCACGAACCGGCCGTGCGGGCCGTAGCCGCCCATCGCGTTCTGGAGGTCCGCGATGTACTGGTCCTGGATCAGCTTCGCCTGCCCGCGTTGGACGGTGGGATTGGCCGTGCCGTTGTATGTCCAGGTGTAATTGATCTGGGCGTCAAGAATCAGTTGATCGAACGAGTCGGCCGCATCCTCGCCGAACAAGGGGAACCGGAGCTGTCCCGCACCATATTCCGGGCGGAAGTTCAGCTTCATGTTCAGCTTGTATGTCTTCCAGCGGTCGCCGCTGGTTCCCCCGATTCCCTCACCCACCACGCCGATGTCCGCGTCGATCTGGAACTGCTCGCTGCCGTCGGCCGTGAAGAACTCCACGCTGGTCCGCTTGGCCGGGGCGTTGAATGTCGGATAGATCCCCGGATTGGCGCTGTTGGTCGCCCCGAACCAGTCGTCAAGCGGCATCACCAGCGACATCACCGGCAGGCTCTTGAGCGCATCCTGCACGGCGGCCGGATTCGGACTGACGATTCGCGGGTCCATCGCGTAATCGGGGCTGGTGTTGTTCGTGCCGCCCCAGGTGGCCGGACCCGCGTTGGCCGGCTGCTGGATCACCGCCGAGGTGAAGATGTACGTCTGCGTGTCCACGTTCGTCGGCTGATACCCCGCCTTGTATGCGATGGCACGCAGCGTCGTGGTCGTGCTGATGCGGATCGGTCCGGTGTACAGGGTCCCCGTCGTGGCCGACGGCATCGAGCCGTCCAGCGTGTAGCGGATCTGCGCCCCGGAGGTGCCGGTCGTGATCGCCACGTCGAACGGCGCGTCGTAGAATCCGCGCTTGACGCTGAACTTCGTGTCCTTGACGTACCCCAGCGTCCCGGCCTGGTTGGCCTGCCCGTAGGTGGGGGTCACGAAGTACTGCTCGTCATACAGCCGCGTCTCCACCCCCGTCAATGTCGGGTAGATCAGCAACTCGGTGTCGTCAACGCTGGAGTTCAGCGCCTGGATCGCCAGCACATTCTCCCCCACCACCAGGCGATCCAGGAACGCCTTGATGTCGATGTCTTCGTAGGTCACCGCCTGCGCCTTGGTCCGATCGGCGGTTGCGGCCGAATTCCACGCGGGGTTCGCCGGCGCGTTGCGCCTCGCCACTTCCACCCCGTTGAGGTATGCCACGAAGCCGTCGTCGTATTTCATCCGCAGCGTCAGCCCGGACATGGCCGACAGGTCCGGCACGTAAAACGGCACGCGCAGATAGGCCGTCGAATTGACGTTGCGCATGGCCGCCAGCGTGTCCAGTTGCAGCAGGTCGGTGTAGATCGGCGTGCCGCCCTCCGGCGGAGGCGCTGCGCTCGAAAGATACAGGTTGGCGTTATAGTTTCCCGTCGTTCCGCCGACCCCCTGGACCTTCACGTAGTATGTCCCCGTTGCCGGAATGCGCAGGCCGTAAATCGCCGCGTCGTTGTCGTCGTTGCCGCTCCGCCACTGGCTCGAGCCGTCATCGCCGGCCAGCACCGTCACGCCGTCGTCGCCCAGCAGGCTCACCCTCGCGTTGACCTGGAATGTCGAGTCGATGTGCACGGTCAGCACATCCCCCTGCTGAAACTGAAACCGCAACAGGTCGGTATCCCCGGCCGTGATCGATGCGCCGGTGTGCGACAGGTATCCTGCCGCGCGCCAGCTTGCCGAGGCGTCCGTGGCGGTGCCGAATGTGTCATTCGACTCGGTTTCCACGGAAACCGAACCGCCCGTCGTCGGCGCTGCGCCCGCGTTTTCCAGGAAAACCCCAAGCTCATAGCTGCCCGTGCCGGGCGAACTCACCTCGATGTAATACGTGCCCGCGGTAGTGACCGAAAACCGCCCGATGAAACCGTCGTTTCCCGGGCCGGCGTTGTCCGGGTCCGGGCTGATCGCGATGGCCGACCCCCCCGAGGCGGAATACAGCTTGAGCTTCGGGTCCGCCAGCGTTCCCCGCCCCGATCCGCTTCCGCCGACGGCGATGGTCAGCACGTCGCCGGCCTGCATCGCGCCGATCTTGAAGTAGTCCGAATTGCCCGCCGCGTGGATCGATCCCCTGATCGATAGCTGGAAGTTCCCCGGCACCGCCGTCACGAAGTTGTACGTTCCATTGCTGGCCTGGGCCATCGCGTCGTTGGGCTCGATTTCCGACGGCAGTTTCGGGTTGAGCACCTCGTACCCCACGCCGATGCGCCCGGTCAGCCAGTTCCCATCGTCAAATCCCTGCCGCTGCGTCCAGCTCAGCCCCAGCGAGTCGTTGAAGGGCACATAAGCCCGCACGTCCTGATCCGCGCTGATCAGCGGCACCTCCCGCGGCGTGCCCGGCATCACGCCGTACGACACGTCCGCCACCTGCGCCGGGTAGGGATTGTAGGCGTGAATCACCTGCAGATTCGGCCGCACCAGCGCCAGGTATTCGCCGCTGTTGTTCAGCCTGAAGTTCGTGTGCAGCGGTTTGCTCGGGTCCGTCCGGTTGCGCCTCGACGCCCAGACCGTCAGAAAACCGTTCTGCGGCAGGTTGATGCTCGGGAAGGTCCACTTGTCCAGGTCGGCCGGATCGTCGGTCAGGTGCCAGCCCGCCAGATTCACGGCGGGGCCCGGATTGTACAGCTCGATCCAGGCCGATGCCTCGTTGAAGTCGTCCAGGCGATTCTTGTTATTGTTGGCCAGGAATTCGCTGATGATCGGGTCTGTGGCCGCCAGCAGCATCCGGCCCTCCAGTTGCTCCAGGCGCGCGCACTGCCTCCGGTCGCGCAAGCGCGCAGGAAAACGTTTGCAGAGCGATTGCTTGATCTCGACTCGGCCAACGCGCTCCGCGTTCACCACGCCTTTCGCTGTCGCCTTCGCCATGGCCCAGCTCCGCACAACGAACGGCAACGGTCCCGGTCATCCCGCGATGCCGCGCCGTTCCGTCCTGCCTTCCTTCCCCGTTACCTGCGGGCCTTCCGCGCCTGCCTGCGGATCGTTTCGTGCAGCAGGCTCCGGATCGCCGTATGCGATTGACTCACCTCCGTCTTCTTCTTTGCCGTTGTGTCTGGCGCCTCCGTGGTTCGCATCCGCGCCGCAATTGGGCGGGGTGGATTCTGCGGCAGACTTGCCTGCGCTGCATCCGCCGGCTCAGCCGCGGCCAACGGCGCCGCCTGGGCCGACCGCGCCACCAAAGCCGTCGCGGTCACATTCGACTGCCCGCCGCCTGCGCCCGCCTGCGCCATGAACGCGCTGTCGATCAGGATCGCGTCATCGATGTCAATTCTCGTGTCGTAGTTGAAATCGCCCATCGCCCATCGCCCAGCCGAACCCTGACCCGTGCCGCCGGCGAACAACCCCTTGTCCAGCCGGAAGTAATCGTCGGCATTGAGCCGGCCGTTCAGGTCGGTGTCCCCGTTGGTCGCCAGCTTCACGTGGATTGTCGAATCCACCGCCTTCAGCAGCGACCCCAGCCCCGTGTGGGCGCCGGCCAGGCTCGTGGTGATGCCCGTCCCCGACCACAGACCGCCGCCTCCCGCGTTGCGGGCCGACCCGATCCAGTCATGCACCTGCGCCATCACGTCCCCGGCCGTTTGCGCCGTCGCCCGGATCACCAACTCGCTTTCCTTCAGATCCAGCGTTCCGCCGGCCCCGATCGCCAGCCGGTCCACGGTCAGCACCGCGCCGGCCGGACCCGCAATCGAGGCGCGTCCTCCGGCGGCCACGTCCAGCGAAGCCAGCCGCGCCGATGCCCCGATGTTCACCTCGTAGACGCTGTTGAGCACCAGCGTCGAATTCAGCGGCTGGGAACTGTTCAGCCAGATCGTGTCCGGTCCCAGGCCGCCGTGAATGCTCAGGCTCGACACCGCAAGACCGTTGATTGTGACCAAATCCACCCCGCTGGCGCTGTCGCCAGCGCCTATATCCAGGACCAGCGCGGCTGTATTTGCCAGGTTCATGGGAATCAGGCTCGCCATGCCGCTGGTGCCGGTCACGCGGGTCGTGCCCGCGGCCGGCGAACTGACCGTCAGCGTGTCACTGCTCTGCGGCGTCACCAGGTTCACTGATGCAAATCCGTCCAGGGCCAGATCGTCAACATTCGTCAGGCCCAGAATCTTCGGACCGATCGTCACCTGCGAACGCCCGCCCTCGGGTCCGCGCACCGTCGCGGCCTGGCTGCCGCTTCCGATTATCGCCAGGGAGTTCCGAAGGCCGGGCGCGCCGGCAATCTCGATCCCGCCCACCGGGATGACCTGTCCGTCCCGCTGGTCCACCGTCAGGGATGCGCCCGCCGCCGTGCTGCTGAACACCAGGCTGCTGATCCGGTCGTACGCCAGCGTGTATCGCACCACGTCGTCGCGCAGCACCAGCACGTCCGTCCCCGATCGCCGCAGCGTCCATGCCAGCGAATCGGTCGCCTGGATTGTCGTCGCCGTGACCGTGAATGTCGCGACCGCGCTGGCGGCAGGCGCATTGCCCGCAAGGTCCGTGATTCCCGACCCGGTCGCCGCCACCTCCACCGTGTAGATCCCTTCAACGAAGGTCAGGTCGTACAGCCCGCTAAGCGTCCACAGCATGTTGTCGTTCGTGCTGAGGGTTGCCTGGCCGGAGAGCGGCACCACCACCCCGTCGCGCTTCACGACGAAATCGTCAGCGTCCACGCCGCCGACGACTTCGCTGAAGCTGATCGTCAACTCCGTGATCCCCGCAGTGCGGGGCGTCGTTGGCGGAGATATCGTCGCGATCGGCGCGATCGTGTCCACTGTCGAGGCAAGCGATGCGCTGAGGATCATCAGGTTCCCCGCGCCGTCGCGAATACCCGCGCCAATCCCCCGCACCGTCAGCACGTACTGCCCCGACACGTTCGTGATGCCGGCCAGTCCGCTCAGCGTCCACGACCGCGGGCCCGTCTGTGCCAGCGTCGCGCCGCCCGGCAGCAGGTTCGCGCCGCCGTCGCGCTTGAGCGTCAGGTCCTCCATGCCGAAGCCGGTCACCGGTTCCGAAAACTCAATGAAGTACCGCTCGATCGGCGTGTTGCGCAACCCGCCGGCCCCCTCGATCGTCACCGTCGCCGTCGGCAGCGTGGTGTCCACCGTGAAGCCGGTTTCCGAGCCGGCCGCCAGCGCGTTGCCCGCAAGGTCCATGATTCCCGTGCCCACCGCCGTGAGCATCAGCACATAGTCGCCCTCGGCCCCCGTCAGCGATCCCAGGTTCCCCAGCACCCACGTCAGCCCGCCGTCGCCGCTGGTCAGCGTCTGGGCCGCCGTCAGGAGATTCGCCCCGCCGTTGCGGCTGAGAACCAGGTCCCCCACGTCCAGACCCACCACCGCCTCGCTGAACACGATGGTCACCTGGCTCACCGGCGTGTTCCGCGGATTGGGCGACACCGGCGCGATCTGCGCCGTCGGCGCGGTCGTGTCCTCGTTGTAGTTGGCCGCCCCCGGCGTACCGTTGGCGCCGCCGGCCAGCCAGTTGGCAGGGTCATTGCCGTAGGAATTCGACGGCTTCTTCGCCAGCGACTCGCCGGGCGCCAGCGTCGGCCAGGGCGCCTTCGGCTGGTAATTCACGCGGTCCACCGCGATGTAGGGCACAAGGCCCGTGCCCGCTTCCGGGTCGCCCGGCCTGCTCAGTTCCAGCTTCTCCCCGGCATTGTCCAATGCCCCGCTGTATGGCCCGAAGATCTGCACCGCCGCCGGAATCCCATACGTGCTGCGGAAAAGCGCCGGGTCGATTGGCACCACCAGCGCATAGGCGCCCGCGCCCAGCACCGAACCCGTCGGGAACGCGAAGGTGATCCCGTTGGTGAACTTCCAGATGTTGGATGGATTGACCGGATCGTACAGCGGAACGGCGGCCCCGCTGATGTTTCGAAGCTCCACGTACTCGTGCTTGTCCATCGCCGGGGCGTAGTTGATCTCGTTAATCACCACCGGACCGACGCGCGGGGCGCTGTTGGGCTGTCCCGGCGTGTTCTGTGCCGAGGCCACGAAATCCGTCGTTCCCGTACTCTTGACGTGCCGGATGAAACTGACTTCGCGGTCCGACGCGCCGAAATCCACGCGCTCGCGATACCCGCCGATGCCCAGGCCGTCGTTGCTGGTCAGGTAGGCTTCCTCGCCCAGCTCGCTGAACGCAAAACTCTCGCGGAATCCGGCGTCGGACGGGTTGCCAAAGTGCCCGGCAAACGTGAAGTACGCGTATCCGAAGCCCGGAAGGGTCGTATTCTGGATCACGTACTTGTCCAGCTTCAGCGCCGAGTCCGACAGGAACCAGCCGCTGATGTTGATCGGGTCGGGTGTCGTGTTGTGCAGCTCGATCCAGTCGCCGGCGCCAAGGTCCGTGTGCGCCAGCACCTCGCTGATCACCACGCTTCCCGGCGCGTATCCGAAGTCCGCCGCCGACGGCGTGCCGTGCTGCCGGTTGTTGACCCGCCAGCTTTCCTTCAGGTTCCAGCTCGTCGGGTCGCCGTACGGATTGCCGATCATGATCGAGAAGCCGCCGCCGTCCGTGGCCGACCCGAACCAGCTCTGGTACTGGAAGTCCTGCACCAGCTGTCCCACATGAGACACCAGCGTGATTGATTCGCCGCTGTCGCTCAGGCTGCCGCCGTATACCCCGGCGACCGGTATGCCCGTGCCATAGCGTTCCTGGAAAGCGGCCGCGTTCTTCACCAGCACCAGCCGCCCCCCGGCGTCCAGTTCCGCGTCGGCCGGGAACGTGAAACTGATTCCCCTCGTGAACGCGTATCCCCCCAGCTTCAGCTTCGTCGAGCCGGTGTTCATCAGCTCGATGAACTCGTAATCCTCGGCCATGTACGGGGAGTTCGCCCCCTGCGGCCCGGCCGGGTTGTACATGATCTCCGTCACGCGCAAGGGCGGCGGCGGCCCGATGACAAAAGCCACCTCATCCAGAGCGCTCCAGGTCGCCGTGGCGGGGTTGTACACCCTCGCCCTCACCCAGGCGCTATCCGTCACCTCGATCTGCCCCGTGTATAGCATCGCGGTGGCGCGGACCGCGCCGCTGTACGCCACCCGCGGGTCGGTGCCGTCCAGCGTGTAATAGATGACGCCGGTTGCGTTGGGGTTGGCCAGGTCCAGCGCCGTCGGCCCGGCGAACGTTCCCCCGCGCACGCTGAACGCCGGGGCGGATATCGACGGGAACAGCCCGCCCGACGCAAGTTGGTTGAAGACGTTGCCGCTGCGATACGGAAAGTAATTCGCCAGCAGCCCATTCTGCGTCGCCAGCCAGTCCTCGCGGGTGTATGGCAGGCTCGGCCGGCGGTTGTCGCCCCAGCGGGCCGACTCGGCGACCATCGCGGCATACACCTCGTTCATCCGTGCCTGGTACATCGCGGTTGTCCGCTGCACCGTCAGCGCTCCCCCATTGAAGAAGTGCTTCTGCATCCGATCCGCGAATCGCAGCCTGTACTCGGGATTGACCTTCAGCCGCGTGTGAATCTCCGTCGGGCCGCCGGTGTCGTTGTCTCCCGTGACGTTGACGCTGACGTTCTTGAGCGTGTGCTCGGCATCCCAGCTGTGGAATCGCCACCGTCCGTTCGGATCGACCCGGTTATAGGTCGCGTACCAGTTCTTGTGCGCCCAGTCGTCGTTCCCCCCGTAGAAATTCGCCAGCATGTAGTCGATGAAATCGTCGATATCCAGCATCTGCTCGACGGCCTGGTAATTGGCCGTCACCGTCATGTCCATCCGCACGCGGTTGAGCAGCTCCTGGTACGTGTTGCTGGTGCCGTTGACGACGGCCTCCGCGCCGTACTGGATGCCGTGCTTGATGACGTCGTAGTCTTCCTTGGCCCCGCCGTAGTAGTACTCCGCGAAGTCCTCGTCCGGCCTCTCGTGAAGATCGTACACTCCCCAGTACAATCCGTTCAGGTACAGGTGGACGAACCTTCCCCTGGGCCCGTTCTGGCCGCTCATCGCGCTCTGCAGGTCGGCAATGTACTGGTCCTGGATGAACTTCGCCGTTGATTGTTGCCCGGAGTCCGGATGCAGCCACGTGTGGTTGATCTGCGCATCCAGGATCAGCGTGTCAAACTCCCTGGGGCCGCCGTCTCCGTAAACCTTGTATTCCAGTTTCGGCTCGCCGTACACGGACTTGAACTTCAGCCGCAGCGACAGCTTGTAGGTCTTCCACCGGTCGCCGCTGGTCCCCCCGATTCCCTCGCCGCCCACCTGAATGCCCCCGTTGATCTGCCATTGCTCGGCTCCGTTGGCCGTGAAAAACTCGGCCGACATCGGCTTTTCCCCCACGCCAAACTTCGGGTAGATGCCGTTGGCCCCGAACAGGTCTTCCATGTTCATGACCACCGACACCACCGGAAGGCTCCGCAGGTCGTTCCTGATCGATGCCGCATACGCCGACGTGATGCGCGAATCCATCGCGTAATCCGGGCCCGGAGGCGTCTTGATGCTCTGCCCCGTGTACCCCCAGGTGTCGGGAAATCCCGCGCCCGTTTGCGCGATCACCTGGTCCAGGAAGATGTACGTCTGCGTGTCCACATCCGTGCTGGTCCATCCGCTCTTGAACGCCGCCGCCCGCAGCATCGTCGTGCCGCTGATCCGGATCGGCCCGGTGTAGACATTTCCCGTCGTCGCCGTCGGCACCGACCCGTCGGTCGTGTACCGGATCGTCGCCCCGGAGGTGCTGGTGGTGATCGCCACGTCGAACGGCGCGTCGAAGAACCCGCGGTTCACGCTGAATTTCGTGTCGGCCACCTTTCCCAGCGTGCCGGGCACGTTTGCCGCCGCCGGCGTGGGCGTCGCGAAATACTGCGCGCTCCCGGGAATCACCGCCGTGTACTTCAACTCCGGGACCGCCAGCGCGTCCGTGTCACCGGCCGACTGGTTCAGCAGGTGAATCGCAAGAATATTGTATTCCTCCGGCCTGATCGCTCCCTTGTGCGGGAGGATGTCGAAGCTCTCGAATGTTCCCGCCTGGTGCGATCCGCCGGCCATCGTGGCGTATCCCGACCCGCCTCCCACGTTCGCCCGCGCCACCTCAACCCCGTTCAGATACGCGATGAATCCGTCATCATAGTTCATCCGCAGCTGAAGCGACGTGAGGTTGGCCGGGTCGGGCCCAAGGAATTCAACGCGGATGTATGCTCCCGGATTCACCCCGTACATCGCCGGGCCGATGTTCCCGCCGGCGTTGATCTGCCCCCCGTACGTGCCCCAGCCGCCTCCCGTCGGCGGCGCGGTGTTCGACGACAGGTACACGTTGGCGATGTACGTCCCGGTGCCGCTGGCCGCCTCCACCTTCACCGTGTAAATCCCGTCGGCGGGGATCTGGAATGCGTAGATCGGCGAGTCCTTGTCATACGGCGATGCGAACTCGCTGGTGCCGTCTTCCCTGGCCAGCACCGTCGTCCCGTCCGTCCCGATCAGCGACACCCTGGCATCCAGAGACGATGTCGAGTCGATCACGATTGTCACCAGGTCCCCCTGCTTGAACTGGTGCCAGAAGTGATCCACATCCCCCGTCGTGATTGTGCCCGTCGTCTGCGACCGGTACTGCACCGGCCGCCAGCTCTTTGAAATGTCGTTGGCCGTCGCAAAAGTGCTGTTGCTCTCCACCTCCTGCGTCCAGTTCTCTCCGGTCAGCGGCGCAGGGCCCGAGTTCTCCAGCCACAGGCCAAGATCGTACGGGTTTGACGTGCCCCCGGGGCGATACACCTGCACATAGTACACGTCGTTTGTCGTGATCGTGTACCGGGCGATCAGCGAGTCCGTCCCGGGTCCGGCGTCCTGCACCAGCGAATCGGTGGTCAGCGCCGTGCTCTGGTTCCCGGCGCGATACAGCCGCACCCCCGGATCGGAGGCGTACGTGGTGACCCGCGACGCCGATCCCGATACGGTCACCGTCAGCACGTCGCCCGCCTGCAGGTCGCCGATCTTGAAGAAGTCTGTCCCCAGCGCCGTCCCCCGAATCCCCATGTGATACAGATTCCCGCTGTACGGCTGGAAGTTGTACATCGCGACATTGGCCGTTGCGACCGTGTTGTTCGGTTCCGCTTCCATCGGCAGCGGGTTGCCCGCTTTCTCGTATCCCACCCCCAGGATCGCGTCGTTCCAATCCGCGGCCGTGTCGTCAAAGTACTGCCCCGTCCAGGTCGTTCCCAGCACGTTGCTGGTCGGCACGTGATATCGCGCCGGCAGGCCGGCATAGATCGCCGTGACGTTTTCCGTAAACGCCGGGCCGAAACCGTATGACATGTCCTGCGGGACCGCCGGGTACGGGTTGAATTCCGTTGTCGGCGTTCCGTCGGGCTTCAGCAGCGCCAGATACTCGCCCCCCGGGCTGAGCTTGAAGTTCGTGTGCAGGTTCAGCGGATCGCTCGTCCGGTTGCGATCCGACGCCCAAACCCGGATGTACTGCCCCGGACCGAGCGTCACCGACGGGAATGTCCAGGTCTTGCTCGAGTCTTTCAGCTTCCATCCCAGCAGATTCACCGTCGGGCCGGGGTTGTAGATTTCGATCCAGTCCTCCCGGTTGCCAAAGTCGTCGCGAATCGCCGTGGTCACGTTGTCCGGCATGAATTCGCTGATGAACGGATCGGTCCCCGCCAGCAGTTGACGTCGCTCCAGCGTCTCCACCACGCTTCGGATGGCCCGGTTTCCGATAATCCGCCGCCCCGCGGATGTGAGTTTCCGACGCTGACGACCCATGGTGCTTACTCCGCAGTGCGCAATCGGACAGAGAGCCATAAGTTCATGGCTCCGCTTCGCCTGCCGCTCCCGTTCCATTGCAGACTGTGACCGCGCGCCGGCTCTTGTCCAGTTAAAGACGACGGCCAAATCCGCTTCGCTTGGTTCCCCGGGCCGGTGCGATGCGGATGAACCTCATCTTCGCCACGCTCAACCCGGATTTACGTTCCATTACCGGGTCTGCGCCGCGTTACCGGACTATTCGCCAAGTCCTCCATCGCCGGACACTCACGGGCCGTGGCAAGCCCTGTCCCAAGTCTTCCATACCCCCAACATAAACCGGGGTCAAGCAAAAACTTGGAGAAAGCCAGGGCCGCCCGGATCGCCTGTCGCATCCAGGAATAGAGCTGCAAACATGCGGCTTTCCGAATCCATCGTTAAGCAGTTGCTAATGAATAATTTGCGAGACGCACAAAGAAACGCCGCAGCTCTTGCGCCCGTTTTTGGCAGGATGCTCCGGCCCCCTCTATCATTCCATTGCGGGCGCTGCGATGATAACTATCCGCCCGCCGATGTGCGATAGGACTTATATGCCTCCGTCTTGCCTCCGGACTCTGGTCCTCTGCCTCGTGTGCGTCTGTTCGGCTGCGGCCCAGACCACCCAGCCCACCGATCTGGCTCCCCTCATCACCCGACTTGTCGCCGATCTCAGGAACGAGTCCTGGTCCGTTCGTCAGACCGCGCAGGATCGCCTTGCCGAACTGGGCACAGCCGCCGTGCCGCTGCTGGAGGGCGTCCTCCGCGGCACGGACGATGAGGAAGTCCGCACACGCGTCGAGGCCGCGCTGCGGCAGATCGAACGCACCCGTGCCACCGGCCAATCGATCATCACCCTTTGCGGCCAGTTCGCCGGCCCCGGCGACGTTTTTGCCCAGATTGCGCGCCAGGCCAGCATTGACATCCGCCCCAATCCCCCAGACCTCTTCCAGTCGCGCAACTGGCCGGCCATTACCCTGGACATCCAGGGCCTCAGTTTCTGGCAGGCCATGCGCCAGGTCGGCGACACGTGGAACCTGGCGCCCACCGGCATTGGCGGCTCGCGCGAATTGCTCATCGCCGAGCGCAACGCCGCCGGTCGAGTCTTCGGCGATGCCCCCTATGTCGTCAGCGGACCGTTCATGGTTGTCGCCACCGGCGTCTATGTCAACCGGTCGATCGACCTGAACAACCGGCAAAACCCCCAGCGCCGCGGAACCGTGCACCTGATGGTCTGGCCCGAACCCAAGATCCGCGTCCTCCAGGCCGGTACCATGGCCCAGATCGAGCAGGCCATCGACGAAAACGGCGAATCGCTGGCCGGTCCGCCAACATTCACCGGCGGAAGCCTCCCGCAGATCGACTGGTCCTGGAATGCCACCGCCACGCTCAACATCCCACCCACTCCCAGCCAACGGATCGCGGTCTTCAAGGGTTCCCTCCGCGCCCTGATCCAGGTTCGCGGTCAGTCCGCCCAGTTTGATGGGGTCATGAACGTGCGCGGCGCCTCCCGCGATGTGGCCGGACGCAAGTACACCCTCAAGCAGGTCACCAGGAACGGCGAGCAGTACTCGGTGAACCTGGTGGTGCATCGCGCGGCGGGAGCTTCCAACGAGCTGAGCTCGGCCAATCCCTACAGCAACTTCAAGCTGCTCGACGACGCCGGCCAGTCGCTGATGCGCGTCGGATTCTCCGGCGGGGCGGCCAACCTCGACTTCTCCGAGATCAACCTCCAGTTCCACAAACGCACCTCGCAGGGCCAGCCCACCGGCGAACCGGCGCGCCTTGTCTGGGATGTCCCCGTCGAGACCCGCGAAGAACAGATCCCCTTCGAGTTCCGCGATCTGCCAATGCCCTGAATCGGCGCCTGCCGCAACGGCCCGGCGGCTCACCAGAAGTACCAGTCCTCCGTGATCTGCACGTACAGCCCCAGCAGAAAATTCGTCACCCCGTGGGCGATAATGCACGCCCCCAGGCTCCTGGTGTACACCAGCAGCCACGCGATCATCAGCCCCCACACGAACGCCGTCAACCACTGGATGTGGACCGTGGCGAAGATCGCCGCGACGATCACGATCGGCCGCCAGTCGCGCTCGCCCACTTGGGCCAGTCTGAAATCATTCGGCGCCTGGATCGTCCGCCAGAGCCAGTCCCGCCAGAACAGTTCCTCCATGAACGGCACCATCAACGCCGCTCCCGCCCAGCGGATGATGATGAACGACCACATCCACACCGGGTTGTGTCCCAGCGCCTGATACGGGTTGTACAGTTCGGCCGACATGCGGGGATAATTCGGCCACGCCCACAAGAGCAACTTCTCCATGCCCACCCATTGCACAATGCCAAGCACGCCAACCAGCACACCCAGCCATGCGTAGTCCCAGCGAATTGGCGTGTAGTGCTTCCAGAAGCAGACGATCAGGCCCGCGGATATGAATGTCTTGGCGACGTAACTGACGGGCATTGCGGCAGGCCAGGATACGCCAACCTGCGTGAGGATCAAAAACGCGGCCATCGGGAGGATGTATGCCAGATCCTCTTTTGAGAAAAAGCCCAGGCCTGGGCGCGAAGGGGAGGTCGTCATGCTGCGAAGAATACTGAAACCGACGCCCCGTTGACAGTGCGAAGCTCAGCAAAGAACGACGGCGGCCCAAGCCCAGGCCGCCGCCGTGTTTCCTCCCGCGAGTGACCCGCGGCTTCCTCTCTATTTGCGATTCCGCCGGGCCAGAAGACCCAGGGCGGCCAGTCCCAGAAGGCCCACGGAGGCCGGTTCAGGGACGATTTCGACCTTGACCCCGTCGAACCAGGCATTGCCGGCCGTGGTTCCGGCGCGGACGCTGGTGATCAGGACCGAGTCCCAACTGGCATCGACCACGCCCGTGATGGTGCGGCTCAGCAGTCCATCGACGTAGAAATTCAGCGTGGTGTTGTCGGCCAGTCGCTCGACGCGGAACAGGTGCCAGCCGGGGGAGCGATTGGGCGAATTGGGACCATCGAGGTTAAACCAGGGCAGGTTCGACCCGCTGAACATCACCCGCGCCTGGTACTTGGTGGCCTTGTACGTCTCGCCCGGCATCGTCACCGAGTTGTATTTGCCGAAGGCAACCAGCTGGTTCAATGACCCGGCGTTATACCCGGCGCCGGTGTAGCCGCGCGCTTCAACGTAGGCGCGGGTGGCCGTGTCGTCGTACAGCCAGTACTCGACGGCACTGTAGCCCGACAGCTCCACGCCGAGGTTGCGGTACATGCCGTCGGCGCTCAGGTCGAGCTTGGCGCTGTACTGCCCGCCGGCGGGAACCTTGTTCTGCTCGGTGGAGATGTCCAACGCCTGACCGGCGTTGGTCCAGTTGCTCATGCTGCCGGATTCAAAATCGTCGTAAAACAGGACGGATGCGTTCGACCCGGCCGCCAAACCGAGCACGCCCGCAACGAGCAATGAAGCAAAACCTCGCATGTTCTCTCCCTTCGTCTGGCGAAAGACGAGATATGGCCGACCCACTCCTGCAACAACAGCCCGGAACGCCCTCCGGGACTAAACCATCATGGTTCAATATACCCCCGGTTCCGCGGTCGGCCAGAAAAAACCGCGGAGCTTACATAATAAAAACGCAGTAATACGGGCCATTTGGGAAATTTGGGGAAAATCACCCAAAGGCCGCGCGAATCTGCGCAGTCAGTGCCGCCTTTACGCGCTCCATGGGTGGTGCCGCTTCGCCAAGAAGCTGATGCAGCGATGTGACCGGCCGACCTGCAAGCCCGCAGGGCACAATCAGGTTGAAATAGCGGAGATCCGTACTGACGTTCAGCGCGATCCCGTGCATCGAGACGCCTCGGCGGATGCGCACGCCAAGTGCACAGATCTTTGCCAGCCGCTGCTGATACCCCACCCAGACGCCCACGGCCGATGGATCGAGCCTGCCTTCCAGTCCGAAATCCGCCAGCGTCGCGATCACCGCATGCTCCAGCCGCTTGACATATGCCCCGACCGACAGCCGATGCTCGAGCAGGCGGACGATCGGATACGCCACAAGCTGCCCCGGACCGTGGAAGGTGATGTCGCCGCCGCGGTCGGATTGGACCACCTCAACCCCCAGTTTCGCCAACTGCTCGTCGGAAGCGATCAGATTCCGGGCGACGTTTGGACGGCGACCAAACGTAATTACCGGCGGATGCTCAACCAACAGCAGTTGTTCGTCGCCGCCGTCCAGCACGGCCTGGTGAGCCTCCTCCTGCCGTGCCCAGGCGTCACGGTATCTCATGATTCCCAGGTCGATGACCCGCATGCCCGGATGATATCGCAATGCTGGCAACGACGCCCGCATCCGATTAGAGTCTGGGAATGACCATGGATCTTTCGTTGGGCGGATTGCGGGTTTTTCTGGCAGCTTGCGCGGTACTCTGCGCCTGCGTCCTGGCAAAGGAAAAGCCGCTGAAGCTGACCTACACGGAAACCTCGATGGGGAAGCTCAGCACCGGTGCCCGCCCGGACATGATGATCTTCGCCGCCAACGGCCAGCGCCTGGCCTGGCCGATCAAGCGCAGCGATGGATGGTGCGTTCAACTGGACGGCAAGGAGACGCGCCTCGTGGAATGGCTGCTGCCGCACACGCTGGCGTTCAGCCCGGACTCGGCCCATTTTGCGTATGTGGCCCAGAAGGGGGACCGGATGTACATGGTGCTCGACGACGTGGACGGCAAGCCGTACAAGGAGGTGTCGCGGATTGTCTTTGCCCGAAACGGCAAGCGGTCTGCCTACATCGCGACCCGGGATGATGGAACGCAGGCGATCGTGCTGGATGGACAGGAAGGGCAACCCTATCCCCGGATCCACCTGCGAAGCCTGTTCTTTTCCCCGGATGGGACTCGTTTCGCCTTCGTCGTCGAGCAGGCAGGCAAGAAGCGATGGATCATCGACGGGCGGGAAGGGCCCGCATACGAGTTCGTCGGGCCGATCGTATTCAGCGCTGACGGCAAGCGGTGGGGCCACGTGGCCGACCACGGGGGCAGGCAATGCGTGGTGATCGACGGCGTCGAGCAGCCGTTCTATGACCAGGTTGGGGGGTTTTCGTTCAGTCCGGACGGGCAGCGATTTGGCTACGCCGCGTCGCGGTCGCGGCGCTTCATGGCCATCATCGACGGCAAGGAGGGCAAGGAGTACGACTTCGTGGCCGCCCCCTTCTTCAGTCCTGATTCAAAACGCGTGGTGTACGAGGCCAATCGGGGCAAGCGTTGGATGGTGGTCCTCGACGGCGAGGAGCAGCGGACCTACGACCGGGTTTCCAGTCCCACGTTCAATGAGAAGGGGGACAGGATGATCTACTGGGCCAAGGTCGAGAAGAAAGAGGTGCTGGTGCTCGACGGGCAGGAGACGGCCGAATACGACCGCATCGGCAACTTCGTTCTCAGCGCCGATGGGACGCGGCTGGCCTTCGCGGCCAAGAAGGAGATCGAGGACTACCTGGTTCTGGACGGGAAGGAACTGCCCGGCGCGGGATACATCACGATGAGCCCGGACGGGAAATACGTGGCACACTCCAAGGACACGGCCTTCGGATCGCTGGTGATGGTCAACGCAACCGAGGGAAAGCAGTACGACGGTTTCCTGAAAGGAAGCCGATGGGTGTTCACGGCCCCGGACCGGTTCGTCCTGATGGCCGGGAAGGGTGGCGAGGTGCTCAAGGTGGAAGTGCAGATCAGCGAGCAGTGACGATGGTGTGATCCTTGCCCGGGAGCCTGACCATGAGCCAGGCTGGTTTTGGGAGCATTCATGGGCGGCGACGGAGGACCGGGCTGGGGGAGCGCGCGCGGCGCATCGCGGGTCCCTTCGGTGTGGTGGCGATCCTGGCCGCGGGGGTGCTGCTATTCCTCTTGGATCGCCATGAGCCGCTGCCGCAATGGATGGAGTTGCCCGCAGATGCGGTCGTCGAGGTAAGCCTATACCGGCCGGCCGGAGCGGAGGGTGGGCCGTTCGAGGATGGTCCGGGCTACTTTGCCCGCATTCGGGTCGATGCGGTTCCCGAACTGGCGGCGGCGATGGTCCAGGCGTCGATCCGGGAGGTGAACTGGGACCAGGACGGCCTGCGGGCGGTCTGCGACCAGGACATGGCCAGGCGACGGCGCTGGCCGGCCTGGTTGCGGCAGCACGCCGTCAGGAATGCCCGGCCCGAGGAGGGCTGGACAGTGCAGGCATCGGGCGGCAGCAGCCACGTCTACGTCTACGCCTGGCCCGCCGGCAGCGCAAGTATCGTGGAGGTCGTCAGGGAGAACCTGCTGGAAACCGGCGGAAGGTGACGGCCTGAAGAAGCCGGGCCGGGGAGCTTTCTGTTGAGGCCGATCCATCCGGGGACTGTGCGCGGTGCGCATCTTGCCGACAGGCGAGAAAGGCAAACGCCACCCCGGGAGCGGTGGCGTTTGATGGGAACGAATGTTTGCAAGCAAGCGGATGTTTGGCGCGTCTGTGTTACAGGTCGGCCGGCTTGCAGACGATTTCGTAAAGCGTGCCGTCGCGAAGGATTTCGACCTTCTCGACGCGGACCTGGCGGTTGTCCATGGGGAAGTGCCGGCCGGCGCCGTCGTAGAGCATGGGGAAGTGGATTTCCTTGAGCTTCCGGTCTTCCATGACGGGCACGAAGCAGACGTACTGGCGGTTGACCCAGATTTCGACGTTGGTCCAGTCCTGGCCGGTGAAGTTGACGACTTCCAGGCGATTGAGCAGGTAGGCGGCTTCGGCGCGGGCCTTGACCTCTTTGGCCTGGGGCAGGTGTTCCTTGAACGGGAAGCGCGTGGAGGCGTCGGCGGCCAGCTCATCCCGGGTCTTTCTCAGGTTGGGATCGGGATTGGCAAAGAGCGTGGGACGGTTGGCGCATCCGCCGGCCGGCAGCAGCACGAGGGCCAATGTGGCGGCAATAATCAGGTGCTTGAGCATGATACGGTCCTCTGGCCTTGAAGGGGTGGGCGATGTCCAACCCCGCGGCCATTGGGGATTATCGGACGGCGCGGGCGCGGAAGATGAGCAAAAGTTGCAGTGCGGCAGTGGCGGGCATAGTGTTGCCGGGTGCAGGCGTGAGACAGTCAGGAGCGATAATGGCCGAGCAGAACGTGTCCCAGATTCATACGGATGAGTTGTCGGCCGTGGCGCAGCAGGCGCTGCGGATCAATCTGGCCGATGCCTACACGCGGCTGGTGGTGGGCGGGTCGGGCAATGAGCAGGCCCGGGAATTGCTCGAGAAGGTCTGCCCGCATGAACTGCTTTGCCGCCCCGTGCGCGATGACGAACCGGCCAGCGCCATGCTGGCGGGGCTTTGGCTCTGGCACGACTGGCTGGAAGCCTCGCACCGTATCGTCCAGCAGATGCAGACGCCCACCGGCAGTCTCTGGCATGCGATCATGCACCGCCGCGAGGGGGATTTTGGCAACAGCAAGTACTGGCTGGCTCGCTGCCGGGGGCATGTGGTTCTGGCATCGCTGGGGCAACATGCGGGGGCGATTCTCAATCCGTTGCCGGCCGACAAGTCGTTGTTGCGGCTGGTGCGCGACGGTTGGGACGCGGAGGCGTTTGTGGACCTGGTGCAAGCGGTGCATCAGCAGGCGGATGATCCGCGCCACGCGGTGGCGGTGAGCTTGCAGCAATTGGAGTGGCGCCTGCTGTTTGACCATTGCACACGGCAGGCTTGAACTCTGCACCCGGCACGGTAGAATACCCCCCTTGTTTTACACCGTCGGAGATTGACCGTCATGGCCAAGTTTGAGAAGCGCGAACGCAGCGACAAGAGCGATAAGTTCCAGACCTTCAGCCGTCCCAAGATCAAGGTCGCCAGGACCAGTGCATCGGGCAAGGTCTACATTGACTACAAGGACACCGAGTCTCTCCGGCGGATGCTCAGCGTCAACGGCAAGATTCTGTCGCGCCGCCGCACCGGCGCCACGGCCATGGAACAGCGCATGCTGGCGCGCGCCATCAAGCGGGCCCGCTATATGGCCCTTCTGCCTTACATCGCCACCGCCGGCTGATTGACGGTCCGGGATATGCCAGAACCGCCCGCGGATAATCCGTCCGCGGGCTTTTTTGCGCGCCGCCCTCGCCCGCGGCGCACGGGGCGACTACAGTTCGTCGAGAATTGCCCTGGAATAATCCCGCGGTCGGATGCGTTTCTCTGGGGCTTTTTCCTTCGGAGGTGTCCGTGATCGTTCGCCAACTGGTAATCTGCGGCATCCTGATGGCCTGGTCCGTGGCCCTCGGTCAACCCTCTCAACAGAACTGGCCCCACTGGCGCGGCCCGCTGGGCACGGGGGCAGCCCCCGAGGGGAATCCGCCGGTCAACTGGAGCGAATCAACGAACATCAAGTTCAAGGTCGCCATCCCCGGGAGCGGCAGCGCCACACCGATCATCTGGAACGACCGCATCTACCTGCACACCGCCATCCGCACCGGCGGTTCCCCCGCGCAACCTGCCGAACGGCCGGCAGGCGGCCGCGGCGGCCTGTCCACCGGCAAGCCCACCGTTCCCTACCAGTTCGTTCTGCTGTGCCTGGATCGACTGACCGGCAAGACTCTCTGGCAGAAGACCCTTCGCGAGGAGATCCCCCACGAAGGCCACCACCCCACCCACGGCTTTGCCTCCGGCTCGCCGGTGACCGATGGCCGGCACATCTACAGCTTTTTCGGATCGCGCGGCCTGTATTGCCTGGACATGGACGGGAACCTGCTCTGGCAGAAGGATCTCGGGAAAATGCAGACGCGCAATTCCTTCGGCGAGGGCGCCACGCCCGCGCTGCATGGCAACACGCTGGTCGTCAACTGGGATCACGAAGGGGAGGATTTCATCGCGGCCTTCGAGGCCTCAACCGGCAACGAACTGTGGCGCACCCCGCGTGACGAACGCACGAGTTGGGCCACTCCGCTGATCCTGACCCACGGCGGCAAACCGCAGGTGGTCGTCTCCGCCACCAATCGCATCCGCTCGTATGATCTGGCCACCGGCAAGCAGATTTGGGAATGCGCCGGCATGACCGACAACGTCATCCCCACCCCCGTGCTGTTCAACGACATGGTGCTGGCGGTCAGCGGCTATCGCGGCAACTCGGCGATGGCCATTCGCCTGGGCAGAGAAGGGGACCTGACCGGCACCGATGCCATCGCCTGGAAGCACACGAGAAGCACCCCCTACGTGCCCTCGCCGCTGCTCTACGGCAAGCGGCTCTACTTCCTGGCCGGCAACACCTCGGTGTTGACCTGCCTGGACGCACAAACCGGCAAGACCCTGATCGACGCCCATCGCATCGAGTCCATGCGCGATGTGTACGCCTCGCCCGTGGGCGCGGGCGGGCGCGTGTACCTCGTCGGCCGGGATGGGTCCTGCGCCGTCATCAAGGACGCCGACGCGCTGGAAGTCCTCTCCACCCCGAAGCTCGACGAGGGTATTGACGCCTCCCCGGTTGTCGTCGGCAACGACCTGTACCTGAGGGGGCAGAAGCACCTGTATCGCATCGCGGAGTGAGGCTCCGGTTTTGTGGCCGCCGCAGGGGGATGTTGAGGATCTGCGCATCGGCGCCCCCCGCGGAGCCTGGGTATGGGCGGGGACGCCCGCGCTGCATTGTCCGCGCCGGCGATCCCGGACCGCCGACCGCGGAAAGTGCCGCGCATCCTTCGTGTCGAAAACGACGGCCGCGGTGCTGGCCTGCCGCCACCACACAATGTACACTTGCCCCCCGGCATCGACACACATTGAGCAGGAGCCTCAACGAATGAAAACCGAGAAGATCACCATCAACAAGACCCCCCAGCAGCCCGACGGCGTGCAAATCGAGATCGTCGTTCCACAGGAGGACATGGAGGAGCGGCTGCTCAGCTTTCTCCTGGTCGGTTTTCTCCGCGACCTGAAGCAGAACAACCGCATTCCCTACGAGTTGCCGGAACGCTTCATCGTCGAACACCGCGGCAACGGCACCTTCGTCGCGTTCACCGTCCCCGGCGGCCAGGGACCGTTCTACGAACAGCGCAAGCCGATTGCCATGTTCGGCATTCGCACTTTCTCCGGCCGCTTCGACCTGGTTCATGCCCCGGTCGGCCTGCCCAGCGGCGGCCAGCCGATTCCTTCCACCCAGCCGGCCGCAGCCGATACCAAGGCGGAAGAACTTCCGGCTCAGGATCCCGAGCCGAACCCCTGAACGGCCTGACAGAGCTTTCCGCTCAGCGACAGAGGCACGGAGGCACGCCGAGATTCCGGCATGCTTCCGCGCCGCTGCGTATGCGGGGTGAACGGCTGCTCAGCAGCCGCTCATCTCGACAAACCGCTCCTTCAGATCGAAGTACAGTTTCCGGTAGATCGGGTAGCACCGGTCATAGAAGGCCGAAGACTTCGCCTTGGGGGCGATCTTCGCCGTCTGCTTGATGCTGACCCTGCAGGCCTCCTCGACGCTCTTCCATACACCCGTGCCCACCCCCGCGAGGATCGCCACGCCGTAGGCCCCGCCCTCGGTCGAGTTGGTCAGGACGATCGGCGCCTTGTAGATGTCGGCCTGGAGTTGTCGCCAGAAGGCGCTGCGCGCCCCGCCGCCGCTGGCCCGGACCTGGGTGATGGGGATGCCCATCTGACGCATGATTTCGAACGCGTCGCGCATGCCGTAGGTGACGCCTTCCAGCAGCGATCGGATCATCATCGCCCGCGTTGTCCGGGCGGTGACGCCGATCCAGCCGCCCCGGGCGCAGGGATCGGGATGCGGGCAGCGTTCGCCAGTCAGGTACGGCAGGAAGAAGAGCCCTTCGCTGCCGGCCGGCGCGCTTTCGGCCTGCGCCACGAGCAGCTGATAGGGGTCCACCTTCTTCTTCTTCGCCTCGGCCACTTCGTTCTGGCCGAACTGGTTGCGGAACCACTGGAAACTTCCCCCGGCTGCCAGCATGCACCCAAAGACGCACCACTTGCCCGGCACCGCGTGGCACATCGTGTGGACACGGCCCTGCGGATCGCGCGTGGGCGTGTCGCTGTGAGCGAAGACGACGCCGCTGGTTCCCAGCGTCGCGCTGACGATGCCGGCCGTTACGATGCCGTTGCCCACCGCGCCGGCCGCCTGATCGCCGCCGCCGCCCACGACCGGGATGTCGGCCACCAGGCCCAGTTCCTCGGCCGCCTGCTCGTGCAGCGTGCCGGTGATCTCATAGGACTCGCAGACGCTCGGCAGCAGCGCCTTGTCGATCTGGAGCAATCCCAGCAGCTTGTCCGACCAGACACGATTGACCACATCCAGCAGCAGCGTTCCCGAGGCGTCGCTCACTTCGCTGGCATACTCCCCCGTCATCCGATAGCGGATGTAGTCCTTGGGCAGCAGGATGTGCTTTGTCTTCTCGTAGACTTTCGGCTCGTGTTTGCGCACCCAGAGGATCTTGGGCGCCGTGAAGCCGGTCAGCGCCGGGTTGGCCACCAGTTCGATCAGCGCCTCGCGGCCGCCGGCCTTGTCGGTAATTTCGGCGCACTCCTCGGCCGTCCGCTGGTCATTCCAGAGCAGGGCCGGTCGGAGGGCCTTGGGCCCATCTCCAAGGAAGACCGACCCGTGCATCTGCCCCGACAGGCCGATGCCCTTGATGTCGCCGCCCTTGACCTTTGCCTTTTTCAGAACGTCCCTGGTCGCCTTGCAGGTGGCTTTCCACCAGTCTTCGGGATTCTGTTCCGACCAGCCCGGCCTGGGCGAATAGATGGGGTGCTCGGCCGTTGCGGTGGCCAGGACCTTGCCCTTCTGGTCGCAGATCAGGGTCTTGGTGCCGCTGGTGCCGATGTCGATGCCGAGAAGATAAGCCATCGCGTTCCTCCTGGGATTGTTCCGTGTCACTGTTGCGCGGCGGAAAGTATAGTAAACTAGCCGCCCGGTTGCACCAGAGTGTTCTCCGCAAGGAGCCAGGATGACTCTTGAAGAACTTGCCCGTTGGATCAAGGCCGACCTCGTGGGCGATCCCCGCGTCACCGTCACCTCCGTCAATACGCTGGATCAGGCCCAGCCGGGGCAGGTCAGTTTTCTGACCAACCCCAAGTATGCCAAGGCCCTGGAATCCACCAGGGCATCGGCGGTCATCGTCGGCCTGAACGCCCCGCAGGCGCACGTGGCCCTGCTGAAGGCCAGGGACCCCTACTACGCTTTCACCCAGGCCCTGGTCATCCTGCACGGGCATCGCAAGCACCCCCATCGCGGCGTCCATCCCCAGGCATTCGTCGATCCGGCCGCAACCATCGGCGAAGGCACGGTGGTCTATCCCGGCTGCTACGTCGGCCCGGGCGCACGAATCGGGCGCGACTGCATCCTTTATCCCAACGTCGTCGTCTACGACAACTGCGTGCTGGGCGACCGCGTCACCATCCACGCCGGCACGGTCATCGGCAACGACGGTTTCGGCTACGCGACCCACGAGGGAACGCACCACAAGATTCCGGCCGTGGGCAACGTGGTGATCGAGGACGACGTGGAGATCGGCTCCAATTGCGCCATCGAGCGCGCCACCCTCGGCTCGACGATCATCGGCAAGGGAACCAAGTTCTGCGACCTGATCGCCATCGGCCACGGCAGCAGGATCGGGGCGCACGGGCTGCTGGTGGCGCAGGTCGGCGTGGCCGGTTCGGTCACGATCGGCCACCACGCCACCATCGCCGGCCAGGCCGGCATCGCGGGGCACCTGAAGATCGGCGACAACGTCACGATCGCCGCCCAGTCGGGAGTGATGAACGATATTCCCGACCAGTCCACTGTCCTGGGCGCCCCGGCCATGCCCGCTTCCCAGGCCCGGAAGGTCTACATCGCCTTCACGCAGCTCCCGGATCTGGTCGAGCGCATCAAGAAGCTCGAAGCCGCGGTGGCCGAACTGTCGGCCGAGGAAGACAAGGGCTCAAACCCGGCGACCTAGGACTCGCATGAGCCATCGCTTGCCGGCTGAGTCCGCCGGCGCGGCTGCGGCAATCTGTGCCGGTCCGCGAGGCATATAACGGATTACGCATCACGCTCTGATGTCTCTGTGTTCCCTTTCCAACATCGAAAAGACCTTCGGCAAGCGGGTCCTCTTTGACAGGCTCAATCTGACCGTCTATCCCGGCGAACGCATCGGGTTCATCGGCGACAACGGCTCGGGAAAGACCACCCTGTTCAAGGTCATCATGGGCCAGGTCGTGCCCGACCAGGGCGAGGTCGCCATCGCCCGCGGCGTGAAGGCCGGATACCTGGCCCAGGATCCGGTCTTCGACCCGGCCAACTCCGTGATCGACGAAGCCGAACTCGCCTTCGCCGATCTGCACCGGCTTTCTCACGAGCTGCGCGAGCTGGAACATGCCATGCACGACAAGCAGGGGGACGAACTGGGCCGCATCCTCCGCGACTACCAGCACACCCAGCACGAGTTTGAGCTGGCCGGCGGGTATGCCTGGCGTCATCGCCTGGAGGCGACATTGCTGGGCATCGGCCTGCCCAGGGAATCCTGGGAGCAGGACGTCACCACCCTCTCCGGCGGCCAGCGATCGCGGCTGGCCCTGGCCAAGCTGCTGATCTCCGAACCGGACCTGCTGCTCCTGGATGAACCGACCAATCACCTGGACCTGGCCGCCATCGAGTGGCTCGAGGACTACCTGCTCAGCTTCAAGGGCGCGGTGGTCCTCATCAGCCATGACCGCTTTCTGCTGGACCGACTGGTCACGCGCATCGCATGGCTGCACGACCTGCACATTGACACGTTCCCGGGCAATTACTCGGCCTTCGTTCAGTAGCGGCAGCTCATCGAGCTGAGCCGGCAGCGAGCCTACGAGCAGCAGCAGGAGTACATCGCCCGGCAGCAGGAGTTCGTGCGCCGATTCCAGGCCGGCCAGCGCTCCAAGGAAGCCCGCGGCCGGGCCACGCGGCTGGAACGGCTGATGAAGAGCGACGAGATGATCCAGAAGGTTTCCGCGTCGCGCCATATCCATCTGTCGATCAACACCGATCAACGTGCCGGTGATCAGGTCCTGAGCATCCGCGAGCTATCCAAGGGCTACGACTCGCTTTGCCTGTGGGAGAATGTCACCCTTCGCGTTGCGCGCGCCGAGCGCATCGGCATCATCGGCCCCAACGGATCGGGCAAGACGACGCTCCTGCGCGTGCTGCTGGGCGAACAGGATGCCGACGCCGGGGAGATCAAGTGGGGGGCGAATCTGAATATCGGGTACTACGATCAGCGTCTGGATGACTTTGACCCTGACAACACCATCATGGACGAGGTCCGCGAGGGCCGGGATGCAAGGGAAAAGCAGGTCCGCGACGTGCTGGCGATGATGCTCTTTCGGGGCGATGACGTGTTCAAGCCGGTGGGGCTGTTGTCCGGCGGGGAGAGGGCGCGGGTTCGCCTGGCCCAGTTGCTCCTGGACAAGCCCAACGTTCTTCTGCTGGATGAACCCACCAACCACCTGGACATCGCCTCGCGCGAGGCCGTCGAAAACGCGCTGCGGGAGTTCCCCGGCACGCTCCTGTGCGTGAGCCACGACCGCTATTTCCTGGACAAGGTGGCCCGGCGGCTGTGGGTCCTGCGCCCGCCGGCGGTGGTGGATTTCCCGGGCAACTACTCGGACTGGGCCCGCAGGCAGCACGAGGATGCCCAGCGACGCGCAGCCCAGGCCGCCGAACAGGAAGCCTCCGCCAGGAAACAGGCCAAGGATGCCTCCAGGACCGCCCCCAAGCCCGCCCCCCGAAAGGACAATCCCTACAAACGTCCCTTTGGCCTGCTCACGGTGGAACAACTGGAAAAGGAAATCGAGAAGACGGAGAAAGCGTTGAAAGACTGCCAGTCGGCCTTCGCCGATCCGGCCGCGTTCCGCGATCCGGTCAGGGGCGCCGGGCTTCAGGCCGAATATGAATCGCTCACGCGGAAGCTCGAGGAGCTGGAATCCGAGTATTTTCTTCGCGAGTAGCGCGCACCTTGCGTTGCGCGTCATCACCTTTTCACTGCCGCGTCGGGTTGCACAGCAGGCGGTTGCGCCTCGGATCTTCTCTGCGCAGCCGTTCGAACTCCTGCGTCGTTATCCACTCCGCCCGCCCATCGACGCATCCCACGATCCCGCCGGCGTTCGAATTCTGGAGCGTTGACTTGCTGGCACCGTGACGCGCCGAAATCGCCTCCGGTCGGCCATTGCTCACCTGCGTAGGTATGTTATTGCCGTCATTCCAGTTCCCCGCGTCGGCCAGTTCATCCTGCTCCCACATGATGATGTCGTCGGCCTTGAACTTCACAAGCTTGTTGGATTCGTACGGCGCCTTGTAGCTGCCGGGGCTGTTGGCCTCCATGACTTCCCGATTCATGCAGTAACTGGTGATGTAATGCACATAACCCCTTGAGAAGGGCGGCTCGTCCATCGGGCACCGGAATGGCTTGGCGCTCTTCAGATACTTATAGAGCTGGCCGTTCTTGATTTCGAGCTGGATCAGGATCTCGTTATTGGAATCGATCGTGGCCTGGTTGGCGTACAGCCAGCCGGGATAGGGTGCTGGGCTGCCCTTGGAATTCACCGGGGGAAGACGCCCCTTCCAGTCCTCGGCGTACATCCGCTGGGCGATCATCAGCTGCTTCATGTTGCTCAAACAGCCCGCCCGCTGTCCCGACTCCTTGGCCCGCTTCAACGCCGGCAGCAGCAGTGAAATCAGGATCGCGATAATCCCGATCACCACAAGCAACTCGACCAGCGTAAAACCTTTGCGTATGCGCATCGCATCCTCGCTGAAAAGGCCTTCAGAATCGCCGACCAGGCAGAAGCCTCTTCTTATCAGAGAAGTGCGGACCACGACGAACCCGAGTCGCGACATATCGGCACAAGGCCATGACACGGTCCCGCCGTCATCCTCGATGAAATATAATACCCCGAGTCCTGTATGTCTTTAAAACAGAAAACGCCCGGCCATCGCCGGATCCAACCAGGGCAATCGCTTTTGATGGAAGCTCACGCCAGGACTACCTTTAGGAGATAGTCGTTATCCCATCCACAGCTTTGCCGCTTGATGGCGATGCCGGTTTTCTGGCTGCTCTCCTTCTTCAACAGGTT
>Ga0209381_1001089_pt1 | contig 48985 bp, 41 predicted proteins | sample DewCreD2012metaG_FD_184111 | JGI IMG/M metagenome (GOLD analysis project Ga0209381, IMG submission 184111) | Hot spring sediment bacterial and archeal communities from British Columbia, Canada, to study Microbial Dark Matter (Phase II) - Dewar... ... | reverse complement strand
CTTCAGATTCCGCAGGAACTCAAACGCCGCCGCCTTGCACCCGTCGAGTTCCATCGAAAACATCGCCCCCGGATAGTCGCACTGCGCCAGCCGGATCTTGATCTGCTCGGGGTCATCATAGAGGGTCGGATACCGCATCCGCAGCACTTTGGGATGCTCCACCAGCCGCTCGGCGATGCGCTGCGCGTTCTTGCTCTGCCGGTTCATCCGCAGAGCCACCGTCGGCAGCCGCCCGTCGAGCAACCAGCACTCGTCCGGGGGCAGGATATTGCCGAACATCACGCGGCTTGCCTTTAAACGCCGGATCAACTCCTCGTCCCGGGCCAGCGCCGCTCCCGCAATCAGATCGCTGAAACCGGACATGTACTTCGTCGCCGAGTACAGGCACAAATCGGCCCCCAACCGCAGCGGATGTTGGAAGGTCGGTCCCAGAAACGTGTTATCCACAAACACCAGCGGCTTGGGTGTGCGCCGCAGGCAGGTCTGCGCCGCCCGCTGAATGTCGGTCATCACCATCGTCGGATTCGCCGGCGTCTCAATGAATACGATCTTGAGGTCCGGAGTCTCCTCGATGGCCCGGTCCAGCTCCCGTGCGTGCCCGGCGGGCACCGCCACGCATCGGAACCCAAACGGCTCCAGCAGCTCGTGGATCAGATGCAGCGTCCCTCCATACAGTGGCAGCGTGCATACAATGCCGTCGCCGGGGCGGGCAAACGTCATGAGCGCGGTCATGATCGCCGCCATCCCGGAGTTGAACACCGCCGCCGCCCGCGCCTCGGGTTCCAGCGGAACCATCTGATCTTCAAGAATTTCTGCGTTGGGATGATTCAGCCGGGCGTAAATCAGCTCCACTTGTTCCCCCGGCTCCGGCTGAGTGGCCCCCGTCGCCACTGCGAATGCCCTCTCGGCCGCTTCCGGGCTGGAAAACACGTAGGTCGAGCACCGGAAAACAGCCGGACGCGCCGAGCCGACCGATAGTCTCGGGTCAAAACCTCTGGTCAGGACCTCTGTCGGCGGGTGAAGAAGACGGTTCCCAACTTTTTCCTGCTTCATGGCGGCCTCCTGCCCCGAGTTTACACGACATTCTCCACCGCAGAGTGGGTTTCTTTGCAGCCTGTAGAAAAAGGCCCGAGCAACCCTGTGGGGCAGGCATCCTTGCCTGCGGCCGGCATTCGTGCCGGCCTGGGCTCCCTTTGCCCGCCGCCCTCTCTCATCCCCCGTTGTGCGCCGGGCCCATGAGCTACTCTCTGGCTTTTTGCTCGCGCGTGGTCCGCCCCAGCGGCGCAGAGCTGTGGCCAGTGCCAAGCCAACGCAGAGCACGGTCTCGCGCCGCAGCCCCCTTGGCAGGCTTCGCGTGCGAAATCTGCCCCCGCCACCGCCTTTTCCCCCACTTTGCAAGATGGCCTGGGTCGTGGAAAAACTGCTAAATGCTGAGCGACAATAGTGGGATTATATGAAATCAACAACTTGAGGTCAGCGCTCGTCTATCGCCACCGTCAGCAGCCTGGCTCCCAAAAAAAGTAAAAAAACCTCTTGCATTTCTAAAAACCATATCCTATAATCAGAATTAAGCCGGGGAGGCAACTCCCACCAAAGCGAGACTAACCTCTAAAAAAGACCCCTGAAGCAATCCTCCCCGGCGCCCCCAAAAAAGATCACGCCCCCATTCACCACGGAATCAGAATATAAGAGGCGTCAACTTTGGCTCCAAACGGTGGTATGATTCTGGTTGACGCTGCTTATACCGCCCTCATGAGAGCGATCACAGTCCTAGGTTCCACCGGCTCGATTGGGAAGAACACTCTCGATGTGATCCGCCGGAACCGCGACCGCTACCGCGTGTTCGCTTTGGTCGCCGGCCAGAACGTCGACGAGCTGGTTTCGCAGATTCTGGAATTTCGGCCCGAGGTGGTGGTCGTCGCCACCGATGAGGCGCTCAGCCGCTTGCGCCAGAAGCTCAAGGATGTGGGACTGCCGCGTCCGCGCTGGCCTCAATTGGCGGCTGGCGCCAGGGCCCGGGTCGAGGCCGCGGTGGCGGCGGGCGTGGCGTTCGTAATGTCCGCCATCGTCGGCGTGGCGGGGCTGGAGGCCACGCACGCGGCCGTACATGAATCCAAGACGGTCGGCTTGGCCAACAAAGAACTGCTGGTCGCCAGCGGGGAGCTGCTGATGTCGGCGGCCCGCGAGCACAACGCCGAGCTTATTCCCGTCGACAGCGAGCACAATGGCGCTCATCAGTGCCTCCGCGCCGGCCGGCCCGAGGAGGTCTCGCGGCTCATTCTGACCGCTTCCGGAGGCCCCTTCTGGAATACGGATATTGCCCGACTCCAGGAGGTGACCCCCGAGCAGGCTTTGAAACATCCCACTTGGAAGATGGGCAAGCGAATCTCCCTGGACTCGGCGACCCTCATGAACAAAGGCTTCGAGGTGATCGAAGCCTGCTGGCTGTTCGGCTTGCACCCCTCGCAGGTCGAAGTGGTGATTCACCCGCAGTCTATCGTTCACGCCATGGTCGAGTACTCCGACGGCAGCGTACTGGCCCAGATGTCGGCCCCGGACATGCGGATGCCCATCCAATATGCGCTGATGTATCCGGAGCGCAAGCCCAGCGCGGTGGCGCCGCTACGCTGGGATGAGTTCCGTAAGCTGGAGTTCTATCCCCCCGACCACGTCAAGTTCCCGTTGTTGAAGCTCTCTTATCAGGCCCACGAGGCCGGCGGTTCGGCCCCTTGCACCCTCAATGCCGCCGATGAGGTGGCTGTGGAGGCGTTCCTGCGCGGTGAGATCAGCTTCCCGGGCATCGGCGAGGTTGTGGCGGAGACTCTGGACCGCGTGGCCGTCCGCCGCATCTCATCCATTGGGGATGTCTTGGAGGCGGACGAGCTTTCCCGGAGGGTGGCCCGCGAGGTTGTTAAGATTAGAGGGAGGAATGGAGTCCCGTCGGTGCTGGTGGCCCCGGCGAAGGCTGTCTAAAAATGCTCATCCTTGAAAACGTTGTGTGGCTGCTCGTGCTCATCGGGGTCATGATCCTCGTGCACGAGCTGGGACATTACTGGGTGGCGCGTTACTTCGACGTGCGCATCGAAACTTTCAGTTTTGGTTTCGGTCCACGTCTATGGGGTTTCCGCCGGGGCGAAACGGACTTCCGTATCTCCCTGATTCCCTTCGGCGGCTACGTCAAAATGGCGGGCGAACAGGCCGGAGATCAGGTCGCCGATGACCCGCGCTCCTTCTTGGGCAAACCCCGCTGGCAGCGCCTCGCTATCGCCTTCGCCGGCCCCATGATGAATGTGCTTTTGGCGGTGGCCTTGTTGACGGGCTTGTTCATGTACAAGTACCCGAAGCCGATGGACGCCTCCCACAGCGCCGTCGTCGGACACGTCGCCCCCGGTTCGCCTGCCGAACGAGCAGGCGTCCGCGAGGGAGACCGCATCGTCCAGTTTGAGGATCAGGTAAACCCAACCTGGGACGCGGTCGCCATCAAGGAATTCTCCAACGCCAACCGGCCGCTCCGCCTGGTTCTCGACCGCCACGGCCGCCGTATTGAGACCCACATCACACCCCGCCTTTCCGAGCGCACCGGCATCGGCTATGCCGGCTGGTCGCAGCAGGCCGAGATTCAGGTTTCTGAAGTCGTCGCCGGCATGCCCGCCGAAAAGGCCGGCTTGCGGCGCGGGGACCTGCTCGTGCGCATCGACGGCAAGCCCATCCGCTCCCTGCTCAGCTTCCACGACGAAGTCCGCGCCAGCGGCGGTAAGCCGGTCGTCCTCGAGTTCATGCGCGACGGGCAGCTCCAAAGCCTCACCATCCAGCCGGTCTTCCAGGAGGCCGAAAAGCGCTGGATGATCGGCGTCGCCGCCGATCACCGCATCGTCTACGAACCTTTGCCTTTCACGCAGGCGCTGGCTCAATCCGTCCACCACAATATCCGTGGAGCCACGCTGATCTACGAGTTTCTGCGCGGCATCGTCGCCCGCCGCATGTCGGCCCGCTCCATCGACGGGCCCATCCGCATCGCCCAGTTGTCCGGCGACGCCGCCCGCGAAGGCGCCTACACCTTCATCCACCTCATGGCCGCCGTCAGCCTCAATCTGGCCATCATTAACTTGCTGCCCATCCCGGTGCTCGACGGCGGGGTCATCTTGATGCTCCTAGTGGAGATGCTGCTGCGCCGTGATCTCAGCATGCCGGTCAAAGAGGCCGTCTTTAAGTTCGGCTTCGTCTTCCTGCTGATGATCATGGCCTTCGTCATCTACAACGACATCACCAAGATGATCGTTCCCGCCGGCTGAGCGCGGGCGCGCAGCCAGCGGCGTAAGCATGCTGCCCCGACCGCACGCCCTGGGGATGTCCGCAGCGGTCTAAAATCAGCGCAGCGGCGAGTAAGGCGTGGCCCGGTAGATCGAGATCAGATTGTTCTTGGTGACCTGCCCGTACGTGTCGATCGATTGCTGGCGGACCTTGATCCACTCCGGATCGGCGCCGAACGCGTTCCAAGCCTTCTCGCGCGCGGCCAAATCGTCGAACGGCGTCAAGTAGGTCAGATTGGGCATGTTCGGCCCGATGATGGTGGAAGCGTACAGAATCGGATGGACGCCCACCCGGTGGAAGATCTTGATCTCAGGCCCGGCGAACCTTTCGTGAAGATGCCGGAGCTGCGTGTAGCTGGGCGAATGGTAGACGCGCAGCTCGAAGATGCGCCCGGCTTTGGGCGGGGGATCTGCCGCGGTGATCTCCGGCGAGTAATCCGTGGCCTCGAGCAAGATGTTTTCCTGGCGCTCGAACGGAGGCTCGGGACCAGCCTGCCATGCCTCGAAAGCCTTCTCCAGTTGCTCATCCTGGTTCAGGCGTCCCCGCACCGACCAGAATTCTTCCACCGAGCTGAACCCCAAAATCAGAACCAGCTCCGGCGTATGCGGAACAATCAACCCCTCCAGCACGATCTTCGGGCCTGCGTGAACCTTGCTTAGCGCGGGAAGAGCTGTTTTCTCGAGGTATTCGTTGAGGCGGGCCAACTGATTGCCGGCGCGCAGATAGTACCGCTGCATGAGATACAAACGGGTGCGCCTGCCTGGAGTGGCTTGAGCTAGCGCAGCGGACGGCACAAGAGCGGCGCCGCCGAGGAGTCCGAAAAGGTGTCTGCGATCCATAGTCTCCGCCATCGTTCGACTCTTGAAGATATCAAACTTCGGCGGGACGCAAAAGACTCTCCTGAGGGAAACTTTTGCGCTATGCAGACCGCGGACTACAACAAGCCCGCTATGGCCTTCTCAATCACGGCCGGTTCGGTCTCGCCGATGAAGGCCCGGACCAGCTTCCCCTGCCGGTCGTACAGGAACGAAGCAGGCAGAGCCCCGCTCCACTTGGAAGAGACCGTGTCAATGAACGTCTCGTCGTTGCTGGCTTTCTTGATGTAGGCTGCTCCGCCGACGCCGGTCTTCTTAAGGAACTCCTCAGCTTTGGCCTGATCCTCCGGCTCATCGCAGGACACTGTGAGGAGTCGAAACCCTTTGCCGCGGTGCTCGCGTTCCAAACCGGCCAGCCAGGGCATCTCCTCGCGGCAGGGTGCGCACCAGGTGGCCCAGAAGTTCACCAGCACCACGCTGCCTTTGTGCGTCGCCAGCTCCGCCGCGTAGGTCTTTTCGTTGATGGGGCGCAAGCGCGCCTGCTGCGCCGGCAACAGGATCGCCAGCGCCCCGAGGAGCAGAAGCCTGAGGATCACGATACCGTCTTGGCCCTCTTGATCGTGCAGCCGAATGCCTTGGTGGAAGCCTTCTCCACCGGCCGGCCCGCCAGCAGAGCGTCCAATGCGAGCCGCAGCCCTTGAGTCTTGATGTTGGCTGGGTTCTGTGAGTCGTCAATGTAGCCGTGGTAGGCGATCACGCCATTGCGGTCCACTACGAAGATCTCCGGCGTCACCTGGGCGCCGAAACGGTCCGCGACCAGGTTGTTGTGGTCTTTATAGACCGTGAACTGAAAGCCGTGCTTGGCGGCGTGGGACGCTACCTCTTGAGCCGGCTCAGTCGCGTTCGAGTTGATGCCGATGAACTTGACCCCCCGCGAGGCATAGTCCCGGTACAGGGCGTTCATGCGTTCGTTATAGGCGTTGGAGATCGGGCACTGAGTGGCGATGAACATCAGCACCGTCAAGTCGCCCTTGATCTGACTGAAGTTGACGTTCTGGCCCTGGACGGTTTGGAGCGTGAAATCGGTGACCTTACTGCCCAGCTTGAACTCTTGAGCGAAAACCGAGGTGGCCAGCAATACAGCAATGCCCAGCAAAAGCATGCGCTTCATTGTTTCTTCCTCCCAGAATGCCGCGGCTGCGGCTAGTTTTTGTCTTCCAGCTTCAGGTTGATAATAGCTTTTCGCCGCGAATCGAAGACGCTGAGCGTGCGGGTTGCGCTGGAGCGCCCCTTGTGCTCCGCCCGCAGCTCGTAGTCCACGTCCGTGCTCAAGCCGTGAAAGTAGTACACGCCATCCTTCTGAGTGATAAAAGAGCGCACCTGTAGAGACTTCTTGTTCTTGAGTTGGACCACAGCCCCCTCAACGAGCGTTCCGTTGGCATCCTCCACGATCCCCTGAACCGACCGCGTGTTCGGGTCCTCGCGCTGCTTGGTCCCCTGAAAAGCAGCGGCAGGCGCCCAATACAGAAGCGCCCACAGGATCCCCAGAGCTAGCGTCCTGGTTCTCACTGCCACCCTGCGTCAATTATAACACCCCCCGTTGGGGCCCCCAGTGGCCGGCCTCAGCGCCAGTCTTCGTCCTCTTCCTCGTCCTCTTCGACGTCAAGGAGATCTTCGTCTTCCTCGTCCTCCTCCTCGGCCAGCTCCAGCTCCACCGGGTCGATCCCTACGACCCGCAGCTCTGCGCCGCACTCGTCACAAGAGATCAGATCGCCTTCTTCCAGCTCGTCTTCTTCGTAGCCGAGCGGGCTGTCACATTCCGGGCACGTTACCATTCGTTATTCCTCCGACTACCCCGCAACACTCTCCTAATTGGTTATACAGAAAACCGCTGCGCTTGCCAAGATCAACCGGGGCGCTGGTTCAAATCATCTCCCCTAGCAACTCCGGCCTCGGATTGGGGATGACCACTTTGTTCACCAGCAGGCCCTTGGCCCCGATGAGCCGGGCCCCCGCCTCCACCGCGCTCCGCACCGCCGAAACGCTTCCGGTCATCGTAACAAATGCCTTCCCGCCCAGGGCCATCGCCAGCCGGATCTCGATCAGCCGCACGGCTGCCGCCTTGGCCGCGGCGTCGGCCCCCTCAATGAGAGAGGCGACCGAGAACGACTCCAGGATACCCAAAGCCTCGAGCCGTTCCGTCTTGCCCGCTCCGCTGAGGGCCGGGAAGACCGATTCGTGCACGTTGGGAATCACGAAGGTGTCGATGACCGAAAAACCGCCCGCCTGGCGCCCCGCGGCCACGCTCGACTCGGCCGCGGCCACATCGCCCCGCACCATCACGATGTATTTGCCGGAGCAGATCGAGCGCGAAAGCAGCAGTTCCACGTCGGCGGTCTTGAGCATGGCGTCGGCGACTTCATAACCGGCCGCGATGCTGCCCAGTTCAATCAAACCGATGGAGTTTCCGGCCATCTTCTTACGCCTCGATTTCCACGAACTCTTCCGTCACCTGCCTCACCGTGCCGCCGATGCTGGCGTGCACGTCCGCCCCCAGCTCGCCCTGGGGCGCCCGCCCGACTGCCGTTCCCGGCTCCACCTTGGCGCCCGTGCGGACCACCGGCTGGGCGGGCTTGCCGGCGTGCTGCTTGAGGAAGATGCGCACCCGCGCCGGCGCATGTTCCAGCGGCTCGTAGGGTGTCTCTTTCTCATACTCCTCGATTCTCAGGCGCCGCCGGAGCTGCGCCAGCGGAACGCGGCGGTGCTCTTTCATCGGATGCACCTCGACCGGCTTCTGCTGGACGAACCGGATGCCCGCTGCGCGCATGTCCTGCTTGGCCCGGTCGCACGCCTCCTTGGGATACAGGTCTTCCGGGCAGGCGTACAGCGTGCACAAGCCGCAGGCGCAGCACAGCTCGGCGGCCTGGTTCCACAGATCCGCGCCCGCCAAGGTGAAACCCAGGCTGCGCATCACCTTGTGAGGCTGCACGTCGTAGCCCAGCAGGTAGCGGGGGCAGAACTCGGTGCAGTGGCTGCACTGGTCGCAAGCCGACTTGCCGATACGGTGCATGGCCGGCTCCGGCCGTTCCTTGCGCTGGACCAGGTAGTGATCCCGCGGCAGAACGATCAGCCCGGCGGTGGTCTTGGTGACGGGCTCCTCCAGATCGAAGGTGAGCCGGCCCATCATGATCCCGCTCACGAAAACGCCGATCGGCGCCGCCGTGGCCCCGCCCGCCAGCTCGATCAGCTCCCGGAGCGGCGTCCCGACCGGAACCCAGAACGACTTCGGTTCCCGGACCGCCCCCCCAACGGAGACGAACTTCCGGATGACAGGATGCCCTTGCGCCGCCAGGTGCACGTTATAGAGTGTTTCGACGTTGTTCACCACGCAGCCCACCTGTAGCGGGATGCCCGCGGGCGGAATCAGACGTCCCGTGGCGGCGTACACCAACTCGTACTCGTCACCGGACGGATAGAAGTCACCCAGCAAGACCAGATCCGCCTTGGCCGGGTCCAGCAAGGGCTGGATGGCTTCCACGGCCGGCCGGTTCTTGGCCTTCAGCCCGAACTTGGCCCGCTGGGCGCCGGTGGCCACCATCATTTTGGCCATTCCGTCCAGGATTTGGGCGGGGAAGTGCTTCATCAGCTCGAAGTCTTTATGCAGCAGCGGCTCGCATTCGGCCCCGTTGGCGATGACGAACTCCACCTTGGCCTGGGCCTTCACATAGGTGGGGAAGCCCGCCCCTCCGGCGCCGACCACGCCGCACTCGCGCAGCTGCGCATCCAGGCTCACTTTGGCGCGCCCTCCAAAGCGTACCCGCGGAGCTCCTCCATGCGCACGGTGACCAGCGGCTTCTCGAAATCCTCGCCGGTCTCGATCATGCGGATCAGGCGCCGGGCCGCCAGCGACATGCACCAGGGGTCCGTCAATGGGCGGCCTGTCTCTCGGCTGAGCTGGAGCAGGTCAGGATGCCGCAGGGAAACGACCCGCTCGAGCACGGTATCGCCGCTCGACAACAGAAACTTCACGTCGATCGCGTCGCTGTGCCGAATGGCGATGGCGTTCTGAATCCAGAGCAGGTCCACCTGCCACACACGGCCGAACGGGTCAGGTCCGGCCTTGAAATGCCGGAAATTCTCGAGCATCAGACCCTCATCCTAACATGGGCGGCCCTGCGCTCAGCGAGCTTCGCCGCCTGCGGCGAACCGCTCTCCGACGGCTCACGGAGCGGCCCGGCGGACGTAAAGCAGCCAGTCCTTGAACTGGAGCGTGCCGGGGTAGTCCTCCGGGGCGCGGAATTCGCGCCAGCCGCCTCCGTTCACCGTGCCGCTGGTCCGCTGCTGGTGATTTTCCAGATCGTACCAGGTGAACTCGAAGCGGTCCTTGTCCGTGGAGGGCCGCAGGTCCACCTTCAGCCACCCTCCGTAGCGCAGGTAGATGACGTAGGTGGAGCCGGGGACAGCGCCGCAGAAACGCGCCGGAGTGTCCGATAGCAGCTCTGGATGAGGCTCCAGCTTCCACCACTCGATGGACTTGAGGAACCGGGCGAGAAAGCCCATGGAGACCGCGCCGGGATAGTCGAGGGTATTCGTTTCGAACGATGGATCCAGCGGCCAGTTGCCCTGCTTGGTGGGAGCTTCGGGGACGTGCGCCCACCAGACGTGCCCCCCGCCATAGGTGTGCCCCGCGGCGCCGCTGAGGATGGCTGACCAGGCGCCGAAGCGCACATCCCTGCCGGTGGGGTTGCCGGCGATGAATTCGTACCAGGGCTCGGTGACGACGGTGGGCTTGGCCGGCTTGCGGGCATAGTCGGCGGCGATGACCAGCGGGATCATCTCGTTGCGCCAGCGCCCGTGGCCCACCTGGCTCTGGTTGTAGTCCAGCCAGGGCTCACTGTGCAGCACCTCGCCGGTGGACCACTGCGGCGCCTCCGCGCCTCCCGCCCAGCCCGGCGGCGTCGGGTGTGCGCCGATGATGCGGAGGTAGGGATCTTCGCGCCGGATCATCGCCCCCAGGTCCTTCCAAAACGCGAGGCCGAAGCCGCCGTAGTTGTTCATGTTGTATTCTCCGGCCAGCACCCAGATGACGTTGTAGGCGCCCAGCCGGGCCATGACGTAGCGCCACCAGCGCCGCATCTTCTCCTCGCCGATGCGCTCGTTCAACTTCTGGCGGCTCCACCAGGGGTGGATCCACACCGTAATGCCTTTCTGATTGGCGTAGGCGATGAAGCGCTCGACGTTGCGGATCTGCTCCAGATCGGGCGAATCGTAGGTCCGGTTGAGCAGGCCGTCGTTGCCGGCGAAAAAGATCTGGCCCACGGTGAAGCCCTTGGCGGCGCGGTCGTCGGCCAGCTTTTGAAAGGTCTCAAACCGGATGCCGCGCTTGCTCCAGTTCCACCAGGTGTCGCCGATCCACAGAAACGGCGTGCCGTCGGCGTACTCGAAGTGGCGGCCGGGGCGCGGTCCGGAAGCGGCCACCCGTATGAAGCCCCGGCGCGCCGGGTTAGCTCGCTTCTCCTCCTCGCTCCAGGCGGCGCATTCGAGGGTTCCTTTTGCGCCGTTCAACGCGGGATCTTTGGAGACGGTTTGCCAGGACCAAGCGCCCGGAGCGGGCGGCGCAAAGCGGACCTTCCAGGTCCGTTCCCCGTCCCAGAAGCCCGCCAGAGTCAGGCGCCGGCCTCCAGGTCCGCTGAAATCCGCCCGCAGCAACGGCGCAGCGCGGTCCGGGAAGCCTACCACGTACGGATTGGCGTAGTCCTGAGCGGCCTGCAAGGTGATCTCGTAGACCTCCCAGGTCCGGACCGGGGCCGCGGCCAAGGGCGGGAGCATCCCCGGCAGGACCGCCGTAAAGATCAGAAGCAACGCATAACGTCTGCGCATGGCGCATCACCTCCCAAAGGGCTCAGCTGGACGCTGCGGCGCCGCAGGAACAGAGTTCGGCTGAGTTTCCTGGTTGTTCTCATATATCGTAATCAGCAGCGTGCTGGCCAGCACCAGAGCGCCTCCGGCGAGCATGGCGGGCGTGAGGCGCTCGCGCAGGATCAGCCATGCCAGGATGACGCCGAAGAAAGGAATCAGATAGTTGCACAGGCCGGCCTGGGTTGCATCCAGCCGCGTCAGGACGTTGAGGAAGATCACCATCGACAGGAAGTACTGAAAGAAAGCGAGGATGGCAAGGCCCAGCCAGACGGTGGGCGTGAACTCGGGCAGGCGCAAGAAGCTCTCCGGCTCCGAGCGCAGCGTGACCGGGAGCATGAAAGCGAAGACCGCGTAGTAGCTGCACAGCAAGACGCTCAGGGGGGAATAACGGGTCAGGATGCGCTTGCTGTAAGTGTTGTAGAAGGCGCTGCCGTTGATGCTGGCGAAGATCATCAGGTTCCCCAACAGAAACCGGGTGTCTGTCAGATTCAGCTCTTTCCAATCCACCCCGGAGCAGGTCATCACGCCGGCGATGGCCAGGGCGAAGCTGATCCAGCGGATGCGGCTCATGCGTTCGCCCAACAGGAAGTAGGCCATGACGGCGGTCATGACGGGCAGGGCCAGAGAGATGAGAGCGGCGTTGGAAGCCAGCGAAAGCCGCACCCCCCAAGTGATGAAGAGCTGAGCCACGACCTGACCCAATACGCCCAACAAAACGAAGTGGATCCAGTCCCGGCGTGGGGGGCGGAGGGGGCCTTCGCGGCGCACAATGGGGATGAGCAGAAGCGTGGCGATGGTCATGGGGAAGAAGGCGGCGAAGGTGGGGCCCATCTGCTCCTGAACGAGCTTCACCATGACGAACTGGCTGGCCCAGATGAGGTTGCAGATCAGCAACAGGGCCCAATCGCGGAGGCGGCTGGAAAGGATCATGTGGGAATCACCGGGCCGGCGGGAGTCCGGATCCAAAACCGCCGTCGACCAGCAGGGCCGAGCCGGTGATGAAGGTGGCGTCGGCGCCGGCCAGAAACACGGCCGCCCGGGCGACTTCCTCGGGACGGCCGACGCGGCCCAGGGCGTGGAGTTTTCCGGCTGCGGCGCGGGCCGCCGCCGGGTCGGGCTGGGCCTGGAAGTAGGCCTCGGCCAGCCCCGCGTCGATGTAGCCCGGGCAGATGCAGTTGACGCGAATGCCCTCCCATCCGTGGTCGATGGCCATGGCCTTGGTGAAGGCGATGATGGCGCCCTTGGTGGCGCAATAGCCGGCGCACATCGGCTCAACGAAGAAGCCGTTGACCGAAGACAGGTTGACGATGGCGCCGCGGGTGCGGCGCAGTTGGGGCAGGAAGTACTTGGAGCACAGGAAAACGCCGCCTACGTTGACGGACATCTGGCGATGCCATTCCTCCGGGGTGGTGTCCTCGACGAACTTGCTGATCTGGATGGCGGCGTTGTTGACCAATACGGCGGCGTCGCCGAAGCGCTGCTCAGTCTGAGCGGCCAGCCGGATTACAGAATCCGGGTCGGCGACGTCGGTGGCGACGGCTAAGGCCTCGCCGCCCGCTTCCTGGATCTGGCGCACCGTTTGGGCGGCGGCGGGTTCATGGATATCCGCAACCACCACGCGGCCGCCCTCGCGGGCCATTTCCAGAGCGATGGCGCGGCCGATGCCGGCGCCCGCTCCGGTCACCACACAAACCTTGTCCTTGAGCTTCAAAGCTGCCTCCACCGGAGATGTTCAGGTTGATGATGGACCGCGGTTGCGCCGATGTCAAGACGCCGGGCGGCCGAAGGCGGCGCCGCCGGGCCAAAGCAGGGGCGATTGTCCAGGATGCTGGACATCTTGTCCCGAGCGCGCCGGTGCAGCCAGACGAGAAGCCGGGCTCAGACGGCGTCCTGTAGGCTGGACGTTGCGGCGGCTTTGGGTTGACAGCCGGGATCGGGCGTCGGAGAATGCAAGCGGAACCTCACCACAAACCGCAGGTGGACCAAGATGAAGATCACGCCCCGCGAGGAAGCGCTGTTGAAGCGGACGTTCGTAGACTTCTGGCAGATGTCGGAGTTCGTGCGCGAGCCGCTGATTCTGGAACGAGCTGAGGGCCTGTATTACTGGGACCGGGAAGGGCGCCGGTATTTTGATGCGATCGGCGGCATTTTCGTGGCGATTCTCGGGCACCGCCATCCGCGGCTCATGGAGGCGATGCGGCGGCAGATGGCGAAGATGACCTTTGCGCCGCCCTTGCACGGAATCTCAGACGTGACGCTGGACTTCATCGAGAAACTGGGCGAGGTGACGCCGGGGAATCTGAATTACTGCAAGCCGTTTAGCGGCGGCTCGGAAGCGGTGGAGGCCGCGATCAAGTTCACCCGGCAGTACTTCAAACAGACGGGGCGCCCCGGTAAGTACAAGTTCATCTCGCGCTACTGGGGGTATCACGGGGGGACGGCGGCGGCCATGGCGGCGAGCGGGACCGGCTCGAGGAAGGCCAAGTTCGAGCCGCACATGCCGGGATTCCTCAAAGTCTTCCCGCCGACCTTTTACCGGGAGCGCTTTTCGGACTGGGACGAGTGCAACCGGTTTGCAGCGCTTTCGGTTGAGGACTTGATTCTGATGGAAGACCCCGAGACGGTGGCGGGGGTGCTGGTGGAGCCGATCGGGAACACGGGCGGGATCATCACGCCTACGGAGGAGTACTTTCAGATCTTGCGTGAAATCTGCAACCGGCACAACGTACTTCTGATCTTCGACGAAGTGATCACCGGGTTTGCGAAGACCGGATCGATGTTTGCGGCGCAGACGTTTGGCGTGACGCCGGATCTGATCTGCTGCGGCAAAGGAATCTCGAGCGGAGCGATCCCCCTGGGGGTCATGGTGGCGCGGGAGGATCTGGCCGAGGCGTTCTGGGGGCCGGCGGATGCCGGAGTCGAATTTGCGCACGGGCACACGTTCGCGGGCAATCCGCTGGCGTGCGCGGTGGGGCTGGCGGTGATCGAAGAGATCCTGGAGAAGGATTTGTGCGCCAAGGCCAGGCGGCTGGGCGAGGATCTGGCGCGGAAGCTGGAAAGGTTGAGACAGTATGGGGTGGTGCGGGAGGTGCGGGGCAGGGGAATCCTGCGCGGCGTCGAGCTGGTGCGCGACACCAAGAGCATGCAGCCTTATCCCGAGCTGGGCCAGATGTTGAAGAAGACGGCCTTGGAACACGGCCTCATCATGCGCATTGACCCGAGCTGGTTCGCCGTATCGCCGGCGCTCATTGCCGAAGAGGCGGATATCGACGAGATGTGTGACCTGATCGAGAAGAGCCTGGCGGCGGCCCTGGATCGAGTGGGGCGGCCCGTGCTGGTTTCAGGTTGCTGAACAGCGGCGGCGCCCGCCAGGAGTGTGAACCGGCCGCCAGCGGGTCCGGCTTCACGCGGCAACAACCGCAACAGGTCGCGAGCGGAAATGCCGGTCCCGGTTTGGTGGAGGGAGGCGGAAAGCGGAGGAACTTACTAAGAGGCGCCGGTGTCTACTTAGTCGGACGCGGGCAGGACAGACGCGGTCCGGAAGGAGGCAGGCGATGTTCGACCAAGTATTTGTCACGGACACAGGCGCCCGGATCCGGCCCGGCGCTCTGGCAGCCTCCATCGCGGGTGAGCTCGCCGTCGTGGCCGCCGCAGTGTTGATCCCGTTGCTGTTCACCGAAGCGATCCCGCAACTTTGGTGGAGAGCGCATCTGTTTGAGCCCTTGCCGCCGCCCGGCAGGCCCGCCGCGCAACCGCCGCCCGCGCCCGTGGCGGCTCGGGCCGTGGTTCCCGCGCGGCAGTTTGCAGGTGCGGGCAAGCTCTTCGAGCCGGTGAAGTATCCCCCCAAACCAGCCGCGATCCTTGATCTGGACGAGGGCCCGGCGGCGGGGTGGGAAGGCGGAGTCCCAGGGGTTCCCGGCGGCACGGGGACTCCGGGAGTGCCCGGCAGCCCGGCGGTGGAGCAGGCGCTGCGTTGGACGCCTCCTCCCGTAGTCCCCACAGCCAAAGAACCTCCGGCGGCGCCGAAGGAAGCGATCCCCAGGGTGCGCGTGGGAGGCGCTGTGCAGCCGCCGGTCCCGCTGAGCACCCCACTGCCGGTCTATCCTCCGCTGGCCCGCGCGGCGAGGCTGGCCGGAACCGTGAAGTTGGAGATTGTGATCGGGACCGACGGGAGAGTGCACGCCATTCGAGCAATCCAGGGGCACCCACTGCTCGTGGGGGCCGCCGTTGAAACCGTGCGGGGCTGGTTGTATGAACCGCCCAGGCTGAATGGAGACCCGGTCGAAATGGTGATGTTCGTAGACGTACACTTTACGCTCGGCCGGTAGCCAAAGCGTACGGCACAGGCATAGCGTGTGAAGAGACGGCGGGCGCAAGCCTGGAGGCTAGACGACTGGTGGGCACAGTTCGGGCGTGGGGTGGGTTCAACCTCTGCGGCTGGGTGGGGATGCTTGGTTGTGGTTGCTGGTTGGTTGGGTTTTCTGAGCTGTTCTTGCTGCTTTTTGACTCCTTGCTGCGCTGGTTGCTGTTTTCGGTTGCCTCTTTGTTTTGTATAAGTTGGGAGGCCTCCCCCGCCTGCCATAGGCGTTAAAATAAGAGTTGCAATAATGAAAGGCGTGTGCTAGACTGGCCTCATGGATCTGCCCCCCTTGCACGAGAAGGACTGGGAGTATGTATTGACCCTGTTGCCCGAGGATTTGGAGGAATCGGCGCGCCGCGCCAGCGCCTTGCTTCGCTGCCGCCAGATCCCGGATGCTGCCGCCTTGATGCGCCTGGTGTTGGCCTACGCGGTTTCCGACCTGTCGCTGAAGGATGTGGCCGCCTGGGCCAGTGCGTTGAACCTGGCCCAGATCACCGGCCCGGGCTTGTTTTACCGTCTGCGCCAAGCCGAGTTTTGGTTGGAGCACGTGCTGGGGCAGTTGCTCAGCGATCAGGTGCCGCAGACCGCCGGGGGCCTGCGGCTGCGGGTGGTCGATGCGACCGTGATTAACGGCCCTGGGCCGGAACCTATCCAGTGGAGGGCCCATGTGTCGATGGACGCCGCCAGCGGTGGGATTCGAACGGTGGAGTTGACCGACGTGAAGGGAGGCGAAAAACTGGCGCGGCATCCGTTTGGAGCCGACGAGGTGGTATTGGCCGATCGGGCCTATGCCACCGCGCGGGGGGTGCACGCGGTACGCCAAGCTCAGGCGCATGTGGTGGTGCGCTTCAACCCCGTGACGCTGCGGACTCACGATCGAAGACGGCGCCGGGTCCATTTGAAGCCGAAGGAGTCCGAGGTTCCCAAGGTGGGCACGGTGGAATTTGAGCTCTCCATTCCCGTCCCCCCACCCCCCACCCGCAGCCATCAAAGCTGGGACGTGGCCAAAGCCATCGCCTGGATTCCCGCCCGAGCCGTGGCCGCCCGCACCCGCATGGGCCAAGTCATCTGGATCCTGACCACCTTGTCGGTCCGGCAAATGCCGGCCGTCACTCTGTTGGAGTTGTATCGGCTGCGGTGGCAAATTGAACTGGCTTTCAAACGCCTGAAATCACTGCTGCATCTGGATGCGCTGCCTTCCCGGGAAGGTCCGACCGCCAAGAGCTGGATGCTAGCGCGCTTGATCGCAGCTGCTCTGGCCCAGAAGCTGGCGCCGCCCTCGGGCCCACTTTCCCCCTGGGGGTACCAACTGCGCGCCCATCTGCTGTCCCGCCCCGCCTCGCAACCCGCGCACGCATAGCCCCTGGTCGCGCTTTCGCATGAGCTTGTGGGCGTTGCGGGTCACGGTGCTGGGGCGTGGCCCCTGGCTGCTGGTCAGCGACGAGGGCCGCCTGGAGCGGCTGTGCAATTCACCCCGCAAGCGGGTCCTGGCCAGCCACAAGCTGGCTCATAGGGATCCTGTATAAACGAATCCTTTATTTTAACGCCTATGGCTCCTGCGGCAGCTTTCCCCATTCGGAGAAGTTGAGATGCTCGCGCCCTTCCGCGACGTCGGAGGCGACCAGCCAACTGGCCGGCGCCACGTTGCTGTACCAGGGCCAAGCGGTCTGGTGGGAGTGGCAATTCATGCAGGCCCGGTTGAGCAGCGCGGTGAGCTCCGCGGGCGGCTTCTCCACCTCTTGAAACGACAAGGCCGGGTCGGAAACCGGGTTGGTCCGCTCCGGCCGGTAAAGTTGCATCCCCAGCAACAACGCGCCCAGTGTGATCCCAGTGATCTTCGTCTTCTTGCCCATCTGAGTTTGTGTTGGTTGCTCCTATGCTTTCGGTTTGGGTGTTTTTGGCGTGCTCGCCGGGAGCTGCGGCGGCCGGATGTACTCAGCCGGAATCTCGCCGGTGAGCGATTTGAGCCAAGCAACGATGGATTGGATCTCCTGCTGTGTCAGCCGGCGGCCGACCTGATACTCGCCCATGCGGACCACGGCCTCCTCAAGCGTGCCGACTTTGCCATCGTGAAAATAAGGCCCGGTCTTTTCGATGTTGCGCAGCGAGGGAACCTTGAAGACCATCCGGTCGGCTTCATTCTTGGTGACCTGGAAGCGTCCAAGGTCGGATTCATCCGGGTAGGGCTTGATCACGCCCAGCCTCTGAAACATGGTTCCGCCCAGCAGCGCGCCGGAGTGGCAGGTCTGGCAGCCGGCGGTCATGAAGGTGTTGAAGCCTTCCTTCTCCTCAGGGGTCAGCGCGGATTGGTCGCCCTTGAGGAAACGGTCCCAGCGGGATGGAGTGATGAGGCGGCGCTCGAAGGCCCCGATCGCCTTGGCCATGTTATCGAACGTGACCGGATCCTTGTCGTTGGGAAAGGCTGCCTTGAAGGCCTCGACGTACTCGGGCATGGACTTCAACACAGCCACAACCACCTTCTCGCCGGGCATGGCCATTTCGACCGGATTGGTGACGGGGCCTTTGGCTTGCTCTTCCACGTCGCGGGCGCGGCCGTCCCAGAACTGCGCAGTGTGCTCACCGGCGTTATACACGGTTGGAGCGTTCCGCGTGCCGCGCTGGCCCTTGTGGCCTTCGGAAGTGGGCTCGCCGTCCACGCCGTATTGATCGAGGGCGTGGCAGGTGTTGCAAGAGATCTTCTGATCCGCCGAGAGGCGGGTTTCGTAATAGAGCATGCGGCCCAGGTTCACAAGGCGCTCCTCGGTGGAGCCTGGGACCAGGGGCGGAAGATCGGGCAACGGCTGGAACATCCGCAAGCGTGCAGGGTCGATGGTTTGAGAGACCTTGGTTTCGCGTTTGCAGCCGAAGCAGCAGATGGAGAGCGCGACCGCGGCGGCGATGACGAATCGGGAGGGTGTAAGCATGGCGTCCTCCGAACTACGAAGTATAGAACACTCTAAGGAAGAGCTTAGACGGCTCCCGTCGCGCGCGAAGTCACAAGCTCGAGCTCCGGTTTATGCCGGCTCTTGAGGCCGCCGGGAATCGCACAGAAACCCCTTCCTCCGCCGAAACAAGGCATCTGCCCGGCACCCCGGGACTACCGCTCATCCGCTTCGTAACCGTCCAGGCGCGCTACTGCGTTCTCGAAGTTACCAAAAATGGGCTGCCAGAACATGTGGCGGCCCTGAGCTGCCCCGAATGAGGTCCGTTGCGAGCACAACCTGCAAGTTGCCTCGCTCCCAGCGTCTCGGCGCCAGACTTTCGATCTTCTTCAGTTGCGCCGGATCGGTCAAAAACTCAGCCGCCGCCAGGGTGCCCCAACTGGCAATCCCGGCGGCGACCACTGCGGTCCGCTCCGTCTTGGGGTCGCGCACCCGGCTGATGACCGCGTAATCCCGGCTAACTTGACCTATCGGAGTCCGATAGTCTACAGCCCAGCTTGTATTCGAGGGATTGCGCTTGTCCCGGACTCGGCCCACGCTATTCTCACGTTCGAAATAGAATCGCAGACCTTGGGTCAACTGCATCGTCCATTCGTTGTTCAGGGCTCCGATGAGCACGTAGGGTCCGGACTGAAGGTCCCTCAGCGAAGTCATGTAGGCACGGTTTAGAATCCGGTGCGGCTTGTGGTTCCCCTCGAATAAACCGACGAACCGGGCAAGGGCTTGGGCGTCCAAGGTATGCATGCGCCGGAAAGGAAGCCGCTCATAGTCGCCCAACGGCAGCTCCAGCAGTTGCTCCGGCGTTTGGTCAACGGTGCGCCCTCCGCCGAAGCACAAAAGGACCGGCTCTGGAGAATCCAGGATGGGGTTCCAGAAGCGGTCCAGAGCTGTCGATGCATTGAAAATGGCGAGGGAACCTACCGCTGCGAGAGCCAGCAGCACCGCTAGCCCGGCCGCTAGTAGCATTGGATGCCGGCCCGGATGGCGGCGTTCGGACTGTAGCAGGACGGTGTCCAGGGCGATCGTGTCCGTGCTGGCTGGCTGGCCATTGGAGCCAGTCTCAGGTGTCTCGTGGCGGACTGGTGCGCGAAACTGCGGTATATAGGAGCCTGTCGGCAGCTCGATTCGAATCTCATCGGCGGCTGCATCGGTGTAGTACTGCGCAAGACGTTTGCGCACCTCGCCGGCTACGCTCCGCACGATGTGGTCCGCACCGGTGTCGTAATCAACGGGCCGGCTAAACACCTCCGACCCGATCGTGCGCTCCTTCAACATCTCCGGACGCCCCTCCAGGGTATGCTCGACCACATACCTCAGGAAGTTGGAGCAGCGGCGGCTGGAATGGAACGCACTGCTCGCCAGTATCCGTTCCAGTTGTTCCCGGACCAGGGCCACATCAAAGCCGTTCAGTTTCCCCTGATCGTGGGTGGGTTCAGGAAGTGTAGATCCCCTTGGCGTCAAGGTGGCCATAGTCACCCCCAAAAGCAGCCACATTCTAGCACAACGCCAGGGGCGAGAAGCCGCCAAGCGAAGAGCACCCCCGGCAAGGCGCAAGTCGCGAGACCCACGCCACCGGTGCGACATATGTTTCCAGGCCTCCGCCGGACTGGGTGCAGGTCTCCGTGAGGGGCGGGTCTCGAGTCCTGTCTCACAAGAGGATTCCTGAGCTGCGGGCTGGGATGTCTTCAACATCGACCGCCGTGGCTGTCTCAAGTCAGGCGGCGGGAGGTCCTGGACGTCGAGAGACGGCGAGGAAATACGCCCGGCAGGGGCGTCCGTGACCGTCCGGGACTGGACGGGCGGAGGGCAGGGGTCGACAATAGTATCGTTCTGGACCTTCCTATTCTTTGGCGAGGAGGCGAACTGTAGGCGCACAGGGCCGGCTCGACAGCCGGATCAAACCTACGGAGCAAGAAGATGGCACAAACATTTAACAGACGTTACTTGTTTTTCGGCACGCTTCTAGCGGGCGCTGTTCCGCCTGGGGGCTTCGGTAGTGTGGCTTCGTTGCAGGCGTTGGGTTTCAAGTCGCCGAACGAAAAGCTGAATATGGCCGCAATCGGCTGCGGTGGACAACCATTTGCGGACCTTCGTCAGGCGGCGGGACAGGTCGAGAACGTCGTCGCGCTGGCCGACGTGGATTGGGAGCGAGGAGCTCCGGGATTCAACCAATGGCCCAAGGCCACCCGCTATAAAGACTTCCGGCAGATGCTGGACAAACAAGGCAAAGAGATCGACGCGGTTGTGATTGGAACGCCGGATCACAACCACGCTTACTGCGCTTTGGCATGCATGCAGCTCGGCAAGCACATATATGTAGAGAAGCCTCTTACGAGGACCTCGTGGGAGTCCCGGATTCTAACGAACGCCGCGGAGAAGTACCGGGTCGCCACCCAGATGGGCAACCAAGGCTATTCGCATGATGCGACCCGTGTGGCCTGCGAGATCATCTGGTCCGGAGAGATCGGAGATGTAACGGAAGTCCATGCGTGGACCGGGCGTGCGAGCTGGCCGCAGGAGATGACCAAGATCCCGCCGCCGACGCCGGTACCCGAGACCCTGGATTGGGACGTTTGGCTGGGCACGGCGGCCTGGCGGCCATTCACCGCAGGGGATGAGGAGTACCGCCAGTTCGTTGCGGAGCGGAATGCCCGCGGCGGGCGTGGCCGGGGCGCTGCCGCGGCAGGTAGACCCGAAGCAGCAGCCGCAGCCGCCGGCCGGGGACAGACCGGGCGCGGCGGCGGTGGGGGCATGATGGGCGGCGATTACGGCTTTTACTTGCCCTTCAACTGGCGTGGCTTCTATGACTTCGGCAGCGGGTTGATCGGAGACTGGGGAGTTCATATTCTGGGGCCGGCCAACTGGGCCCTCCAGTTGCACCCGCGCTATCTGGTGAGCGTGGAATGCGTCAAGAAAAACACGCTCCCGCCTTTCACATTCCCGGACGAACTGACGATCCGCTATGAGTTTGCCGCGCGGCCGGGCATGCCCCCGGTGACGGTCTACTGGTATCACGCGCCGGGAGGGAACCCCTATTTGCCGCCGGGGATGACGGTCGAAGAGGCGCGCCCAATTCCGGGCAAGGGGCCCCAGGTTGGTCCTGGCCGGGGCCAGGGCGGATTCTTCCCCGGCACGGGTGGAGGGGCTGCGCCCCCGGCCGCGGCGGCGGCGCCGACGGCCACCCCGCAAGCCGGGCGCGGCGGGGCTGGCGGAGGAGGGCAGGGGCTAGGTTACAACTGCATCTTCGCCGGCACAAAGGGGTATTTGGGTACCAGCGGTCGGGGCGAAGGTGTGGGGCTGCTGCCCGGCGCCCGCTGGGCGGAATACAGGCTCCCGGATCCATATCTCCCTCGTTCCCCGGGGGCCAGCACGGGTAGTAACCACGCGGCGCACTGCCGCGATTGGATCCGGGCCTGCAAAGGCGGAGCGCCGGCTTGTTCGAACTTCAGCATCGCCGGGCCATACTGCGAATGGCTGCTGCTGGGCGCGGCGGCGATTCACTATGAGGGGAAGCTGCTCTGGGACAACACCAAGGGTGAGTTTACAAATAACAGGGATGCAAACCGCTGGGTGAGAGCCGTGTATCGCAAAGGCTGGGAAGTAAAACTGTAATCGCCAGGGCCGGCTCGGGGCAAAGACCGTCCATTTACCCAGGCCGGCCCGAAAGGCCTCATATAACGCGAGGAAGGGGAGAGCGTAAGGGGCACATTCAGAAAGGAGGTAATTTGGATGAAACGCGAAGTCTATCTATGGGTGCTGGCTACCCTGATTCTTCCATGCGGGGTTTTGTTCGGCCAGGCTGTAAGCAGCACCATTCTGGGAACGGTCAGCGACCCGACAGATGCTTTGATTCCAGGGGCGCAGATCGAGTTGAAACATACGGGTTCGGGCGCAGTACGGACAGCGGAAAGCAATGAAGCGGGGTTGTTCCGCTTTCCGAACTTGGCTCCGGGCGTGTACACCCTTACCATCAAGGCGCCCGGCTTCCGCTCCTACCTGCTGGAGAACGTCCAGCTAGCGAGCACGGAAATCCGTGATCTGGGCAGGATCCGTCTGGAAGTGGGTTCCATCACCGAGCAAGTTGAGGTGACGGCCGTGGCCACCCCGGTCCAAACCGCCTCGGCAGAGAAATCTGCGACCATTGACGGGATTCAATTGCAACGCCTTGCTTTGAAGGGCCGTGATCTATTCGGTTTCCTGATGCTGATTCCGGGAGTGGTTGATACAAGCACGGGCCGTGACGTGACCTCGCCGAACGCCATCGGGGGCATCACCGTGAACGGCGGCGGGCAGAGAGCCTTCGTTGTGGACGGCGTAGCCGACATGGACACGGGGTCCAACGGCACAATCCATTATGAGCCGAACATGGACGCCATTTCGGAAATCCGCGTCCTCACGACTGGCTATCAGGCGGAATATGGGCGTCAGAGCAGCGGGATGATCAACGTGGTCACCAAGTCCGGATCACGGGAATTTCACGGAACCGGATGGTGGAACAAACGTCACGAGATGTTCAACGCAAAGAACTTCTTCGAGAACTACAACAATATCCCCAAGACGCCCTACCGGTTTGACGTATACGGCTACAGCATCGGGGGACCGGCATATATCCCTCGGCTATTCAACACAAACAAATCAAAGCTGTTCTTCTTCGTCTCCCAGGAGTTCACCAAACAGCTTCCAACTCAGACGACCACATATGCCAGGGTGCCCACGCTGCTGGAGCGCCAGGGAAACTTCTCCCAAAGCTACAACAACAATGGCGCGCTGATTGTGATTCGGGATCCGAACACACGGGCGCCCTTCCCGGGCAACATCGTCCCCTCGACAATGCCGCCCGATCCTGTGGGCAAGGCGATTCTGAACTTTTTCCCGGAGCCCAACCGCTGCGATGTAAACAACGTCTCAGGGTGCTGGAATGAAACGGACTCGGGACAGCTCTACCGCCGAAACTACCGCAACGTGATGACGGGGGCCCATCCCAGGCGGAACGACGTATTCCGGTTTGACGTCTACCCCACGCAAAAGCTGACCGCGTTCTACCGCTGGGTTAATGACTACGACGACATGGATTCGAGCTTCAATATCGCGCTCTACTCGCCATCGCAGAAGCAGTGGATCCCGTATACGGAAAAGCATCCCAATCCGGGCCATGGCCACGCCATTGGCCTGACGTACACGTTCAGCCCTACACTCGTGAACGAGTTCAACTTTGGCAAGAGCTGGAACAGTTGGGATTGGTACGTGAAGTACGAGGACCAACTGGCGCGGGAGCGAATGGGGAATCCTCCCCATTGGTTCGACCAAAACGCCAGCATATTCAAGACCGTTGGAGAGCGCCCGGGAGGGAACGGGCCAGGCAATCTGTTTGCCGCTTATTACGTGCCCGCTGTCAGTTTTGGGGCGCCAAGCGCCACGCAGACAGGGTTCAGCCAGACACGGCCCTATACCAATTTCAACGACATTTACACACTTAGCGACACAGTTAGCTACCTCAAGGGTCGCCACTCCTTGAAAGCGGGCTTCTACTATGAAAGGACGGGAAAGGTTCAATACGCCGGACTGGGGAACTATTTGGGGAGCTATTCGTTCGGATACGATGCAAACGCACCCTTTGACACGGGAAACGGAATTGCAAACGCGTACCTGGGGATCGTCAACGCCTATTCGGAGGGCTCCCGGGTCGTAGGGGATTTCTGGTTCAGCAGTTACGAGGGTTTCATCCAGGATAGCTGGCGCCTCACGCGGCGGTTGACGCTGGAGCTGGGCGCTCGGTTTTCCCACCTCAAGCCGCAGGAGAACTTGAACCGGACCTCGGCTGCTTTTATGCCCTCGGCCTATGATCCAGCCAAAGCGCCGCGGTTGTGGCAGCGGGGTTACGACGCCGCTGGGAAGCGCGTCGCAGTCGACCCTGTGACAGGCGCGACGGCGCACCTGTCTTTGGCGGGTACGTTTGTACCTTGCTCAGTCGGCGGCTACGCCCAGTGCCCTGATCTGGCAAATGGGATGAAGGTCGCAGATGGAAAACAACTGCCGCTGACGGTTTTCGAGGTCCCAGCGATGGCGGTGGCTCCGAGAATCGGATTCGCGTGGGATGTTTTCGGCAATGGGAAAACAGCGGTGCGCGGGAGTTTCGGCCGTTTCTTCAACCGGGGCGATGGGAATCAGATCATGCCCATGAACGGGAACCCGCCGATCACGTTCACTTCCACTCTGTACTACACGACGATCGGCGGGATCAGGGAGACGAAGAGCGGCGCCTTCAGTCCGGTGAATCCGGGGCAATCTACGGTCGGCCGGCAGGCTTATGAGGAAGCGCTGAGCGGCAATTTCGGCATTCAACAGGATGTGGGCTTCAATACGGTGGTGGACGTTTCCTACGTCACGAACCTGCGGCGCCACATCCGGCAGAACCGGGATGTGAACAAGATCCCAATGTACTCCCGTTACGACCCGGCCAATATCGACCCCTGGAGTTCTTTCCGCAATTGGAGCGGCCCCTACACTCCGCAGCGATCACTCCCCGACAACTACTTCCGTCCGTACCGAGGATGGGGCACATTGAATGTGGGTAATTTCGAGGGCAGCACCTACTACCATAGTCTTCAAGTGTCCGTCCGGCGGACATTCTCCCGCGGTTTGGCGTACGGACTTGCCTATACCTGGGCCAAAACCATGATCTACGGGGTGTTCAACGATTTCCCCGACAGCTTTGGGAAACGCCCGGACGGTCCGCCTCACGTGCTGGCCTTCAACTACATCTACGACGTGCCCAAGCTGGGGCAGCGGCTGGGCAGCAAGGTTCTTGGCGTGGTTACGGACGGTTGGACGGTTTCCGGAATTACACGCTTTCAAAGCGGCTCCAGGTTGACGCCGACCTTCAGTTGGACGGGGACCTCTTCCACCATACCTGCGCCGGAAACCACTGGCTCGGCGGACGGCCCCAGGCTGGTGGTGCTGGGGAACCCGACGCTTTCCAAGAGCGAGCGGACTTTCTTCCGCACCTTCAAGACCGAGATGTTCATGCCGCCGATCCCTTGCAGTTGGGAGAACAAGAACATCTCTTGCTTTGGAAACGCGGGTTACAACATCCTTGTCGGCCCGGGGATCAACAACTGGGACATGACCTTCAGTAAAAACATTCCGACGGGTTTAGGCGACCGGTACTCCCTGCGCTTCCGGGCTGAGATGTATAACATCTTCAACCATACCCAATTCAGCGGCGTGGACACGACGGCGGAATTCAACGTCACCACGCGACAGCAGACCGACCCCAACTTCGGACGTTACACCTCGGCGCGTCCACCCAGGCAGATGTCGTTTTCACTGCGGTTTGAGTTCTGACAATCTGTCTTGAGGGACGATTCGCGGCTGCCGGCGCCATGGCGCCGGCAGCCGTCTTTGTTAAAACCGTACATGCTCAGAGGAGCAGTCCTTTAGTCAGGAGCCAGGCCGACACAGCGCGCATGCATCACACCAGCGCGGTCCAGCGGCGGACCCCGTGAATTTGTCTGGATGAACCGGTTGCGCTTTCGGATCAGCTGCGGGGGAGCCGCGCATCCTCAAGTCAGGGCTTTTCGGCAGAACTCGACGCACTTCTTGATCTCGGTCAAAACGTCGGAACCCTCCGGGGTCTGGTACTCGTACTCGATGCTGGCCCAGAAGCGGTACTTATTCTTCTTCATGGTTTGCAGGACTTCGACCAGTGGCGTTTCGCCTTGTCCCCACGGCATGTTTGGTCCTCCGCCGCCAGGACCGCCGCGGCCTTCGCCGCTGCTTGAGGGGCCTTTGCGGTCTTTGAGGTGCAAGCTGGCGATGCGGTCATGGTACTTCACCATCACCGGAACCGGAGACAAGCCATTCACGCCGTAAAAGTGGCCAACATCGAAGTTCAACGCCGTGTACTTGGACGCGGCTAAGACTCTCTCGAAACCGGACTCTCCTCCCTGGCCATGCGTATGGAATGCGATTCTCAGCTTGCGCCGGGCCGCGAAATCCGCCACGCGCTTCAGCAGAGCATCATCGGTGGGCAGCTCCATGGTCACATGGTCCGCGCCTAGCGCTTCGGTGACGTTCCAAATGTAGCTGTACTCGTCGTCCGACATCTGCATCGTGGGCGGCAGCTTGAAGGCGTAGATCTGGACTCCCGCACTCTCATACATCTTGCGCAGCGCCTTGTACTTGTCCATCGAAACCGATAACCGCCACTCGCGCAGAGCCTCTGCGGCCTTACGCTGCGCCTCCTGCTGTTCGGGAGTCATCTGCGCCCGGCCCCCTCTGCCCTGCGCCCCACCCGCCGCACCTCCTGGGGGAGGCTGGCCGGGACCGGCTTGAGATCCGGCAGCTCCGGCCCTGGCCGGCGGCTGGCCGAACCCACCGCGTCCGGCGGGCAGCGGCGCGCCTGCGTAGCTTTCCGCCACGTTACTCATCATCTCCACGCCGCTGATGCCGCACTCCAGGCAATAGTTCAGGGTCTGCTCGGCGCTTCCAGGAAGCGCCCGGAAGCTGTAAGTAATGACGCCAATCCGAACTCCGCCAAAGATGGAATTCGGCTTGGCGGCGGCCAACACCTGGCCCGCAGGGATGCTTGCGAGCGCGATTCTTCCCAACTCTCTTCTCGTAAAGGTCATAAACGTCTCGTCCTCACTTGGAATTCATCTGCGCCCAATTTGCTGCTGTCCCTTTGATACGTGGCGCCGGGTCCCCTTTTCAGCCCGGCGGGTCAACCGGCACAACAGACTTGTATATAGCGGAAAAGGCGCACCAAAACACCCACCACTGTAACGCCGGTTGGGGTTCGAGACAAGTCACGGACGGTCCTACAGGCTAAATCCTTCTTTATTTCGACGTCCAGGACCGTCCCAAGCCGGGCGCCTTTGCAGTGGTTCAGCCGCGCGGCGGGAACTCGCTTTAGCACGGCAGGGGCCACTGCTTTTCCCCCGGTGCGGCCTATTCTAAACACGCCTGCTGTCTAGTCGGCGCGCTATTGCGAGATCTGGCTATGCGCCCAGGGGAGATGGTGAGCGGAGCCAGCCTGGCGGGCGGCGTTGGCTTGCACCGCCTTCAAGGTGCGCTGGCGGGCGCGGAACAGACGGCGCTTCAAGACATTGGAGTCGACGCCGTAAATGCCCTCGAGTTCCTTCAGGGACAAGCCCTCAACCTCTTTGAGAACCAGCAGGACACGGTCGCGCACGGGGATCATGCTGAGGAGAGCCTCCACTTGCTCCTTCAGGCGTGTGCGGTGGCGGTCCTCGGCCCCGTTGCGGACTGAAGCGCTACGGAAGGCTTGCTCGGCTTGCTCTTCGGCGAGGTCAGAGAGGCGAACCTCGTGGGAGCGCTTTTTGCGGCGCAAGTAGTCGCAGGCGGCGTTGGCTGTGATGCGTCCGAGCCAGGCTTCAAAGAGTTCCGGGGAACGCAATTGCCGCAAAGAATGATAGAGGCGGACGAAGATCTCCTGGGCGACGTCCTCGACGTCTTCTTGTTGCCCAATGAGGCGGGCCACGGCGGCGAAAACCCGTTTACGGTAAGCCTGGACGATTTGGGCGAACGCTGCGGAGTCGCCCGCGCGGGCGCGGTCCACGACATCGGCCCCAAGCAGTGGGATGTGTTCCGGCATGGGTACAGGCGCAGTCATGGCAGATATCTCCTCTTACGGATTTGGGGGGCTCTTGGGCGGCCAACCGCCCGGTCCTCCCCGGCCAGCAAACGGCGTGGACCATTTTTCGCGCTGTTCGGGGGTCAGCAGCGAATAGAACTTAGCGTCGGCCTTGGTTTCCAGCGCCACGACCTGACCCGTCAGTGCGCCCAGCGCGCCGGCGATCTGATCAATCTGCCAATCGGGCGCGCCGTTTTTCACCGCTTCCCGGAGAGCCAAGCGCTGCTCCATGATCTTACGTTCCAGCGGACGTGTTTCTTCTTCAAGGTTCTTGTAAATGGTGATCGCCTGCTGCTTTTGGGACTCGGTTAGGGACAGATGGACGGCCCAGCGTTCGACGATTTCGCGGGCCCATCCGCGGAAGCCGCCAGGACGCTGGGCAAGTCCCGCGGCGGCGATCCCCAGCAGGGCCAGCGGCAGCAGGAGGCGTTGCGCCCGGTGTGACATGATCTTGTTCCTCGCTACTTCTTGTGTATGTCATTGGTGAAAGAAAAGGAAGAGGCAGAGGGTTAAATCGGCGCAAAATGAACTTAACGCGGATTTAACAGGCCAAACTGCGGGGAGTCGGGTAGGGCCTTAGAGGGAACACGGAGGTATAGCAAGGTAAAGAGAGGGGACTGGCGCGTGCCAGGAGGCCTACGATCCTAATGCGGTGCCTCGGCACGGTGCAGGCGCAAGCCTGGAGGCATAGGACACTGGGAGGGCAGAGTATGGGTGCGGGCTAGGCTGCACCTCTGCGGTTCCGTGAGGATTCTGGGTTGTTCTTGCGGGTTTGTTGCTTCTTCTGGGCTGTTCTTTCTGCTGTTCGGCTCCTTGTCGAGTTGGTTGCTGGTTTCGGCTGCCTCTTTGTTTTGTATAAATTGGGAGGCCTCCCCCGCCTGCTCACCCCCGGCGGCCGGCTTCAGGGACCGGAGCTCACCCCCATCCGGTGAGGGCTGTGGCTGTAGGCGTCGGCGCTGTTGCCTAGGACTTGCGCCGTCCGCAGTGCGGGCCCCCACGAGGGCGTCAAGCCGCACCTTTCACTTTCAACATACACGAGGGAAGCAAGAGGAGAGAAAAGGGCGAGTTGGTAACTGGTTGAAAAGGAAAGGGAAAAAGTTCTTGGGATCGTTGTGACTGGGGGTGGGAGGGCACAGGAAAAACAAACCACAGAGGACACGGAGAAGGCAAACCACAGAGGGCACGGAGGACACAGAGAAACACGGAGATGGGAAGAGAGGGCGCGGAGACGCCGGGGCAGCATCTACAGAGCGCAAGATTTCGCGGAAGGGAGAGCAGTGGGTAAAGGGGCCAAGGCCGGCAGGAATGCCGGCCGCAGGCCTGGAGGCCTGCCCCACAAAAAGAGCCTGCCCCACAGGAGCAGCCTGGACCTCAACAGAACTTGGCCGCAGGTATGGAGGCCTGTCCCAGATGAAAATGCCTGCCCGCGACAGGAGTTTTCTGCGAATGGGGGCACGGAGGGACTCTTGAACATTTGCGTATTTGCGCATACACTTAATATCGGATGAGACACAGGCCTCGAGTAGAACGCCAGCTAAAGGCTCTGGCCGACGCCACGCGTTTGCGAATTCTCAACCTGCTGCGGCAGGGGGAGATCTGCGGCCGCGACTTGGGTTACGTGCTGCGGTTATCCCAGCCGAATATCGCGCAACACTTGGCGTACCTGAGGCACGCGGGCATTGTGCGGGGCCACAGAAAAGGGTCCCGTGTTTTTTACCGGGTTGCAGAACGGCCGGGGCGTGTGTTGAGCGGGCTGCTGGAGAGTTTGCGTTCGGCGTTCGAGCGGGAACAGGTGTTTACCGCCGACACCAGGCGGTTGAAGAAAGCGGTTCTGGGAGGTGTGTTTGCTCTCGGACGAGTTCGAAAAGCGGCCAGGGCTGAGGCGGGGATTCCGGGATCGCACGTCGGCCAGAAACCTGGGACGTCCGAGCGCGGAGGCGAATCCAATTTCCCTGATTCCACTGGGGGAGACGGCCGTTCGGTTTCGTTGCGGCGAGACAAGGGAGCGCTCCGGGAGAAACGGCTGGGAGTGGATCTAGCCTGCCATTTGCTGGAGAGTTGCTGATGGGGTGGGGCGAACAGCGTGGGATGAGAAAGCGGCGGGCGTTAGGGGTCAAGGCCGACAGGAATGTCTGCCCCACAAGGGGCGGCTGATCTGGTTTTTGGGAAGAGTGCCGCAGGATAAAGGCCACGCGACCGAGGTGGGGTATGGCGAGGCGGAGAAAGATCCGCTTCATTGAGCCCGGAAGCCGCCGGGGCCGGCCGTTCAACGCCTGGGTGAGCCGGATGCCGCTGCTGGGGCCGCTGATACTGGTCACGCTTCTCGACCGGCGCGGCTACGATGCGGCGGTGTACAACGAGAACATCTCGGGGCGGCTGGAGGAGAATCCGCGGGCGTATGAGGACGTCTGTTCGGCTGATGTGGCCGGCATCAGCATCATGACGCCGACGGCGGCGCGGGGCTATGCGCTGGCGGACCGCATCCGGCGCGACGCTCCGAAGACTACGGTCGTATTCGGGGGCATTCACGCGACGTTTCTAGGCCGGGAGGCGCTTGCGCATGGCGACATCGTTGTGCGGGGCGAGGGGGAGAGCATCGTCGAGCCTCTGGCGGCTGGGGAGATCCGCGGCGGGATTGTGGACGGCCCGGCGGTGGAGGACCTGGATGCGCTGCCGGCGCCGGATTACCGGCTGATGTGGGACTTTGAGAAGCTGCTGAGCAGATTTCCGGCGCGGAGCCTGTATCCTTTGCCGGTGCTGGCGTCACGGGGGTGCCCGTACCGGTGCTCTTTCTGTTCGGTAAGCCGCATGTTCGGCCAAAGGGTGCGGCGGCGCTCGGTGGAGAAGGTTTACCAAGATCTACGGGGCTACGTAGAGCAGGGCTTCCGCGAGTTCTTCTTCTACGACGACAATTTCACATCGGACCGCGATTGGACCCGGGAGCTGATGTGGCGAATCCGGCCGATGGGTGTGCGGATCTGGGCGCAGACGAGGGTGGACTTCCCTTGGCTGGACAGCTCGCGGAGGCGGTTGGACCGGCGCCTGCTGGAGGCGATGCGCCACGGCGGCGCCTCGACGCTTTACGCCGGCTACGAGACGATCGATGAGGCTACCGCGGCGCAGTGGCGCAAAGGCTATCGCGGGCCGGGCGGCCTGCGGGAGCGCCTGCTGGAAGACACGCGGGTTCTGCACGAATACGGATTCTGGATTCACGGGATGTTCGTCGTTGGTCCCGAACACACGGATGAGACCGTGGATGAGATCGTCGAGTTTTCGCGGCGGGCCAGGCTGGACAGCATGCAGACGAGCATCCTGACGCCGCTTCCCGGGACGCCCTTGTTCGAGCAAATGCGGCCTCATCTGATCTTCACGGACTTTCCGGAAGATTGGGATTTCTACGACGGGGTGCATTGCGTATACGAAAACAGCCGCATGGGAGTGCGGCGGCTTCAGGAGGCCCTTCTGGAAGCCCACCGCCGGTTTTACCGCGGTTACGGCTGGAGCCTGAGGCGGATCCGGGATGTGCTGGGCGCGAAGGCCGCGCTCAAGGCGCGCTTGCAATGGGCGTGGTCGACGGCGCAGACGGCCCGGAAGGCGCTGAGGGAGTGGGAGGAGGAAACCAGAGATTTCCTGGAGCTAGTTGGGGCCAGACGGCCGGGCGCACTGGCGCCCCAGACAGTCCCGCCGGGGCTCAGCGCTTGAACATGCCCGGTGGGCATGGGAGGTGAGCAGGATGAGCGCCAAAGGGATTGGATCGATGCAGATTACCGAACGCTGGCATGGCGCAGTGCTGTGGGGTGCGGTGAAGGCGGCGGAATGGTCGCTCCGGTTCCCAACCGGGAGCCACTTCCTTGTGGAGCAGCTTCTGGAGCATCTGGACGGGGCCATCCGCGAGACCGAGCAGGATCCCGAAACGCGGACCCACCTGCTGGTTTTCGGCAAGCACCTGAAGGCTTTTCTGATGCGGGTGGCGCGGGAGAGGCCGGCGGCCGCGCGGGCGATCCTGCGCTTTCTGGGGACTTACATTCAGGATGTCTACCGCCGGACGCTTCGACAGGAGCAGGGCGTGCCGGCGCCGTCGACGGTGGTGATCGAACCGACCGACCGCTGCAATTTGCGCTGTCCGGGCTGCTACGCCAAGAGCAGCGCCGATGGCTGCGATTTGCCCTTCGAGCGGATGGTGGAGGTGGTGGAGCAGGTCATCGAGATGGGGGTGTCCTTGATCACCATCTCCGGAGGTGAACCCTTCTTGCGGGAGCGGGCGGAAGGCGCGATCAGCCGTTTGGCGGAGCGTTTTCCGAACCACGGTTTTCTGGTTTACACCAACGGCACGCTGATCGACGAGGAGATTGCCGCGCGGCTGGGCCGGCTGGGGAACGTGTTTCCGGCCATCAGCGTGGAAGGATTCGAGCAGCAGACCGACGCCCGCCGAGGGCAGGGAATTGCGGCAAAGAGCCGGGCGGCGCGGCAGTTGTTGGCCCGCCACGGCGTGATGTCTGGATTCAGCGCCACGGTGACGCGCGAAAACGCCGAAGCGATCGCCAGCGATGAATTCATCCAACAGCGCATCGCGGAAGGGGACCTATTCGGATGGTTTTTCCTGTTACAGCCCATTGGGCGGTCGCCGCGGCCGGACCTGATGGCCACGGCTGAGCAGCGGGCGAAGCTGCGGGAGGCCATCTGGCGCTGGCGGCGGGCCGACTTGCCCATTTTTCTGGGCGATTTCTGGAACGACGGGCCGCTGGTGGGCGGCTGCATCGCCGGCGGGCGCTACTACTTCCACATTTACGCCAACGGGGACATCAGTCCTTGTGTGTTTGCGCCGGTGGCGTGCGGGAACATCTTCGACATCATCGAGGGCCGCAGCGATTACGCCAGTCTGAAAGATTTTGTGCAGAGAAACCCCGTGTTCGCGGCCTACCGCGCCGAGCAGGCCAAGATTACGGACAGGCGGCGGCCCTGCCTGCTGATCGATCATCCGGAGGCGTTCCGGAGGATCGTGCAGGCGGAGACGTGCCGGCCGGCAAAGAACATGCCTGCCGGATACCTGGACAGCGAGATCGCGAAAGCCATTGACTGTGCGGCGGCCGAATGGGGGCGCGTGGCGCCAACGCTTCCCGCGGCGGTGGAGGCGGAGACGCCTGAGGCAGGGCTGCCTGGCGCACCGTCTCCGAGGATAAAACTTCCTCCGCGCATGGACCATTCCGGGCCAAGGTCGGGGAGGGGAACGGATGGGTTGCTGAGGAAGTCCAGACGCCTACTGCGCGCCGGTTAACAGCTCTTTCAGTTCGGCCACCGTGGGCACCCGGCCGGAGACCACGATCTTGCCGTCGATCAGGACGGCGGGAGTCATGCGGACTCCGAGGGTGGCGAATTCTTTGACGTCGTAAATGTGAGAGATGTCGGCGGCGAGATTGAGTTCAGCACAGGCGTTGATGACGTTCTTTTCGGTTGCCTGACAGCGCGGGCAACCGGGACCAGCGATTTGAATTTTCATGATGCAACCTCACAAGAAGATGAAGTTTCCGAAGAACCATCCGACCAGGGTTCCGAGAACGATTATGGTAACCACATAGACCACGGCTTTGCGCACGCCGAAGACTTTGGCGATGGCCAGCCAGTTGGGCAGGCTCAGTCCCGGGCCGGTCAGCAAGAGGGCCAGGGCGGGTCCTTTGCCCATGCCAAGGCGCATCAAGGTGTCTACGAAGGGGGCCTCGGTCATGGTGGCGAAGTAGCTGACCGAGCCGATCAGAGTCGCCAGGAAAGAAGGCGCCAAGCCGCGGCCGCCGAGCCAGTTTCGGATCCAGTCTTCGGGTAAGATCTTGCCGACCACGCCCACCAGAAACACGCCGAGGAGCAGCAAGGGGAAAATGATGCGGACGAACCACCAGGTTTCGCGCAGCCACTGCTCCAGGCTGTTGCGGGGCAGCGATTTGGCGGCGTAGAGGGCCATGAGCGCGGTGAGGGCCAGCCAAACCGCGACTTTTTGCCAGTACGGACCGGTTCGGACCAGGTAGTTGGGGGCCAGAAGGGAAAGCAGGATCAAGAGGAGCAAGAGGAGATGCTTGCGGGCGATGATGGTTTTGAGCTGGCTTGGGGCGGCGGGCGGGGGCAGATCTCGAACCTCGTTGCGAAAGGCGAGGGTCAAGACGGCGCCGACCGCAAAGGCTACGAGCAGCGCGGCTGAGAGGCGGGAAAGGACCATGGCGCCGCCGAGTATGCTGCCGGTGTAAGTAAGGGCGAGAATATTGGCGGCGGGCGCAACCCAGAGGACGATGAACGCGACTCCGACGCCGGCTCCGCTGAAATAGAGTCCACTAGCGACGGGGATGACGGTGCAGGAACAGGCGGCCACCAGGAAGCTGGCGGCGGAGGCCAACGAGAAGGAGCGCAACTTGTTGGCCTTCTCACCTAAGTAATCCAGGATGGTGTCCCGGCTGATGAAGGTCACCATGGCGCCGGCCAGGAGGAAGGCGGGTACGAGGCAGGTCAGGACGTGGGTGGCGATGTAGTCTTTGAGGGCAAGGAGACCGGCAAGAAGCAGTGTTTGGATCATGACGGCTGAAATCTCCGATGGCAGCGGCGCTGGGGCTGTGGCCCAATGCAGGCTAAACGCCGTTTGCTGTCTGAAATTCGATTTTAGCAGAATTATGGAAAGGTCAGCGCCGTGCTTCTGTTGGGCGGCGGAGACGCAGGGCAGTCCGCATGAGGCGCGGGCGCAGGGAAAGAGCTCACCAAGGGCTGGCGCATGAGCGGGGGCCACAGCGGGCATGCAAGAGCCCGAGCTGCCAACCGCCGGCACGGCAAGCCTGGCGGCTTGCTCCACTGGGGGAGGGCGCGATTGGGTGGAAGGGAGGGCGGTGGGTAAAGGGCACCCAGGCCGGCAGGAATGCCGGCCGCAGACAAGAATGTCTGCCCCACATCGGCGGCCTGCCCCACAAAAAGAGCCTGCCTCACCAAGCTCGGGCTCAGACACGAATGCCTCCCCCCAACAGGAAGGCTACGCCGCGGTCTGGCCGAAATCCAGCCCGAGCGGCTGGCTGATGGCAAGGTTCGTCTCTTGGATCAGCGCGCCAGCTTCGTCGCGGGCGGAAAGGAACTCCTGCACGACCGGGTGGTTCCGGATTTGGAGCTGGAGATCACGGATGTCTTGGAGGTTGTTGGACAGGTCCAATCCGGCCTGCTGGGCCTGTTGGAAACGCTGGAGGGTTTCGAGCAGAGATTGGACCTCCGGATCCGTTTCGAATTGGCGCGCAGCCTCGCGGAAACGGCGGATGGCCGGGGTGGCCAACAAGGCTTCGATGAACTCGTCCGTGCGTTGTTGCACGCTGGCGAGGTTGTCAGGGTGGTTGTTTTCCATTGGGATGATCCTCTAGCGAGCGCCGGACGGCGAGCAAGCGGCGCCGTAGTCCAGGCCGATTTGTTGGGAGATTCTTGCGGCCGCCTCGCGCAGGAGAGCGATCAGGTCCTCTTGCGCGTGCAAGTAACTGATGATGTTGGGCATGGCGGAGAGGCTCTGCCATTCCTGTTCGAGCTTCTCCAACGCCGCCTGGTCTGCGCCGCCGAACATCGATTCCATACTGAGTTCCTGGCGGTGCGACAGAAACTCATTCAATTTGTGGCGCGCCTCCGTGTCAGCTTGAAGCGCGTCATAGGCGGCTTCAAAACGCTTGAACTGGGCCGACTCCCCCAAGGCGCGGCCGAGAGCGCGCGCCGCTTCCATCGCGGCGGCGACTTCCGGGCTGCCCGTTAAGCCGTGCTCCTTAGATGCCTCCATTGCAAAATCCTCCTAGCAGGTGTTGTTCGGGAGCCGGCAGCGCCGCGGCCGTTTTGGCCGGTGAGACGACTGAAGAGCGTCCCTTCCTGATCGATTCGAGTGTCCAAATCCCGGCCAGCAATCTTCCCCAGCCTTCCTTGAGGCTAGCACCTCTGGGCCGCGGAAGCCATGGGGTCCGCAAATCCGGCGTGAGCGCGCGGCCGCGACCGGGAGCCGCTCGAGAGCCGCGCCGCGTCCATAAACAGCTCCGCGACGGTGGAGGAGCGAGCGAAGGCCGGCAAGACGGACTGCCGCTCCCGGAGCGGATTCAAGCGCGTACGGCAGACGAACGGTGGGTGTGCGGGGCCGGGAACCAGTGCCGGGTCCGGTTGCAAAAGGCACAGACGGAAAGCATGACCGGCACTTCGATGAGAACGCCGACCACGGTGGCCAGGGCGGCGCCGGAACCCGGGCCGAACAAGGCGATGGCGGTGGCGACGGCCAGCTCGAAGAAATTGCTGGCGCCGATCAAGGCCCCCGGGGCGGCGACGGCGTACTCCACCTTGAAAAGGCGCATCAGGCCGTAGGCAAGCGAGGAGTTGAAGTAGACCTGGATCAGGATTGGCACGGCGATCAGAACTACGTGCAAGAACTTGCCGGTGATGTTGTCGGCCTGGAAGCCGAAGATCAGCAGCAGCGTCACGAGCAAGGCGGTCATGCTGACCGGCGCAAAACGGGGCAGCAATTGCTCCTCGAACCAGGCGGTTCCGCGGCGCCGGACGAACCAGCGGCGCAACAGCACACCGGCGGTCAGAGGGATGACGATGAAAATGACCACGGAGTAGAGCAAGACCCGGAACGGGACTTCGAGGTTGGAAGCGCCGCTGACAAGGAAGCGCACGATGGGAGCGAACAGGAACAGCATGATGAGATCATTGACCGAAACCTGAACCAGCGTATAGGCAGGATCTCCGTCGCTGAGGTAGCTCCAGACGAACACCATGGCGGTGCAGGGCGCCGCGGCCAGGATGATCGCGCCGGCGATGTACTGGTCGGCATCGGCGGGCGGGATCCAGGCGGAGAAGACGAAACGGAAGAAGATCCAGGCAAACAGCGCCATCGAGAATGGCTTGACGAGCCAGTTTACGAAGAGCGTGACAAAGAGGCCACGCGGACGGCGGCCGACTCCCTGGATAGCGGCGAAGTCGACCTTCATCATCATGGGGACGATCATCAGCCAGATCAGGACCGCGATGGGAACATTGATTTGGCTCCCCGAGCCGAATTCCAACCGGCGCAGGCTGTCGATGAGGCCGGGAAGCAGCTTGCCGAGCAGCACGCCGGCGATCATGCAGAGTGTGACCCAAAGGCTGAGGTAGCGCTCGAACGGACCTAATGTCTTTTTCGTACGTCTGTCTTCCACGAGACCGGTTTGTTGCATGGTTTGAAGCTCCACGGATAGGGCGCGGCGCCGGTAGAATCCCCGCCAAAAGCGGCGGGGCTTGTTCTGTGGGGCGGGCCCTGCGTCATGGCTGGGAAAACGCCGGACGGCAGGAACGGCAAGTTTCGATTATAGCAGAAGCATGGAAAGCCGAGGCCAGCGGCGCCGGGTTGTAGACTGAAGGCCGCTCCGCGCCGTATGCGCCGAGAGGTGCTGCGAGGCCAGGGAGCGGAGCCGCGCCTCACCAGGGTCGGCCGCTCGGGACGGAGATGATCTTTCCTGTGCCGCGCTCGGTGAGCAGGATGCGGCCGGATTCGAGGCGCAAGACGGAGACGCCCTGGAAGCCGAGGGGGATTTCCGCCAGGAAGAAGAGGTAGCGCTGGGTGAGGCGCCGGCGGGCGCCGATCCAGCGGAAGACGGGCACGCCGAAGAGGTTGCCGCGGCGGACGGCATCCTGGAGACCGGAGGCGAAAGGCGAATCGCCGATGCAGATGGCGCGGGCCACGACCTTTCCCTCCCAGGGGATCTGTTTGGCGCGCATGTTCTCCTGCCAGTCCAGAACCCAGGGGTTGGACTGGCTCTCGTAGATGTAGCCGAGCAAAACCGGATATTCGGTGTTGTAGATGGTGAACCAGACTTTCGGGCCGGAGGTGTCCAGGAGCCAGGTTCCGGTCCGGCCCGAGAAGACGCGCTGATCGAGGGTTTGTCCCTCGGGCGTCTTGAGGAGGGGCCAGGAGTCTTCGCGGAAGGAGTTGCCATCCCGCACCGCGGTCTTGGCGACGGGCGCGTCGGCGAAGGTCTTATTCAACTCCAGAAACGGCGGGCCGAAGGTGACGTGGCGCACCCACTGGAACGGCCGGTCGAACTGCGCCTGGTTTTCGACGGACTCCTCCACATAGGCGACGGTTTCAGCGGCAGGCAGCGTGATGGAGCGAAGGACGCGGTACTGCGTTTTGGGGAGCTCTGCGGAGTAGACGAGAGTGACGTCGCCGTCCTGGATCGTGACGCTTTCCCGCTTCCACTCGACGGCGAGGGACTCGCCGTGCTGGCCGAGGTCGAGGGCGAACTCGGCTTTGGAGCTGGGGCCGAAGTAGGGGAAGCAGAGGAAGTCGCCCATGTAGCCGCTCATGAGGCGGCGCTGGACGTCGGTTCCGTAGAGGGCGCCGTGCTTGGCGACGTCATAGGTATGCGGGTCGATGGTCTGGTAGTGGGGCACGCGCATGGGGTTGACGCTCTTGCGCGGGTCGGGGGAGAGGAACCGGATTTCGCCGATGAAGCCGCCGCCGGGCAGGGTGGAGATGCGCATGCGGCCGTTTTGAAGGACGAAGGCGCGGCGTCCATGCAGCGAGCCTTCCTGAAACGAGGCGGTCTGCGCGAGAAGCAAAGATCCGGCGGCGGCCGTGAACATTGTCAAGGCGAGCCGGAAGGGGTTGCATCGCAGGTTCATAGCAGCAGAGACAAGCATACACCGGCAGTCCGGCGAGGTGGGGCGGGGTGAAGGGAAGCGGCGCGTGCTCTATTCTGCAAACTTGTAGCCGAGTCCGGTCACGGTGAGGATCCACTGGGGTTTCTTGGGGTCGTCCTCGAGCTTCTGGCGCAGCCAGGCCACATGGACGTCGACCGTGCGCGTGGAGGGCGTTGCGCCGTAGCCCCAGACCTCGCGCAGCAGGCGCTCGCGGGTGAGCGTTTCGCCGCGGTGTTCTAAGAAGTACCGCAGGAGTTGCCACTCCTTGGCGGAGAGCGGAACGGGGTGACCGGCGCGGGTGACCTGGGTGCGGCGAAAATCGACCAGGACACCGCCGAACTGCACGGTTTCGGAGAGGCGGGCCGAGGGCTGGCCGGCGCGGCGGAGGAGAGCCTCGATTCTGGCGAGCAGCTCGGCCATCTCGAACGGTTTGGTGAGGTAGTCGTCAGCGCCCACTTTGAGGCCGACCACCTTGTCAACGGTCTGGCCCTTGGCGGTGAGCATCAGGATGGGCGTCGCGCAGGAACGCTGGCGCAGATCCCGGCAGATGTCGAGGCCGCTTTTGCCCGGGAGCATGATGTCCAGGATGATGAGGTCGAAGGGCTTGCGGGTGGCCTGCTCAAAGCCTTCCAGGCCGTCGCGGGCGACGGTGACCTGATAGCCTTCACTGGCGAGCCGGTCTTCGAGGGTGATGGCCAAGCCCAGTTCATCTTCAACGATCAGGATGCGTTCGTTCATGGTCTATCCCGTGGTTTGGGTGGAGGCTGCGTATTCCGGCTCCGCCAGCGGCAAGTGCAAGGTGAAGCGGGCGCCGCGGCCGGGCCTGCTCCAGGCCGTGACCCGGCCGCCCATGCCTTCCATCATGCGCCGGACCAAATAAAGACCCAGACCGGCGCCCTTGACCTGGGCTTCCCGGGCGCTTTTGGAACGGTAGAAGGGCTCGAAGATATGAGCCAGATCGGAGTGAGAAAGGCCGGGGCCCTTGTCTTCGACGGAGATTGCCAGCTCCCGCTGAGGCCCCTTGCCTGTAACCCCAGCGCGCACTGCGAGCCAGCCGCCGCTCGCGGCATACTTGACGGCGTTGCTGATCAAGTTTTCCAGGCACTGGCCCAGGGCGTTGGCGTCCGCCAGGACCGGGGGCAGAACGGCCGGCAGGTCCTTCTCCACCTTCATGGAGGCCTGGCGCAAGGCGGGCTCGGCGTTTTTCAGGACGGATTCGATGATCTGGCGAGCCTGTACAGGTTGCAGATTGAAGCGGATGCGGTCGGCTTGCTCGGCGGCGAACAGCAGCGCCTGCTCCACCATGCGAGAGAGGCGGCGCCCTTCCGCGCGAATCAGATCGCCGTACTGGCGGGACCGTTCGGGGCCGGTGACAACTCCTCGGCGAGGTTGTCGGCGGCGGCGCAGATGACCGACAGCGGGGAGCGCAGCTCGTGGGAGACACCGGCGACGAACTCCATTTGCAGGGCCGCCAGGCGCTGGGTGCGGCGGGCGAGCACGAGGATGAGCGCGACGCTGGCGGCGAGCAAGGAAAGCAGGCTGAAGCTGACGGCGAGATTGCGGCGGCGCAGCGCGCCGACCGCCGCCGCCAGCGAACCCGCGCGGTGCTGGACGGCCAGACGCCATTGGGTGTCTTTGCTGGAAGGCGTAAGCGCAGCGCCTACTGGTTCGTCCCAGCGGTCCTGCCGGGGATCCAGAAGGTCGGCTTCCTCGTCAGGATTGTTCCGGGAGACGGGCTGGCGGGGATCGGACTGGTACAACGCCTCGCCTGGATTTCCAGCCGTCCGCACGGCGGCCAGGAAACTGGTTTCGCCCGGCGGGCCGAAGTGGCGGGAGGCGAGCATAGGAAAGAACTCGTTGGAGAGGCGCGGCCGGTCCAGTTCGAGGATCAGGAAGCCGATGTGAAGGGTTTCAGCCGCCGGCGCCCGTTCGCCGGGAGATACCCGGAAAAGCGCCTGCACCAGGGCGGGCGTAGGCTCATGCAGAGTCCAGGGATGGCGATACGCCTCGCGCTCGCTAATCCAGCTCAGCTCCCAGGACTGCTCGTTGAGGTGCTCCCGCAGGCTTTCCAGGCGGGGCGGCCAGGTGATCTCGACGAAGCGGAAGGTCTGGCGGTCCATGAGCAGGAGGCGGGGCGTGCGCCCGTCGATCCGCCAGACCAACAGGTTGGCAAGCAGGCGGTAGTGAGGGTAGGAACTGACGAAATCTCCGTAGCGGCTGAGGAGGCTGTTTTCGATTTGGGCGGGAGGGGCCGCGGGGTCGGGCTGGAACGCCGCTGCGATGCGGTTCATTTCGCGGGCGAAGTCCTCCCGGAAGCGGCGCACGGAGGCGGCTAGGGCGTCCCGCATGCGTTCCTCGGCGCCCCGGCTGATCTCGCCGGTCCATTGATACTGGAGCACGGCGAGCAGGATGACGACGGTGCTCAAGCCGAGGACTGCGGCGATGGCTCCGGCGGTGTGCCGTTCGAACCGCATACCAACCACGAGCATGACACGGAAATCGGGAGGGGGACAATGGCGGGCCTGAGGGTGTTGTAAGAGTCGGAGGCGTTCTAGCTCCGGTATAGCGAGAGGGGTAGCTGATGAACGGGGGATGAAGGAGGCTGAGCCGACATTGGGCGGCAGGACACCGGGCATGGCATGGTCCCCGGCGGGCTGAACTGCACCGAAGCAGCGATGGTGTTGTTTAGGGCGGCGGGTGAAGGGGGGCCAGGGCCGGCAGGAATGCCGGTATGGCGCGCAAGACTGCGTGCGCCACGCGAACATCCGGTGTGGCAAGCCTGGCGGCATGCGCAACGAAGAACGGCTGCTGCGCAGGGGGTGCGGGCGTGGGAAGATCCACGGCGGGCGCAGAGCGCGTTTTCTGGAGGACTCACGAGGTTGGGCTGCCGCGGTACAATCGCCGTGAGATGCGGCGGGCGAAGCAGTTGGGCCTGAGTGCGGCGATGTGGCTGCTGGCGGGGTGTGGTCCGACGGCGCCGCCGGTTCAAAGGACCGAGGTGCAAGAGTTTCTGCGGATGTATGAGGACCTTTACCGAGGGCTGAGCACGGCGGCAGAGGAGGCGCGATGGAAAGCCGCAATAGATCTGACCGGTGAACACCTGGGGGAGAGGATCGGCGCGGGGCGGGCGCTGGCGGTGTTTATGGGGAGCCGGTATGTGATCGAAAACAGCCGGCGCTTTCTGCGGGAGCGGGAGATGCTGACGGATCTGGAGTTCCGCCAGTTGGACAAGATCTTGCTGAATGCCGCCGAGTCGCCGGGCACGATTCCGGAGGTGGTTCGCGCGCGGATCGAGGCGGAGGCGAACTACGACCAAGCACTGGACTCAGCGGATTACTGTCTGGAGCGGCGCAACGGCCAATGCCTGAAGCCGCTCGGGGCGGCCGAACTGGAGGAGAGGCTGCGGAACTCCACCGATTTGGGCGAGCGGCGCCGCCTATGGGAAGCCGCTCAGCAGCCCGGCGCCGGGATGAGGGAGCGACTGGACCGGGTGCGCATTTTACGGAACCGCGTGGCGGCCGAGCTGGGCTACTCGTCGTACTTTCATTTACGGGTGGCCGATTACGGGATGAGCGTGGCGGAGATGATGCAGCTCATGGACCGGACGGTTGCGGATCTGGAGCCGCTGTACCGGGCGCTGCACCGGTACGCCGCCCGGCGGCTTTCCGAACGCTATGGCCAGCCGGTGGGGGAGGAGATTCCGGTTCACTGGTTGGGAGATCGATGGGGGCGGCAATGGTGGGGACTGAGCGAGGGGCCAAATCCGGACGCCGCGTTCAAGAACCGCTCGCCGCAGTGGGTGGTGGAGCAGGCGGCGCGTTTGTACACGTCTTTGGGTTGGCCTGGGCTGCCGCGAGGCTTCTGGGAACGTTCGGATCTCTACGCGCTGCCGTCCGGCTCGCCGCGGAAGAAGCACTCCGGGGCCTTTTGCCGGCCGATCGACCGGGATCAGGACATTCGCTGTCTGATGAACGTGACCGCCGGCCGGGAGTGGTTTCGGGCGAGTCACCGGGAGCTGGCCGGCGCTTATTACCATTTGGCTTACTCGGATCCGCGGGTTCCGGCGGTGTTGCGCGAGGGGGCCAGCCGGGCGTTTTATCTAGCGGTGGGCGAGTTGTTCAGCGCCGCGGCGGGACAAGAGCCGTATTTGCGGCGGCTGGGCCTGTCGCCGCCTGGAGCGGAGTTGGGCCAGGGGCAGCGTCTCCTTCAGGAGGCGCTGGAGGGCGCCGTGGTTGCGATGCCGTGGCATGCGGGAGTTCTCAGCCGCTTCGAATATGAGCTGTATGAGCAGAAACTTCCTGCCGAACGATTCAACCGGCGCTGGTGGGAGCTGGCCGCCCGCTATCAGAGAATCCGGCCGCCGGCGGCTCGAGGCGGGGACTCATGCGACCCCTGCGGGTTGGCCGAGATGGCCGAGGCGCCGGCGCAGGCTTACGATTACGCCATCGCGCAACTGATCAAGCATCAGCTTCACGACTACATTGCACGCAATCTGCTGAAGCAGAGCCCGTGGCAGTGCAATTATTACGGGAGCCGGGAGGTGGGGGGATGGTTGTGGGAGATCCTGAGCCAGGGGGCGATGCGAGACTGGCGGCAGTTGCTGCGGGAGAAGACGGGAGAGGACCTGAGCAGCCGAGCGATGTTGGCGTATTTTGAGCCACTGCGGGCGTACTTAGAGCAGGCCGGGACTGGGCAGTGAAGCTACTCCCATCCCGCCTTTCCGCGCAGCGGCACGAAACGGCAGTAAGTAACGGTGCGTATATAGACGCGGCCCTGCCGTTTGCTGTAGACGCGGAGTTCCTGCTCCCAGGATGGGCCGACGGGGATGACCAGAAGGCCGGGATCTTTCAACTGTTCGATCAGCGCCGGGGGAACGTCGGAGGCCGCGGCCGCCACGGAGATGGCGTGGTAAGGAGCGGCTGGAGGCCAGCCGAGCGAGCCGTCGGCGCAGAGCACCTGGACATTGGAGCCGCAGCCGGTGCGGTCCAGGTTCTCCCTGGCATAGGCGGCCAGCTCCGGCAAGATTTCCACGGAGATGACCCGGGCTGCCAGTGCGCCCAGAACCGCGGCGTGGTAGCCGGAGCCGGCGCCGACTTCCAGCACGGTCTCCGTGCCCTGCAATTCCAGACACTCGGCCATGAGGGCCGTCATGTAAGGCTGAGAAATAGTTTGGCCGAAGCCAATGGGGAGGGGCTCATCAGCGTAGCTGAGGTGGCGGTGCTGAGGCGGGATGAACTCCTCGCGCGGGATGCGGCGCATGGCTTCCAAAACGCGGGGATTGCGGATGCCGCGGGCGTAGAGCTGGCGTTCCACCATTTCCAGGCGCTGCCGCTCCCAATCGGCGGTGGTGGTTTTCTGGCTCATCGGAATTGTCTGCGGAACTGGACCTCGAGGCTGAAGAGTCCGTTTTCATCGCGGACCGCCAGCAGCGACCACTGGCGGCTCAAGTTCCACTCCACGCGCACCAGTTGCTGCTGCTCCTGCGCCAGGTTGGTCACGTAGGTGAATGTTATATCCCGAGAGACTTGTTGTTCCAGGGTGATTTGCGCCTCCGGGACTCTGCTGAGCCCGGTGAGGTTGGGATCGATCTTGATGCGGCTGACGCCGAAGAAGCGCTGGAGCCGGCCGCCTTCCAGAGTCTCGAAGGCCGCGCCGATGAGCGTGCTGGCGCCGATCTGCTGCCAGCTCTGGTCCGACTGGGTCTGGCGGGCGAGTAACGCCGGATCGGCGGACGGGGCGCGTCCAACGGCCAGCAAGGCGATGATCTCATTGACTTGAAGCGGCGGATCAGAGCGGTAGGTCAGATTGAGCTTGTCGACGGGGCCGGAAAAGTTCATCGTTACCTCGATGCCGCGCACGCGGGTGTTCAGGTCCAGATCGAGGAGCGGCTCGACGCGGAACGGGTTGGCGAAGGTGATGTCGCCGCGGCTGATGCGGTAGCGGTTTCCGAGGAAATTGATCTCACCCTGATTGACCGAGATTCGCCCGAGGAGTACGGGCTTGTAGGGCGTGCCCTGAATTCGCAGGTCGGCCTCAGCCTGGAGGTTGCGCGCCAGAGAGTTCTCAAAGCGGGCGTTGGGCGCCGTGGTCACTGAAACGTCCAACTGCATGCCGCTCAGCAGCTCGTTGGGCGAGGCGGGGGGCGCAAAAGGCTGGGCAGGACGGCCGAATAGGGAGGCGAAATCCAGACTTGGAGAGATGCTGCTGCGGATGACCGAGGCTGAACCGGTCAGCAGGCTGCGCTGCGCGGTTCCGCGCAGTTCGAGGGTGGCGTCAAAGGTAGTGCTGATCCCCTCCGGATAGCGGACGCGCACCTGGCGGGCTAAAGCCTTGATCTGATAAAAGGGACGTTCGGACGCGAAGCCGATGAAACCGCTGAGGGAGACGGCCCCACCGCCAGTGCGAGCGGTGAGCCGTTCGATGGTGGCCCGGTCCCGGAACAAGAAGATCTCGCCGTTGGCGCCGTCGATGCCATTGGGGATGCCGCGCAGATAAACAGAAGCGTCTTTGAGGCGGAGACGCCCATAGAGGTCGGGCTGGCGCAGCGGGCCGCGCAGGGAAAGATCCACTTCGGATGCTCCAGAAGCGGTGATGTTGCGGTCAAAGTTACGCAGGACCTCCAGGTTTACATTCCCGATCAACCGCAGGTCATACTGCGGGCCGCGCGAGGCGAATACCAAGCGCCCGGAGGCCTCGAGGCTGCTGCCTGCGCCGGAGAATTGCGCCCGCTGCACCGTGGCCTGCTTTGGATTCATCAAGATGCGCACCGGCGCGGTCGAGGTCAGGCGCAAGGCGCCGTTCGGCTCGCCCGCCTGTGGCTGGAGGATTACCACAGGCAGTTCCACCTCCGCTTTCCAGGCCTCCGGCTTCAGGAGCTGGGTGGAAAAGAAGACTCTGCCATCGGCAAAAAGTTCCAGCGGCAGCGGCTGGTCCGTTTTGGCGCCGCTGAGGCCGTAGATGGTGGACAAGGCGATCTGCCCGAAGCGCAGCTCCCCTTCCGCAGGGTAGTCACCATGCAAGCGCGCCCGGGCCCGCACATTCACCGGGGCGCCGGCGGCTTTGCCCGAGCCGGTGAGTTCGAGCAAGTCGCCCTGGGTCTCCAGGGTGAAATCAAGCTGTCCGGCAGGACGTTTTTCGATGGTGACGTTGCGCACCGATCCTGTGCCGTGCAGAAGGGTGAGTCGGAGCTGCTCGCCAACTGCGGCCTCTCCCTCCAGCGTCAGCGCCGCATCGCCATCGACCGCCGACTGGACGCTGGTGAAGCCGCGAAGTTGAGACAGCTTCCAGTCCCGGGCGGCCATTTCGAAGCGCAGCGTGCCGTTTCGCCAGCTTTCCGCGTTCGACTCGAACGAGAGCCGCCCCAGGAGGCGGGCCTTCCCGGATTGGAGCTGGACCGGATCCAGGGACAAGGTGCGCCCGTCGAGCCGCAGGCTCACACGCGCGGCCTCGAGTTTCTGGCCGTAGGCCTCAGCCGCGTCCAGACTAGCCTGGCCGGAGAGACGGAGGGCGCCAATCGTGCCTGCGAGTTGAAAATCACCATTCAGAAGGCCACGCAGATCGACTTTCCGGCCGGTTTCCGCCAGCAATGGCTCCAGGGAGAGCCCGCGCAGGCGAAAGGATCCGCGGATGGGGCTTTCGTCAGTCGGCTTCCACTCCATTAAGCCGATCCGGCCGCTGCCCTCCAGCCGGGCGCCTTTGTAGAGGATGCTCAGCCCGCTGGCTTGAAACGAGTCTTTTGTAACTTCGACGGCGGCTTGGAGGCGCTCGAAGGTGTGCTTCTCATAAGACAGGTTGGAGACGGCCAGCGATCCGCGGATTCTGGGGTTGGACAGGTCACCGTAGATGGAGCCATCGAAGCGGGCCGTCCCGCCCTGGAGCCGGACCGGCAAAGGAGTCGGAAGCTCAGCGCCTGCCAGGGAGGCTGCGGCGGCGATGTCAGCCAGATCCGTGGTGGCCGCGCTCAGGCGGAGTTCATTTTGCAGAGTTCCGTCAAAGTAGAGTTTGGTGGCGGGCGACGCCAGCCAGGAATCGCGCAATTGCAATTGCGACGAATCCTGGTCGAAGGCGAAGGCAAGGAAGCCTTCGACAGGGCGGTGCTTAGCCGAACCCTGGACATTGAGTTCGCCGCTGGCTTTCAGCCGGGCAGGCCCCTTGGCGGTGATATCGCCCTGCACCTCGACGGGGCCCGATAGAGATCCCTGCCAGGAATCCGCCTGGATATTGCGAAGGCGGGCCAGCGCAGCCAGCGAGATGCCCTCCACCTCTCCCGACCAGAGGAAGCGCCGCCATTCGAGCAGGCTCGCGGCGCCTCGCAATGTGCCGTCTAGTGCGGAGAAGCGGAGGCCGTGGAGTTCGAGCCGGTCCGGGGCCAACTGGAACTGGGCGGTGGCGTTGGAGGCGGACGTTCGAATGCCTGAGGCCTGAATGGACAAGGACGGGGCGGAAGCGTTGCCGCGAGCTGAGTAGTGGCTCTTGTCCTCCAGGGAGAATTGGCCCGTGAGGCGAACCTCACCGGAGACTGCTACGTCTTTTGCGGGGGGGAACCACTCCTGCGCATCCAAGTGGGCGTCGAAGGACGCTTGAATCCGCGGCGCCAGAAGGTTTTCAAGGACGGCCTCCGCCTCCAGGCTCGAGCCTTGGCTGGCAAATTTGGCCGGCTGCAACCGCAGGCGGCGCTGGTCGAGCGTCAAAGACAGGTCCGCGTCAAAGGCGGGAAGCCGGCGTCCTGCTGCGGCGATGTACAGCTTACGGAAGGAGAGCCGGCCGGTGTAGTGCGGGTCTTGCGCGTGATAAAAGAGCTGCGCGGCCAGATTCTCGCCCGAGAGTTCGACCGGCAGACGCCGCTCATTGATACGAATGAGTCCTTCGTGGGTTTGGAAATGGCGGATGGACAGGGCCAAGAATTGTTGGACCGGGTCGCGGCGTTCCCGCTTGACGGCAGGCTCAGGGAGATTGGTGCTGCCGTCCGGGTAGACGGTGAGGTTGAATTCCGGGCGGTGGAGAGTGACGCGGGTTAGAACGATGTCCCGGCGGACAAAGGAAAGTATGCGGAAGTCGACGGCGATGGAGCCGGCCGAGAACAGCGGCGGTTCTGCCGGACTTTCCTTGCCGTGGAGGACAAAGCGAGAGACTTCCGCATGGAGGCGCCGAGGATCGAAGCGGAACTGCCCGATTTCCGTGCGGCCGCCGGTGGCGCGCTCGACTTCTTGCACGATGCGCTGGCGGACCTTTTCGTGGAACCATGCGGAATGGAGCAATAGCAGCGCAGCGGCGGCGGCGAGCAGCACAACCGCCGCCGCGAGGGCTGCGCCGAACCAGAACCGCTTCGCTTTGCTCACCGCAAGGTCTCGTCCTTAAACTCGATGCGCACCCGGCCGCCTGCTTCTTTCAGCCATTCTTCCACCAACAGGTCCGCCCGCTGTTGGCGCAACAGGCGCTCCAGGTCTTCCCGCACCTCATCGAAAGAGGGCGGCCGGCCCTTGCCTTTATTCTGCCACTCCGGAAGAAACTGACGTAGATAGTAGTCGCGCACGTCGGATTCCACGATTTGCACCGCGGCGCCAAATCGGAGATCAATGAAGCGCAGGACCGCCGCTTGTTCCAGTAAGTAGCGCCGCAGATCTTCTTCGGCAAGGCCGTATTTGCGGAGGGCGTCTTCGAGTGAGGAAGATCCCTGGCTGCGGCTCTTTCTCAAGGATTCCAGCGCCGGCCTCACTTCCTCCGGATCCGGGTTGAGGTAGCGGCCGGCCTGCATTTCGGCGGCGATCAGAGCCCTATCGATGAGACGTTTGGCGGCGGCTTTGCGGCTTTGTTCCGAGTAGTCCGGTTCAGTCTGATTGAGGAACGAGGCCAGGCGAATCTCCTTCACAAGGTCGCTTTCGGTGATGGCCCGGCGGCCGACGGTGACCACGATGCGGTCCAAAACCGCGGGCAGGCAGACGATGACGCAGGCGCATAGAAGAAACCACAGCCGGCTGCGCATCAGAAGGTCTGCCCCAGGGAGAAATGGAACTGCAAACGGTTGATGCGCTGGTCGGAGGGGTTGCAGCGTCCTGCCAGCAGATCCTCGCGAGTGCCGCTGCAACCGTAGAAGCGAGGAGAGTTGGGAGAAAAGGACAGGTCCAGACGGACGGGCCCGACAGGGGTGCGGTAACGGAGGCCGAGTCCGACGGAGTGGACCATGTAATTGAAGTCGGTCTTATCGTGCTGGCGCACCCGGAAGGACACATCGCGAACGCTGGAGTACACGTTGCCGGCGTCATGGAACAAGACGCCACGGATGTTCTGGCCGGCGATCGGGAAGCGCAATTCGGTGTTGAAG
>Ga0209381_1001088_pt1 | contig 49014 bp, 42 predicted proteins | sample DewCreD2012metaG_FD_184111 | JGI IMG/M metagenome (GOLD analysis project Ga0209381, IMG submission 184111) | Hot spring sediment bacterial and archeal communities from British Columbia, Canada, to study Microbial Dark Matter (Phase II) - Dewar... ... | reverse complement strand
GAAATTTATCAACTTTACCATTTTTATTTAAAAGGTTGATTTACAATAGATACACTTTTGTTAGTTTTTATGTAGCTAAAAATTATTTGGCTCATTTTACTCCTGACTTTCTTTTTGTCTCAGGAGCGGGGCATAAGCAGCACCATCCGCAACGAATAGGCCAGTTATACTTTATTCAAGCTCCATTTTTACTTTTGGGACTTTATCTTCTTTTTAAAAAGAAAAATAAATATAGGTGGATTTTGATTTTGTGGCTTTTGACTGCTTTTATCCCAGTATCACTAACGCGTGATAGTATTCCTCATGCTCTAAGAACGCTAAATGCCGCCCCTGTTTATCAGATCTTAACAGCAATTGGTTTTTATTATGCCTTTTCTTACTTGAAATCTCTCAACCTTTCTACTTTCTACTTAATACTTACTACTTCTCTTATTATTTTTCTTTACCAATTTATCAAATATCAGCTCTATTTCTATAACCAGTATCCAGTTTTGTACTCCCGCGATTGGCAATATGGTAATAAACAAGTCGTCGAGTATATAAAAGACAACTATAGTAAGTACGACCTGATAGTTTTTACTCGTGAGTATGGAGAACCTCATATGTTTACTTTGTTTTATTTGAATTATCCTCCGAGTAAATTTAAAAATGATAAAAACCTTGTTCGTTTTGAAACTTATGATTGGGTGCGTGTTCTTAATTTTGATAAGTTTTATTTTCCCGATCTTGGTGATGAAGGAACTAAAGTTGGTGATATTAGAAAAGAATTTGCAGGCAAGAAAATATTGTTTATAGCTACTCCCGATGAAACTCCTCAAGGAACAAGCTTACTTTATTCGGTTGACTTTCTTAATGGCAAAAGAGCGTTTAATATTTTTGAATGAAAAACAAAAAAATATTCTTGCTTTTGATAATACTTTTTCTTTTTACCCGTTTATATAAGATAAATTTTATTCCTTCGTCTGTTTATTGGGATGAGGCTTCGATTGGCTACAATGCTTATTCGGTTTTGAAAACCGGCCGTGATGAGTGGGGGGAATTCTTGCCACTGCATTTTCGCGCTTTTGGCGAGTTTAAGTTGCCTGTTTATATTTATTCTGTTATTCCTTTTGTCTATTTTCTTGGATTGAACGAGCTTTCTCTCAGATTGCCTTCAGTTTTTTATTCTTTTCTCTCCCTTATTCTAATTTATTTACTTGTTAAAAGAATTTTTAAAGAAGAAAAACTTGCTTTGTTATCTTCTTTTCTTTTCTTGATTTTGCCTTGGAATTTTATTTTTTCAAGGACGGGTTATGAAGCCTCTTCGGGTCTTTTCTTTTATTTGCTTTTTATATTTTTGTGGTTTGTTTTTAGTCCTCTTGTGTTTGATACCGGCAAATTTTCTTTAAAGATCTTTGGAGTGATGTTTTTGCTTTTGTTGCCTCTCATTCTTTCTTTTTATTCTTATAATTCTTTTCGTATTATTTCTCCTTTGACTTTTGCTTTTCTATTTTTAGCTTTTTTCTTTAAACAAAGTGGCAGTTTGGGCAAGAAATTAATATTTTTGCTTTTATCTTTTATAATTATTGGAGTTTCTTCTATTCCTATATATCGCTTGTATAGGTTTGATAGTGGTGCGTTTCGTTTTCAAGTTCTTTCTTTAGAAGGCGAAAGGAAAGACAAGTTGATTGCTTTTGCCAGAAACTACTTTTCTCATTTTTCTTTTGATTTTTTATTTTTTGGCGGGGATAGAAATTTAAGAAGCCAGATGCCTGGTTTCGGTGAAATTTATCCTCTTAGTTTGCCGTTTTTGTTTCTTGGTCTTTTAAAGCTTGCAAGAAAAAAGGATTTTAAGTCTTTGTTTTTGATTTTCCTCTTTTTGATTGCTCCAATTCCAGCAAGCCTTACTAAAGAATCCCCTCATTCTTTAAGATCTATTCTTTTTGCTTTTCTTATGCCTTTAGCTATTTCTCTTGGAATTATTGATTTTGTGGCTATTTTCAAGAAGGGAAAACAAAAAATGGTTTTTAATCTTGTCTGTTTTTCTTATCTAGTTTTCTTTGGTATCTACTTTCTGCGTTTTTTAAAAACTTATAATTTGATTTCGGCATTAAGCTGGCAGAGTCAATACAAGCAGGTTTTTTACGATAGAAAAGATTTAATTAGAAAAAGCGAGAAGGTAGTTGTTTCTGAAAATTATGCTCAGCCTTATATCTTTGCACTTTTCTATAATAGTTATGACCCAAAAGAATTTTGGCGATCAGTGACCTACAATTCTTATGATAGATGGGGTTTTTCAACTGTTCATTCTTTTGATAAATTTGTGTTTAAGAAAGTTGAAGATTCGGATCTAAAAGAAGGAGTTTTGGTTTTTTCTGATAAAGAAATGGTGGGGCAGGAGAGATTTTTGGTTGATAAGATATTAGCCACAGATAAAGTTGCATTTTTTGTTTATCAAAAATAGTTTATGAAAAGAATTTATTCTTTTATCTTTATTTTTATTTTTTTGATAGGATCTTTTTTAAGGCTTTACAAGCTTGATCAAATTCCTCCTTCTTTGAATTGGGATGAAGTGGCTGCTTCTTATAATGCTTATACTATTAAAAATTGGGCAAAAGATGAATGGGGGAAAACCTTGCCCTTGGTTTTTGCTTCGTTTCGGGATGATAAAAGGCCTGTCCATATCTATATCACTTCTATGGTTTTTAATTTTCTTGGGGTTAGTGATTTTTCTGCACGTTTTTCTTCAGCTTTGCTTGGGATACTTTTAATTCCCTTATTTTTCTTCTTGGGTAAGCTTTATTTTGGCAGCGACTTGGCAGGTCTTTTTTCAGCTTTTGCAATTGCTTTTTCTTCTTATGATATTCATTACTCGCGTGGTCTTTGGGAAGCCCATTTTGCTCTTTTCTTTTTCGTTTTGGGTCTAGTCTTGTTTAAAGCCTCCTTGAGCAAAAAGGGTAGAGAAGTTCTCTTACCCTTTTCTTACTTTTCTTTTGGCGTTTCTCTTCTTTCTTATCACTCGGCCTTGATAGTTGTTCCTCCTCTTGTTTTACTTTTAACATTTGTTTTTATTCGAGATCTTTTTAAATTATTCAGGTGGTTTGCCATTGGCTTTTTTGTTTTTTTGGTCTTTATTAGTATCTTGTTCTTTGAGCCACGCCTTTTAGGGATAGCAAGAATCAATCAGAATAAATTGTCTAGTGAAGTTGTGGCAAAGACCTATCTTTTTCAGAAGACTGGTAGCGGGCTTTTGGGACAGTTGGAATACAGACTTTCGGGTTATAAGGACTATTTTTCTTACAACTATCTTTTTAAAGAAGGTAGTGTCTCTCCTCGCGCGAGTATGGGTTATGGAGGTCTCTTTTCAAAAGTTGTATTTTCTTTAGCTTTATTGGGTTTTATTTTGTTATTTTCTAGCAGGAAATTTTCTATTCTTTTAATTTTGATTTTGTGGGTTGCGCTAGCTCCTCTTCCTGCTGTTTTTGCTGGGGGTGAAGCAAATGCAACTAGGGCTATTTTTATGCTTGGTCCAATTGAATTTCTTTCGGGTTATGGTTTTTTTAGGTTAATTGATCTTTTTTCCTCTAAATACTTTAAGGGTTTGATTTTAATTTCTGTTTTTGTTTTATTTTTTTGGGAATTGTTTCCTCAGATTTATTCTTATTTTAAAAATTATTCAGAAAAGGCTATTGAATGGCAGTATGGTATGAAAGATATTGTATATTTTTTGAAAAATAATCCTAAATATAATCAGGTTTATGTAGATAATATTCGTCAACAGCCATATGTTTTCTTCCTTTGGTATGAAAAAGTGCCTTTGCCGGAATTTCTCAGAACAGTAAAATACGATAGAACAACTGCTAGTAGTTTCAATACAGTATTTTCTTTTGACAGGTATCAGTTTGGCGGTTGGGATTGGGTTGAAAGTACACCTCTTGATGGAGTTATTTACGTAATTGAGCCTTATAAGTATACTGGTCTTAGAAGAAGGGAGGATTTTTCAGTCTTAAAGCTGGTAAAATATCCAAATGGCAGTGACGCTTTTTATATAGTTTCAAGTTATTAGTATGAATAAACTTTCGGTAGTTTTGGCGACATATAATGAGGAAGAAAATATTGGCAGATGTCTTGATTCGGTTGTTGATATTGCCAGTGAAATAGTTGTTGTTGATGGTTCTTCAAAGGATAAAACTGTCCAAATAGCAAAAAGATTTAAAGCTAAAGTTTTAGTTACCGATAATCCTCCAATATTTCATATCAATAAGCAAAAGGCGTTAGATCTTGCGCGGTATAGTTGGATTTTGCAGCTTGATGCTGATGAAGTTGTCTCAAAAGATCTTGCTTGCGAAATTAAGAAAATAATTAATATGAGTGAGGAAGAAATTGATTTGTATCAAAAATCTTTAAAAGAAAGAGATTTGTTTTTAAGGCATCAGGCTTTGCTTGAAGAAAGAGATGGAAAAATAGGGGTAAATGGGGGGTACGCTGGTTTTTTTATTCCAAGGAGAAATTATTTTTTAGGTAAGTTTCTAAAGTATGGCGGTACTTATCCAGATGGTGTTATTAGATTGGTTAAAAAAGGAAAGGCTTATTTTCCTTGCAAGGATGTCCATGAGCAAATAGTAGTTCAAGGTAAGGTTGGATGGCTTAGTAAACCGCTTTTTCATTATGATTCGCCTAATTTCAAAAGGTATCTTGAAAGAAATTCAAGGTATATAGATTTAATTGCAAAGGATTTAAAGAAAAATAAAGTTGACAGAAACCTATTTCAATTTTTAAATTTCTTTGTTTTTAAACCCTTGTATTGGTTCTTTTTAACTCAAATAAGGCATAAGGGTATACTTGATGGCTGGCAGGGGATAGTCTTTAGTTTCTTTTCAGCTTTAAGATTTCCGAGGGCTTATTTTCGTTATCTTTTGTTAAAGTAATATGCAGCTTGAAGATAAAAATGTAGTGATAATAGGAGCAACGGGAGGCATTGGGCGGGCGTTGTCTTTTGCTTTTGCTCTTGAAGGGGCTAACTTGGTTTTGGTTGGGAGAAGAGTGTTGATTTTAAAAGCTCTTCAAAAAGAAATAAAAAGCTTGGGCTTTAAAGGGAGGATATTTATTTTTAAAACAGATATTTCTTCTGAAAAAGAAGTGAGAAGACTGGTAAGAAAAGTGTCTTCTAATTTTAAAAATATTGACATTTTAGTAAATGCCGCCGGAATTGGTATTTATAAGAAGCTTGAGGATTTGAGTTTTGATGAGTGGAGAAAGTCTTTATCTATTAACCTTGATTCAGTCTTTTTGGTAATTAAGGAATTTTTGCCTCTTCTTAAGAAATCTCAGAATTCCTTAGTTTTTAGTATGGGCTCCGGGATGGGGAAAATAGCAGTCTCAAAAAGAAGCGCTTACTGCGCCAGTAAATTTGGGCTTCGCGGCTTAATGCTTTCTCTTGCCAAGGAATATAAAAATACAAATGTTAATTTTATCCTTTTGACTTTGGGGAGTGTTCTAACTGCTTTTGGTCCCTTGACTCTTGAGGAGAAGATAAAGAAGAACAAAAAGGGCAAAGCTTATCTTGATCCTATTGATCTAGCAAAAACGATTGTTGCAAAGATAAAAAACGATACTTTAAAAGAAGAAATTTCAATTTATCCCAAGAATTATTATGAGGAATCAAGAAGGGAAAAGGTATGATTAAAAAAGTTGCTGTTGACACATCTCCTTTAATATCTGGACATAAGGTTCGGGGTATTGGAGTAAACACTCGTGAGTTAATATCTGCTTTTGAGAAATTACCCAAGTCTGATTTTGTTTTTGGCAAAAACAAAATAAAGGTTAAAGCAGTTGATTTTTCATCCTTTGATTTATCAAATTTTGATCTTGTTCATTATCAATACTTTCATCCCTTTTTTAAAACTCTTCCTCTCTCAAAGCCTGCCGATAAAGTTGTTCTTACTATTCATGACTTGATTCCTCTTGTCTATCCAAGTCATTATCCGCCAGGTGTCAGGGGAAGGCTTAATTTTAAGTTTCAAAAATCAAGGCTTTCTGATGTTGATAGAATAGTTACTATCTCTGAAACCTCCAAAAAAGATATAGTTAGGTTTCTTTCTTACCCGCAAGGAAAAATTGATGTTATTTACCTTGCGCCCCGCGATATTTTCAAACGGCTGGCAGCTGGAAGTTGGCAATTGGAAGTTGCAAAGCGCTATGATTTGCCTGATAAGTTTGTGCTTTATGTTGGTGATATCAACTACAATAAAAATATTTCCACTTTAGTTGAGGCATGCGATAGACTTGATTTAACCTTGGTAATAGTAGGCAAGCAAGCCCTTGAAATTGACAATTTGCATCAAAAGAAAAATTTGGCAGGACCAATGGATTGGGTAAGATTTTTGTTCGGCAAATCTCACCCCGAAGTTAGTCATCTTAAAAATCTCTCTAAAATTATATCTAAGAGTAAAAAAGTTGTTCGTTTGGGTTTTGTGCCTGATAATGACCTTGTTGCTATCTACAATTTGGCGACACTTTATGTTCAACCCTCTTTTTATGAAGGCTTTGGTCTTCCTTTGCTTGAAGCAATGTCCTGTGGAACGCCTGTTTTGGCAAGCGATATAGGTGCGCATAGAGAAATAGCTTCTGATGCTGCTTTGTTTTTTGATCCTTATAGTGTTTCTGATCTCAAAGAGAAGCTTAATGAAATAATTTCTCAAAAAGATCTAAGAAAAAGGCTTGTTGAAAAGGGTTTAAAAAGAGTCAAAGATTTTTCTTGGTTAAAAACAGCAAGAGAAACTTTGAAGGTTTATGAAAAAATTCTTTTCTAAATTGTCGCGAAATGATTTTCTTCTTGTTTTCTTTGTCTTTTTATTATGGAGAATTTTACTTTTTGTTGTTTCTTATCTTTCTGTTTTTTTAGTACCCAATTATGGCCATTGGTTTCCTTATGTTGAAAGGGTTTTGGAGATAACCAAACTTCCACCCTGGCTTTGGGGGTGGGGAGGTTTTGATGGGGTGCATTATTTAAGGATAGCTCAAAACGGCTATGATTTTATACCCTCCCAGGCATTTTTCCCTCTTTACCCTTTCCTCGTTAGAATTTTGAATTTCTTGCCCAAAGATATGGCTCTTGATACCAGTGTTTATGTTGATCCCTCTTTTTTTATCGTTGCCCTTTTGGTCTCAAACGTTTTTGCTTTGTTGGCTTTTTATGCCTTTTATCTTCTAGTCAAAAATATTTTTAATTCAAAAACTGCCCTTCTTTCTCTTATCTTGCTTTTGTCCTGGCCGACTGGTTTTTATTTTGGAGCTATTTATACCGAATCTTTGTTTTTGTTTTTAGCTTCTCTTTCTGTTTATTTTTCTTTCAAGAAAAAATTTTTGTTTGCAGGTATTTTTGCCGCTTTTGCTTCTCTCACAAAGGTAGTTGGAGTTTGTCTTTTTCTGCTTATTCTTATTGAGTTTTATCTAAATTATAAAGGCAAAATAAAACTGTCAAAGCAATTTCTAAAAGATTTTTTGGGAGTTTTGATTTCTCCCTTAGGTCTTGTTTTTTATATGTTTTATCTTTGGAAATTTTTTGGTAAGCCTTTTTATTTTGTTGAGGCACAACCTCTTTTTGCAGCAGAAAGAAGCGACAAACCAATTATTCTTTTGCCTCAAGTAGTTTATAGATACTTCAAAATTTTTATTCACACGCCAATCTTTTCTTATCAATTTAACATTGCTTTATTTGAGTTGTCTCTTACCCTTTTGTTTTTTTCTTTGCTTTTTCTTTTTATCAGAAAAATGAGGTTTTCTTATTTTATTTTTACTTTTTTGGTTTTAATTATACCCACACTAACAGGAACTCTAACCTCAATGCCTCGTTATACTTTAACCGCCTTTTTGATTTTTCCTTTTTTGTCAGAAAAATATCCACGTCTTGTAAAGTTGATAATACCATTTTTGATTATTCTTCAATTTATTCTTCTTACCTATTTCATCAGAGGCTATTGGGTAGCGTGAAACTGGTAGAAGCTAGTCGGAGCTAGTCGAAGTTAGTCCCCGCTTGCAGTGGGGTTGGGCAAAAGCTGGCCGTAAGATTGTATCTAGTATCTTGTATTATGTATTATGGGAACAATGCATTTTTCTGCATAATACATAATTCATAATACTAAGTTCAGATTTTTTCCCTTTGTTCTGTGTTCTATGTTCTTTGTTCTAGTCTCAAGTTTTGACTTTGACTTTTAAGTTTTGAGTTAATTTGTTAATTTGTTAATTTGTTAACTGTTAATTGTTATATTGTAATTTGTATATTGTTTGTATATTGGAATTTGTGATTTGTGATTTGTTTAGAATTTAGAATTTAGATATTAGAATTTAGGATTTGTATATTGTAATTTGTTTGTAATTTGTGATTTGGAATTTGTAATTTTCCCCTTTGTTCTTTGTTCTATGTTCTTTGTTCTAACTTACAGTTTTGACTTTTGATTTTTAAGTTTTAAGTTGTGTCTAGATTATCTAGTTCGCTTTTTGTTATAATGCGACTGTTTATGTCTAAAAAGAGAAAAAAGGCGCTTATTACAGGTATTACTGGCCAAGACGGTTCTTACTTGGCTGAATTTCTTCTTAAGAAAGGCTACGAAGTTTCGGGAATTGTCAGAAAAACCAGTCACTTTTATTATGCCAATATTGCTCATATTCAGGAGAGTCTAAATCTTATTCAGGCGGATTTACTTGACCCTGTAGCGATAAGAGAAGCCATTCAAAAAGTTAAGCCTGATGAAATTTATAATCTGGCTTCTCAATCCCATCCCGCAGAATCTTTCAGACAGCCTATCCATACGGCTGAAATAACTGGTATTGGCGCTCATCGAGTAATGGATGCCGCCTTGGATGTAGTTCCCAAGGTTAGATTTTATCAAGCATCGTCAAGTGAGATGTTTGGTTGGGTTAGAGAGATTCCTCAAAATGAAGAAACGCCTTTTAACCCTGCTAATCCCTATGCTGCTGCCAAGCTTTATGCTCATAATATTGCCAGAATTTATCGCAAGAGTTATAATATGTTTATTTCCTGCGGTATCTTGTTTAATCACGAGTCACCTCGTCGTGGTCTTGGTTTTGTAACCCAAAAAGTTACTTATGCCGCTGCTTGCGCAAAGTTGGATATAAAAACTAGCGAGCATCTAAATGAAGAGGGGGAACCGATAGTTAAAAATGGCAAAGTGGCGCTTGGTAATCTTGAAGCAAAACGAGATTGGGGTTTTGCTGGCGATTATGTTGAGAGTATGTGGCTGATACTTCAACACAAAGAGCCGGATGATTTTGTGGTAGGAACAGGGGAAACTCATACTATCAGGGATCTTTGCGAGGAGGCTTTTTCTTATGTTGGCCTTGACTATAAAAAGTATATTTATGTTGATCCTCGTTTCATAAGGCCTACTGAAACTGGGCCTCTTGTAGCTGATTATTCAAAAGCGAAGAAGGTTCTTGGTTGGAAACCCAAGACATCTTTTAAAAAGCTTGTTCAGATGCTTGTTGATGCCAATCTGGCTCGTTTGAAATAACCTCTTTTAATGCTTAAAAAAGCTGATTTTTGGCTTTTGTCTTTGGTGTTTATTCTCTTTTTGTTTTTTTCTTATTTTAAAAACCCCGCTATTTTCAAATATCGTTTTGATGATAAATTAGTCAGCAATTATTTTCGCAGCCAAGATATAGAAGATAAAGAAGACAAAATAAAAGATAGAATATTTTTATCTGATTCTGAAATTTACCTTGCCACAGGTTATCTTTATGCCAAGGGCGAGGACCCGACAAAATTTAATTTTCAGCATCCTCCTCTTGTAAAGTATCTTTTTGGTTTTGCTACCCTCTTTTTTGGAAATCCCTATTGGGTGCAAATTTTCTTTGCTTTATTTTTAATATTCTTGACTTATCTTTTGGGAAAGATGGCTTTTAAGAAGAGAGAAGTTGCTTTTTTGGCCTCGCTTTTTCTTGTTTTTGACCCACTTCTAAAGGATAATATTACACAATTGCTTTTGGATCCGGCGCAAGCTGTGTTTTCTTTATTTTACATAATTTTGGCTTTATATTTTCCCAATAATTTTCTTTTGAACGGTGTTGTCTTGGGTCTTCTTTTTGCCTCCAAGTTTTGGAGCTCAAGCTTGCTTCTTGTGGTTTTTATTTTTCTTTACAGAAAATTTTTGATTAAAGAAAAGGTTGATTATAAAAATATGTTTTTGAGTTTTTTGGTAGCCTTTTTTTACTTTCAGTCTTACTTATATCAAGACTTTCATAAATTATGGCGGCCTTTTTAACATTTTTCTTTTTGAATTAAAAATGCTTAAGTTTATGCTTTCTCACAATACCACTTCTATTTTTGGCAATAATCTACTTTTGTTTTTCAGTGGTCATTTTGTGAGTTGGTGGGAGAAGGGAAGAATCTTAAAAGCTGATGTTTGGAATTTCTTTTGGCCTTTGGGTTTTGTTTTTGGGATTTTGCAGATTAAAAATATCAAAAGGCTGGAAAAGAAGGATTTTATTTTTATTTTTCCTATTTTTTATTTTTTGATAAATATCTTTAATGCTCCTTTCAGTCGTTATTTTCTTATAATCTTGCCCTTTATTTATCTTTCGTTAGGATCTTTTATTAACTCAAAACTTAAAAGTCAAAAGTTAAAACTTGAGACTAGAACAAAGAACATAGAACATAGAACAAAGGGAAAAACTCCAAATTCCAAGTTCCAAATTCCAATATACAAACAATATACAAATTCCAAATTCTAATTTCTAAATCCTAAATTCTAAACAATTCTGTAATTATCCAATTTTCCAAATTACAAACAAATTACAAGAACCAAATCATAAATCATAAATCCTAAATCCATATTCAAGGGTCAAAAGTTTTATTATTCTTTCTACTTACTACATTCTACTTTCTGCTTGTGTCTCTTTTACCTTTTACCCCCGCCTGCATCAGCTATGCTGAAAGCATTGCGGGCAGGTCTTGCCTTTTACCTATTAGGTTAGAACAAAGAACATAGAACAAAGGGAAAAAATCTGAACTTAGTATTATGAATTATGTATTATGGGGATAATGCATTCTCATGCATAATACATAATACAAGATACTTGTTATATTACGATACGTTGTACCGAATAATTAAACCTTTCTTTTAAGTAATCAGCAGGTGTCAGGTAGTTTAATTGTCTTAATTTTACCTTAAAGTTGTAATCATTCAAGTATGTGTATAGTTTTTCTTTGAGATCATCTTCATTGTCAAAGATATAGCGCTTAAATACTTTATCTTTTATCTTACCATTAAATCTTTCTACCATACCATTTGTCCAAGGATGTTTGAATTTGATAGTGCGATGTTTGATTTTATTTTCTTGACATAATTTATCAAAAGGATGAACTCTTTTGTCTTTAGGTCTTTTGGTTTGATGAAGATAGTTATATGAGAATTCCCCTCCATTATCAGTTAAGATGTAATGAATCTTATATGGGTAAAATCTCAAAACTGCCTCAAGAAACTTTGTTCCACAAGCTTTAGTCTTTTGGTTTGTGATTAAGACAAAAGCAAGCTTTGAGACTCGGTCAATACAGGTAAACACATACCAGCGTTTATGGTTGATTTTGGGTGTGTAAAGGGTGTCTATATGCAAGTAGCCAATAGTATACTTCCTAAACTTTCTGATTTTCCTTTCTGCTTTAAGTAGTTCATCAGGAAGAACATTAAGTCCGTATCTAACAAGACATCTGTATATTTTGAGAGGATAAATATTGGGGATCACACCTTCTGTTGAGAAGAAGATCTCCTCAACAGTCTTTTTAAACTTCTTTCTTTCAAAGAGAATCAGATCTTCCTCTTCTTTTGTCAAACTAATCCTTAATCTGTGAGGACGAGAAGATTTATCTTCAATACTTTCTCTTTCTTTCCACTTCTTGACTGTTTTCCAAGAAAGTCCGTACTTTAAAGCCAGAGAATTAATTGAATCATTAGACTCTTGAATTTCCTTTCTTAAGGCAAAACTTACTCTCGCGTTTTTATGAATCCTTAAATACATTGTCAGTTAATATACTCTGACAACGTATCGTAGTCAAACAAATACAAAATACTAAATACTAAAAACTATCTTCCGGCCAGCTTTGCCTTATTTTAGAACATCAAGAGGATTAAGGTGGGTTCCTGATTTGATTACTTCAAAATGAAGATGTGTACCAGTTGAACGGCCAGTTGATCCCATCTTCCCAATTGCCGAGCCTCTTGAGACAGTCTGCCCTACCTTCACATAAATCGCAGACAAATGAGCATATAAGGTAACAAAGCCATTGCCGTGATCTATCATTACCCGATTGCCATAACCATAATTATCAGGCCAGCCGGCGACAATAACTTTACCTGAATCAGCAGCCAAGATGTCAGGAGCAGCTTTGTTGGCAATGTCAACTCCTTTGTGGTACCAGGCAAAACGCTGAGAGATAGAACCGGCGGCAGGCCAGACAAAACTGCCTGAAGCGACAACGGTTCCCGCATCAGGTGTAATTTGGCGAATTCGCTCACTAGGACCTATTGGCGTCTCAGCTGGCATCACACCGTCAGGAACTATTATTATCTGCCCAACTGCCAAAGCAAAGGTTTCATCATTCGTGAAGGTGTTATAAGGAAAATCAACAATAGCCTGTGGCGAGGCGTCATATTTTTTGGCAATAGAATAAACTGTATCCCCTTTTTGAACTTTATGAGAAACCCCTGTTACAGGCAAAATTTCAAGAGTTTGTCCAACTTTAATAGTTCCTTTTTTGTCAAGTTTATTCTGCCAGCGAATTGTATCCTCTGAGACATCAAACTTTTTGGCAATGCTTGAAATTGTATCTCCAGGAGCAACTGTATATTCAACAATCTTCTCGCGCAATCTATCAGAAACCACAGTCTCTGTTGTCTCTCCTTCTGTTGCAGCCGAAAGGACAGCGCCGCTTGGAGTAAAACTCCAAGGGTCAACTGAACGACCAGGGAACTCATTGGCAACAACAGGCGCCATAAAAACCCCCAAAGCGGCAAGAGAGGCCATGCCAGTATGCATAAAACGACCGGCAAGTTTTCCCCTTTGGCGGTAAAGCGCTGTTGCAAAGATTTTTTTGCCAAGCTCAAACTTGAAGAAAGAAAGACGCAGATGCTTGACGATAAATTCAGAAAGATCCTTGAGAAAAAGTCTTATCTCCTCAAAGAGATCCAAAAGCTGTTGAAGTGAATCTTCCATTAGCGGTATTTACCTTACCACACAGAATGCCTTTGGTCAAATTTTTGTGCTGTAAATAAAAATTACTCAGACGAGAGGAGGAGGTGCAAAGCTATTCCACCTGGAAGGTGGGACAGGTTCGCACCTCCTCATATCCCCCCACTTTAGCCTCTTTCCGGAGGCAACAAACAACATACAACATACAACTTCCAAGTTCCAAACTAAATTAAAACTTAAAAGTCAAAAGTTAAAACTTGAGATTAGAACAAAGAACAGAGAACAAAGGGAAAAATTTTGAACTTAGTATTATGAATTATGCATTATGGGGACAATGCATTTTCATGCATAATACATAATACAAAATACTAAATACAATCTTCCGGCTAGCTTTGACTAAATTCCAATAGCTGATAACTGAGGTCTGATAGCTGATAGCTGAAATCCGTGTAATTTGTAATTTGTGTATTGTAATTTGTTTGTATATTGTGATTTGGAATTTGGAATTTGTTTAGAATTTAGATATTAGTGCTTAGAAATTGAATTCCGCTTTCTACTTATATCACTTTAATGCTAAACTTAAAGGGATGAAAAATGTTAAATTCAAAAACATACTATTTGTAATTGCCCTTTGCTTTCTTTCATCTTTTCTGACTATTACCATTTACAAATCACAAAAAGACAAGAGCTGCCCTGCTCCAAATACAGCCAATGTGATAAAAGCTCCAGCTGAAACCCCGCCTCCCGTTAAAATTGAAAACGCAGACGATATCACGCGCGAGCTTCAGGAAATAAAAGACGAGCTTGCCAAAATCAGAGCCGAGCAAAGAGGCGTCAACCAGATTCTAGGCGCTGCTACTTCTGGATCTGTCAGTGAATTTATGGACGCTATTCAATCTCTCAAAGAATCAGCCTCACCTTCTCCTTCTCCTGCCCCTTTGGGCTATGTCAAGAAAAACAAACAATTTGACACAGTTGATATTTATCAAAAAGCAAGCTTTTCAAGCACTGTCATCGCGCAGATGGAAAACGCCCGTTCCTACCCCTATTTTGAAAGAAGCAACAATTGGTATCTAATTCAAACGCCAGACTTGAAAACAGGATATGTCAACGCTAAATTTATTCTTGAGGAAAGCCTAAGAACGCCATAATGAAAAAAGAAATTGCTGCCCGAATATTTCTTCTTGCCTGCACCCTGCTTTCTCTTTTGGCAAGTGTCAGTGGGGTTTTGTCTATCAAAAAGATTGAAGACTTGATATTTCAGCTCCTTCTCCTGCCTGTCACGCTATTTTTTGTCTTTGAAACCATCTCAGTTTTTTTTGTCAATAAAAAACCGCTCTCCGAAAGCCTTTTCCAGGGCAAAAAAGGGCTTTTTACTTTTGCTCTTATTGCTTTAATAATAGCTTCAATTTTCAAAATCATAAGTTTTAATAAACCCAAAGAAATAAAAGAAGAACCATCTCCAAGCCCTCTTGTCATCCACAAAGAAACGCAAGCTACACCTGAGCCAACCAAATGGCCGAGTATTACTATTAAAACCAACAACCCCGAAACTATCGTTAATCTAAGAAAAGAGCCAACCACAACTTCAGAAATCATCGGCAACTTAAAAAGCGGCGAGGAGTATCTTCTTATCAGCCAAAAAGGCGACTGGTTCCAAATCAAAATAGACGATTCCCTCTCAGGCTGGGTTTTCAAGGATTATGTAAAATTAAATAAATGAGAAAGGCAATAGTTTACTACAGCTTCATTATCACTTTCATTATGGTTGTAATGGGCTTTATTTCAGCCCAAAATGTGCCACATCTTGTCTCCTCTATTCTCTTTTTCCCTCTTGCCTTATACTTCTGGCTTCAAGTCTTCCCCCAAAGGAAAAGAGCTATCAATTTAGAGAAAGTTAGAGTTAAGGAAGATAAAATAGCCAAAGCGAATAAGGAAGTAGAACTTATAGAAGAAGGAGAAGTTGAAGGAGTAGATCAAGACAGACGCGCATTTTTGAAAATCATAGGATCGGCAGGCTTGAGCCTTTTTATGATGGCTATCTTTACCAAAAAAGCAGAAGCAGCCTTTTTTGGCTCGGTACCAGGCCCCGGGACAGTTGCCATTAAAGACGCATCAGGCCAACTGATAAACCCAGCAGAAAAACAGCCAACCGACGGCTACAAAATAAGCAGAATTGATGACTCAACCCCATCCTACTACGGATTCACCAACAAAGACGGCGCCTGGTTTATTATGAAAGAAGATTCAAACGGCAATTACACTTATGCAACAGGCTCAGGTAATTTTTCCTCAAACTGGGCCAACCGCACCTCTCTTACCTACGGCGAATTCTTTGATGTCTTTTAGGGATTGCATCCTCAAGAATTACCATCTAGACTTAAGTAATCTATGGAAAAAGAAAAGAAAGTGATTTTGACAACCCGCATATTAAACACTGGTTTACTTTTAATATCTCTTCTAATCTTTCAGGCATTTATGCACTATCAAAGTTCGGTCAGGCAAGCAAAAGACAATGCAACTTTTATCAACCGCTTCTACGCGCAGGAGATAATCAACAAGATAATTAAAACAGAGCTTGTTTTAAAAACCGTCTCAGCTGCCGCGACAACAGAAAAAATAGATCAGGCAACTTTAAAAGAATTTCTAAAAGAATATGTTGAAAGAGACCCTGATTATTCAACCATCGGTATAACCGATAAAGAAGGCAATGTTATTTTGAGCACAATTGACACTAAAGAAAAAACAAATTTGGCAGACAGAAAATATTTTCAGGAAGCGCGTGAGACTTTAAATCTTTCAAGCGGCAGTTTTCTAACGGGCAGAATAACCAACCAGCAGGTAATTGTCTTTGGCTATCCAATCCTTGACAAAAGCCACGAATTTAACGGCGGTGCTTTTCTAGGCATAAAAATTGAGGCTGTCAATAAAATTATGGAAAGGCTTTACCTTCCAGAAAATGCATCAATTACCCTTTTTGACGAAAATGACAAAGTTATAGCTAGATTTCCGGAACCTGAAAAATGGTTTGGCAAAAATATGGCCTCTGAAAATGAGATAGTCAAAAAAGCAATTACCGAAAAGAAAGTGGGGGCTTTGATAAGCCGCGATTTTGACCGGACTGAAAAAGTCTTCGCTTACCGGCCAATTGAATATGAAGGAAATCAGGAGGCGCTATTTTTGGCAAGCGGTTTTTCAACTGAAGTCATCATACAGCCGATGATTAGAATTACCCTTATCTCGTCAGCTTTCCTTTTTGGATTTATCATAATCGTGGGAACTGTTGATTTACTCATAATCAATCGCCCAAAAAAGAAAAAGACTTCTTGAATTTAGCGTATAAAAAATAATATACTAAGGCAATGAAAAAAGAAGTTGCCTTAGTTGTTGCTATTGCCCTTTTTGCCTTGGCTTACGGCTTGGATTATATCGCAGGACCTGTTTTAATCCGTGTTAAAGACCCGATTGAGTTTTTCTCAAACCCCATTCTTTCAAAATATCCGCTGACTGCCGTAGCAATTGCAATTAGATCGATCGCAATTTTAACAAGCATTGTTCTTATTCTGTCTTTAATTGAAAAAAAACACTTTCTAAAAGCCGCAATTAGCCTTTTTATAGGCGGCATTTTTGAGCTTTACGCCATCCAACAGCTGGCAACTTCAGGCCGTGTAACTCCAATTCAATGGACGCTTTCTTTTGCCTACTCCGGTATGATGCTTCTTCCAACAATTGCAATTTATATTATCCTAGGCCTCGTTTTAGGAGTTAAAGAAAAAATAGGCATAGGAGAGAAAAAGGATTACCCAAAGCCAATTTTTGACAAAGAAGAGGAAAAGGAAGAATAGGCAGAAACTGGGCAGGAAAAAACTTATTTAACTTCCCTTTTTGTAACTATACTAAAGACTATCCGCTGCAACCAGTTTGCCAAAACACCCAAAACTAAAGCCCAAAGCCAACTGGCAATCCCAAGCCCCAAGAAATGAGGCAAACGCGCAATTATCCAGATACCAACCGTATTGACTGCGGCAAAATAAAGCCAGACAGAAACGCCCGACTTAAGATTGGTATTTCTTGCCATAAGATAGTCCCAAATAATCCAGATAAAAAATGTCAGCCAGAAAGAAGAGTAAATTGCCGCTTCAACTGCTGAAAAACGCCAGTTGCCTAGAACCACTGACTCGGGGAAAACAAGATGAAGAACATAAAAAACAACAAAGCTGACAAGCCAGTAAGTAAAATAAAGGATATGGTTATACAACTCTCTCACCTCCTTTTCTATCTTATAATACCACATTTTTCAAAAGCGCAAGTAGAAAAAGAAAAAGGCGGTAAAATGAGGCTCGGCTTGGAAGATTAAGAGGAGGTGCGAAGCCATTCCACCTGGAAGGTGGGACAGGTTCGCACCTCCTACTCTACCCCAGTCAAACCGAGAATTTTATATATTGACTTTTAAAATTATCGTACTAAAATAAAAGTATGACCACAATTAAGAGAAAATTGTTTCCACTCGTTTCTGACCATCTAAAAGAAAAAGAAATCACTTTAATAACCGGGCCGAGGCAGGTAGGAAAAACAACCTTAATGAGACAAATAGAAGAAGACCTCAAGAAAAAGGGGGAGAAAACAGTCTTCCTAGATCTGGACCGTGATTTTGATAGACCCTTTTTCGACTCACAAAACCACCTCATTCAAAAAATCAAATATGAAATTGGAGAAGAAGGTTATGTCTTTATTGACGAGATCCAAAGAAAAGAAAATGCTGGTTTATTTTTAAAAGGTCTCTACGATATGAATCTTAACTACAAATTTATTGTTTCAGGATCCGGCAGTCTTGAATTAAAAGAAAAAATTCATGAGTCTCTCGTCGGAAGAAAAAGGATATTTGAGCTGTCTCCTCTTGACTTTGAAGAGTTCATAGACTTTAAAATTGAAGGAAAAGATCGCTCAGCTTTCTTTAGACTCCACCCTGACCTAACAAAGCAGTATTTTGAGGAATATCTAAATTTCGGTGGTTATCCAAGAGTAGTCCTGGAAACAGAAATTCTCAAAAAGCAAGCAATAATAGATGAAATATACAAAAGCTATCTAGAAAAGGATTTATCAACACTCCTGAATATTCAAAAGACAGAAAGTCTTACCCACCTGATTCAAATTATCGCCTCCCAAACCGGCAGCCTAACCAATATAAGTGAACTTTCCAACACGCTGGGACTAGCTATTCAGACAGTTAAAAACTATCTTTGGTATCTGGAAAAAACTTTCATAATCAGAAAGGTCACTCCCTTTTTTCGAAACATACGTAAGGAAATAACCAAAACTCCAACTTTTTATTTTGTAGATCTGGGTCTAAGAAACTTTGCCATCGGTCAATTTGGGAATATTCTGAATACTCCCCAAGCAGGCTTCGCATTCCAAAATTTTATCTACAACGAGCTTCAGGCTGGAGTTTATCTCTCCCCCACCATCATCCAATTCTGGCGGTCAAAAGACAAAGCAGAGGTTGATTTTATCGTCAATACTGGACAGGAAATAATCCCCGTTGAAGCAAAATATTCACTTCTCAAGGAGCCTGAAATAAGTCGATCGTTTCGGTCGTTTATTAAAAATTACCAACCCCAAAAAGCATTCATCATACATCTGGGGAGAAAAATCCAGAGAAAAATTGGAAAAACAAAGGTCTGTTGTTTCCTCCCCTACTACGAAAGTAGCTATATTACAAGCCAAAGGACAACTACCACAATGCTTTAAAAGCCTAATTTCCCCACCATCAACTGGGCCTTTGAGATATCTCGTCTTGAGACTATGCAAGGCAATCCCACCCTTTCCCTTCTTAAGCGAATTGCCAAAATCCTAGACGTGCGCTTAGTATTTCAGTTAAAATAAACTTCATTTGATCTTGAATCTGCAGAAAGAAAAAGAAAATGGAGGCCAAGATGAAGCTTGGTTTGGAAGGTTAAGAGGAGGTGCGAAGCTATTCCACCTGGAAGGTGGGACAGGTTCACACCTCCTACTATAGCCCCAAAATTAAACAGGTTTAAATCAAAACCAATTTCTGCTAATATGACATTATGAAACCAAAAGTTATTCTTGATCTTGAACTTGATGAAACAAAATTACCAAAAGGTTGGGAAAAATATCTTGAGGAGTTTTTTTAAATCTTGACAATCAAATCATTACTTTTGGTCAAGAAACCAAAAAGTTAATAAAAATTAAAAAAATAGAAATTTCGACAAAAACAAAGGAATGAAAACAGAAAAAATCTTAAAAATCGTTGTTGGCTTACCATCAAACGGTTATATTCGTAGCGAAACAACTATTGCCCTTGCCTCAGCCATCACCCATACCCCAAATGCCCTTTTTCAACTTGAGGCACCCGTTGGCTCTCTAGTCCATATTTTACGGGAACATATTGCCGAACAAGCAGTTAAAGCCGGCTCTGATTACTTAATGTTTATTGACAGCGATATGGTTTTCCCGCCAGATGCTATCAATATTCTCATCAATGGCGATAAACCAGTCATCGGCGCTGACTATAACTATAAATATCCGCCAAAAATGTCTGTCACTAACATCGACCCCACTAAACTAAAGCCGGAATATATGGTTGAAGACTCTCGCTGGCCGGGCTATAAATTCTTAAATCCGAATCATAAACCCGACAAGCCTTTTGAAGTCCGAGCGATTGGCACAGGATTTATGCTCATCAAAACCGAAGTTTTTCAAAAAATCAAGAAACCCTGGTTTTGGTATGATAGAAAAGATGGTCATTTTGTTGGTGAAGATGCTTGGTTTTGCCACCAGGTAAAAAAAGCAGGATTTAGCGTCTGGTGCGATCCAACTATCCTAATTGAACATATAGGAACAGCTCGATATTAAAATTAAAATCTAACAAAAATTTCCTCTTTTTCCATTTTTAAATCTGCTAATATAAATTTATATATGCTAAAACCAAAAGTTATTCTTGATCTTGAACTTGATGAAACAAAATTACCAAAAGGTTGGGAAAAAGACATAGAAAATTTCTTTTTGGGATTAAATGATTCAGTAATTTGTTTTGGCACTGAAGTCAGAAAAATTATCAAAATTAAAAAAGTAGAGGTGAAAAAATAGTTATTTAATTTGCTTTAAAACTTCTTCCCACTCCCAAGCTCTTAATTCCCAATTATAAAAAGTTTTAGCAAAACTCATCTGGCGGATTAATTTCATCTGTGTTTCTTTGCTATTCTGGTTTTTGATACAGTCAATTACTTCTTCAACAAATTTTTCCTTATAAAGATTTCGGTCTTGCCCAATATCAATAAGCTTGGCAAAACCAGCCGTTGTTTCCGGCAAAGCGCCCAAATTTGAAGTAACTATCTGCAATCCCGAAGCCATCGCCTCCATCGCTGCGATGCAAGAAGTCTCGGGAAAAGTATCGGGATAGGCAAAAATAGAAGCCTTGCTTAATTTTTCTGCTAAAAGCGATTGAGAAACTGAGCCAAAATATCTTACCCCTTCAATCGACCCTGCTTTCTGATACAGACTTTCAAATTGATGATCATTTTGCTGATAAACCTTCATACTAGAAAAAATCCAAAGCTTTGCCTCCCTAATCTTCTTTTTAATCAAAAGAAAAGCTTCCAATAAAATATCCAAGCCGCGAAAAGGAGTTGAGGTATAAACCAAGATCGGCTCTCTTTTTTCATTAAGATCTATTTTCTTTTCAATAAAAAAGGGGGCGGCGGCATTTCTTAAAATAAAACAACGGTTTTTGTCTAAACCAAAGAAATTTAAAAAACCTTCGGTCTGCCAAAGACTGATAAAAATAAAAAAATCGTATAAATTGAGATATTCAGGATTTTTTAAGCAAGAAACATCGGGCTGATTAAAGGCATGCTCGCTCCAGAAGATAAGCTTGGTTTTTGGAAAAAGATATTTCTTAATCTCAAATGCGTATTTTGGTGTATTTTGAACAATCAAAAAATCCAAATCGGTAAGCGCTTCTTTTGAAAAAATTTTATTAACTGGAAAATGATAAACTTTTTTTATTATTTTTGGTTTATCCACCCGGCAAAAAAGCTTTACCTTATGACCTAATTTTGCCAAAGACAAAGATAGATAACATAAAGCGCTTTCACTTCCGCCCAAAGGTTTTTCAAAAGGGGTTTCAACTGTATAAACAAGAGGGGTAAAATTAACAAAACCAATATTCATACTCAAATTTTATCACAACTCTTATTAATTTAATTTCTTATAATAAAAATTAGAGGAAAATCTGCTAATATAGAAATATGAAGAAAGAAAATAAAAAATCAATTTTAATTGCTGTTCCTTGTTTTGGCGCCAATATTGACTCTCATACTGCCGGGGCTATTTACGCTTCCGGGATTATGCTTCAGGAAAAAGGAATAAGTAATGGTCTTTACTTTGTTAACAACGAATCATTTATTCCTTCAGCCAGAAACCGAATTGCCTATGAATTTTTAGCTTCTGATTTTACTCATCTAATGTCTATTGATGCTGATATTGGCTTTCAACCGCAAGATATTCTTGCCTTACTTGAGATGGATAAAGAGTTTTGCGCCGCTAACTACAATGCTAAAACCAAAGAGTCAAGACCAACCGTGGTTTATTCCCCAACTACTCATGAACCAGAATACATTGGTATGGGTTTTGTCCTTCTTGAAAAATCAGTTTTTGAAAAAATCGCTCCAATAACCGAAAATTTTATTTCCCCTAGTTCTTGGGGCAATGTCAAATATTATAATTTTTTTGGCCCGATAATTAAAGAAAAAGCTCTTTTAACTGATGATTTTTCCTTTTGCGAAAGATGGAAAAAGGTCAATGGCAAAATTTATCTTAACGAAAAAATCAAACTTATTCATTATGGTAAATATGGTTATTAAATAAAAACTATGCCAGCAATTAGAGATTGGTCATTCAACTATAATACAAGCACAACTGCCACAACAATTTCTTGTCCTTTGCCCCAGTATCAGCAAAATGATTTGCTTTTGGCAATTTTATCAGCTGATAGTGGTACCCAAACTTGGTCGGCTACCGGCTGGACCCAACTTTTTTCCCAGATAAACGGTGCTAATTTAGCAGTGATGTACAAAATCGCTGGCGCTTCAGAAACTGATCCTACTTTTACCTATACTGTTGCAGAAACTGCCAATGCCACGCTTTTAAGTATTATGGATGTTGATACTTCAACCCCAATTGCTAATTACGCAACTGCCAACGGTACTGCTGCTAATGTGGCTATGCCAACAACTACCGCTACCCGCAACAACTCATTGGTAATTTTTTGTTCAGCTCACGCTTCAACTGCAGTGGTCCCTTCAATTATTCAAGGGCCGGTAACTCAAATCACCGCCAAAGATGGCACTGCCCACTCCGACTCAATCGCCTGGGGTTTTATGCCTTCATCCGGAACTACACCTAGTAATATTATCTGGTCAGTCTCCGGCACTACCTACACCTCAAAATTAGCCACTATTGTTATTAATTCCCCATCAACTGGAGCAACGGTTATTCCCACCTATTGCGCGGCTGATAACTCAGTTTTTATAGACCCCATTCACGGAACAACTGCCTATAAAGGAAACAGTGCTTGGGCTGGCAACGCTCTTACTTATTTTACCTCACCACTTGCCGAACTCACTTTGGCTAATGCAACTGTTTCCGCTAGAGCTGATTATGGAATTAACTCTTATCGCTCTTGCGGTGGTATGACCGGACCAACCACTGCTACCAGTTCTTGGCTTGGAGCAACACTAGTTTTAGCCACTGCCAACAAACCCAATGTCACTGGTAAAAATATCCTTCTTCATGCTATGCCCCTACTTCCAGCTGATATTCAAACGGTTGATGGTGTTAATTTAGGAAGAGGGATTGCTGTGGGTATGTTCTCATCAGCCAATAATGCTAAAACTTGGCATGTTCACGGCGCCGGTACTCCTTGGGGAGTAAGCCGAGCGCCAGTGGTTATCAACGAAGCCAACACCTCCGGCCTAATTGACACAAGAGGAACATTTAATGCAACTTCTGTTTTAGGTTTTGCTTGTTTTACCTCTGGTTTTTTGGTTTCTTCCGATTGGACATGGACAATGATTTGGATGCTTGACACCACAGTTATTGCCGGTGGTAATGCTTCAAATCCAATTGATATCACTGGTATCAGGGTAGCAGCCGCTGATGGACACGAGAGAATGAGCGTTGTTCAACAAGGCAAAAATGAACTTTTAGTCCTTCAACCCTTACAATTTGGTGATGGTGGCACCAACCCGACTTATCTTTACTTGGACTCAACTTCAATTGAGTTTCCGGAAATCTACAACCGCCAAAAAAGACAGGTTTACTATTGTTCAGCTCCAAATGTCGCTGGTTTAACTTATTATGCTGGTCCAAACGATACTATTATCCACAAAAACTCTATTGTTTCCTCTGCCTCTCCTTTTCATTTTCGACTTCATGCTTCATCATCAACCTCAGCTACCTATGATTTTTCTGGGCTTTCAGTCATTGGCGCTGGAGATATTGTTTTAAACAAGGCAATAACAATTTCCGAAATTACCATCAACAACTACCAAACTTTAGATATCAGCAATTTAACCTTAAACAACAGCACCATCACCAACCCGCCTGACAGTAACAACTCAATCACTTTAAATAGCTCAACAACTTTAAGCGGATGCAGTATCAGTGTCACCACTCTTTCAGCTGGCAACTACCTTTTATCAACTGCTACCCCCAATCAATTCTCAAACTGTTCATTTAATGGCTCGGCAAGTTCTGGTCATGCAATAAGAATTACTGCTCCTGGCACCTACACCTTCTCGGGTAACATCTTTTCTAACTTTGGCGCTGATGGCTCAACTTCAGCAGCAATTTTTAACGACTCAGGGGGACTCGTCACCTTAAACATAACAGGCGGCGGCAATACGCCAACGGTTAGAAACGGCACCGGCGCATCAACCACCATCAATAACGCCGTTAATCTGACTGTCACTGTCAAAAACGAGGCCGGCTCACCCATACAAAACGCCCGCGTCTCGCTCCAAAAAACTACGGCCAATTCAATGGCTGGTGCTGTTGCCTATACCGGCACTTATACCAATGAGACAACTGCCGCCAACAATGCAACCGCCAATGATATGACTTTGATGCGCTCAAGCCCGCAGGTTAATGATGCCTATTATTTTGGCGGCAAAGAACCGTTTTATAAACTAAGATTAAATATCGGGACAGCAGGCGCTGGCACCTGGACTATCACTTGGGAATACTACAACGGCTCAACTTGGGCAACTATCTCTGATGTTTATGACCCAACCAATGGCTTTAAAGCTGGAACCGGTAACTTTAATATTGTTTTTTCTCCCCCAAACGACTGGGCATCAACCACTGTTTCTGGTATCCCTGCCTACTGGATAAGAGCCCGTGTTTCAAGCTTCACCAGCATAACCACCCAACCTCTGGGCACTCAAGCTTGGGTCTTTCTGCAAATTATGAATCAATTAACAAACTCAAATGGTGTTGCAACCAAAACCTACAACTATACAGCTGATGAGGATGTTTATGTTATCATCCGCAAATCATCAGTAGGAGACACCAAATACTACCCCGCCAATACCCTTCAACAGATAACAAGCTCCGGCCTTTCCTTGACCTGGACTCTAATTCAGGACACTATTGCCAATCCTTCAGGTTAAGATAAGCCTTGACTAGAATAGATCAAGATTAGATAATCCAAGAGTGGATACTTTCAAAAAAGCAGGAGAAATATTAAATAAAGGAGCCAAACTTCTTGCTGAAGGCAGGGCAAAACAGGCAATTGCCCTTTTCAGAAAATCAATCGCCATTGATGATAAAATTGTCGCCGCCCATTTTGACCTTGCTTTGGCTTATATGCAGATAGGAGATGAAAAAAGCGCCATTGAATCGCTTAAGAAAACTGTCAAATTAAAGCCTGACGACTTTGAAGCTTTCAACCTCTTGGGCCACCTTTATATGAACCAAAATATGGTTGACCTTGCTCTTCCCTGCTTTGAAAAGGCAATCAAAATAAATCCGATGATGGCAGAAGCTCACTATAACCTAGGCGTTGCCTATATGCAAAAGAAGATGTTTGAAAAAGCGCTTGCCTCATACAAAAAAAGCCTGAAAATCTTCCCCAACAATTCTATCGTTTTTAACAATATGGGTGTTGTTTATGAAGACAAAGGAGAAATGAAAAAGGCTCTAAGCTACTTTAAAAAAGCAATCAAGGCAAACCCTCAAAATGCTACCGCTCTTCAGAATATCGGCGCCTACTACATAAAAATAAATCCGCAAAAGGCAAAAGAATATTTTGAAAAAGCTGCAAAAATCGAGGAGAAGTCAGACAATATCTTTTTCAACCTTGGCGTTTGCTTAAGGCTAATAGGCGATACAGAAGGTTCTATTGCCGCTTTTGAAAAAGCCTTAAAATTAAATCCCAAAAACCAGCTTGTTTACGGACAGCTTTACCACCAGCTCCGCGATATTCTTGACTTTAAAAAAGCCAAAAAACTTGAAGGAAAAATGAGGCAGCTTTCAAGCAAAAATCTTAAAGAAGGAACAGTTCCCGCTGAGACCATTTTTGTTTCTGTTATCTATGATGATAAACCCAAGCGCAATATGGAAATTGCACAGGCCTGGAGCCTTTATATTGCTGAAAAAGTGGCGCCTTTTGCCAAAAATTATGAATTCAAAAGAGAAAAAAATAAAAAAATAAGAATCGGATACCTTTCAAACGACTTTAAAGACCATGCCACAAGCCATCTTTTGATGGGAGTTTTAAGAGAGCATAACCATAAAAAGTTTGATATTTTTGCCTATTCTCACTCTGAAGATGACAAAAGTTATTACAGAAAGGAAATTGAAAAGCTGACTAATTTCAGAGACATCCTCACTCTTTCTGACCTTGAGGCGGCAGACTTAATTTACAAGGATAAAATTGATATTTTAGTTGACTTAAAAGGTCACACCACCAATTCAAGGCTTGAAATTTTGGCTTTAAGACCAGCACCTGTCCAAATCCATTATCTTGGCTTTCCGGGAACAATAGGAGCTGATTTTATTGATTACTTTATAACCGACAAAATCCTAACACCCAAAAAACTAAGGCCTTATTTCACCGAAAAGTTAATCTATATGCCCCACTCCTATCAGGCAAACGACAATCAGCAAAAAATTCTGGAAAAGCTTTCCTCAAGAAAGCAATTTGGACTGCCTGAAAACACTTTTCTCTTTGCCTCTTTTAATCAGCCATATAAAATCTCAAGTGAAGCACTTGAACTCTGGAGCGAAATTATGAAACGCGCCCCAAATAGCGCTATGGTCTTTCTTGGCAAAAATCAGACTCAAATCAAAAATCTAACCAGAGAGTTTGAAAAAAGAAAAATAGCGCCGTCAAGAATTTTCTTCAGCTTGCCGATAAAAAAGCCGGCACACTTGGCACGCCTTTCTTTGTGTGATTTGGCTTTAGACACTTTGATTTGTAACGGACATACGACGACATCAGATGCTCTTTGGGCAGGGACTCCGGTTGTCACTCTTCTTGGAAAACACTTTGCTTCGCGGGTTTCAGCCAGCCTTTTGACTGCGGTAAATATGAGAGAACTAATAACCAAAACCAAAGAAGAATATGTAAATTTAGCCGTAAAACTGGCGACCGATCCTGATAAATATAAAAGGGTAAGAGAAAAGCTTGCGGAAAATAGGCTTAAAGCGCCTCTTTTTGACACAAAAAGATTCACCCGCAATTTGGAAAAAGCTTATGAGGAAGTTTGGAAGAATTATCTTTCAGGCAAAAAACCTAAGGATATACTAATAAAAGATGAGGCTTGAAGAAAAGACAGAAGCTGACAAATACGCTGAAAAAGGCGTCAATCTTGCAAACAATGGAGATTTAGATGGCGCAATAGAAGCCTTTAAAAAGTCATTAAGTCTTACCCCCAATGCTCAAGTCTTTTATTTTTTAGGTCTTGCCTATCAACTCAAAGGTGACTTTGAAAACGCTAAAAAGTATTACTTAAAATCAGTTAAAGAAAACCCCAATTACTCAATGTCTTACAACAACCTAGGAGTCATCTATCTTGAAAACAAAGATTATACAAAAGCATTAGAATACTTTGAAAAATCAATAAAATCTGACTCGTCTAATTCTTTCGCCTACAACAATTTAGGCAATGCTTTCAAAAAAATGGGCAAGAACAAAAAGGCAGAAAAAGCATGGAAAGATGCTATCCGCCTCTTCCCTCGCCTGCCTGAACCCTACAACAACTTGGGCATTCTTTTTTACGAAGAAAAGAAATTCAAAAAGGCGATCTCCTATCTTAAAAAAGCTTCAGATATTGACCCTGATTATGTGCAGCCCTTTTATCACCTTGGTGTTATTTTTGGAAGCCTAAAAAAGTTCAAGACAGCCTCAAAATATCTTGAAAAATTTATTGCAAAAGTAAAACCAAACGCTGATACCCTTGCCCTTCTTGCCAATCTTTATCTTAATTCAGGAGAGCTTAAAAAATCACTCTTGAAATTTGAAGAGTCACTTAAATTAAATCCGAATTCTCCTTTTGTAACTAGTGATTTGGGTAATCTTTATAAACAAATCGGGGATTTGGAAAAAGCAGAATATTATTACAAGAAAGCATTAAAAATAAACCCTAATCTTGATGGCACTTTAAACAACCTCGGCACAATTTATTTCAACCGCAACCAGTACCAGAAAGCAATCAACACATTTCAAAAAGCGCTTGAGATAAATAACAACCTCTCAACTGCCCACTACCACCTCGGCTTGATTTCTGAAAGGCAGGGTAAATTTGACAAAGCAGCAAGACACTTAATAAGAGCTTATGAACTTGACCCTAATTTAGGTGAAGCATTAAATGTTATCACCTACCTTACAATGCAGGGCTGCCTCTTTGAAAAATATGATTTTTATGCTAAAAAACTTGACGAACTGACCCAAAAAGAGCTTAAAGAAGGCGGCAAAATTAGCCAGTCGCCTTTTCTTAACACAGTAAGAGTTGAAGACCCAAAAACCCACTTTCTAATCGCTCGCCAGAAATGTCGCGAGATAAAAGAGGATGTGGCAGGATTTATTAAGGACTGGAAAGTGCCAAAAGTAAAGAAAAAGAAAGTTATCACTCTTGGATATCTTTCAAACGATTTTTACGACCATGCAACTACTCATTTAATAGGAAGGCTTTTTGAGCTTCACGACCGCAAGCTTTTTAAAGTTTATGCTTATTCTTATGGACCTGATGATAAAAGCCCCTATCTTAGTAAACTTAAAGCTGATGCTGACAAATTTGAAGATATTAGAGATTTAAGTTTTATTGAAGCTGCTAAGAAGATAAGGAACGATGAGGTTGACATTTTGATTGACTTAAAAGGCCACACAAGAGATAGCAGACTTGAAATTTTGGCTTTAAGACCGGCTCCAATTCAAATTCATTATCTTGGCTATCCGGCAACAACAGGCGCTGATTTTATTGACTACTTTTTTGCCGATAAAACGGTAGTCCAAAAAGGCGAGGAAAAATACTTTAGCGAAAAGCTCATCTTTTTGCCCGATAGCTATCAAATCAACAACAATAGAAGAGAAATCTACAAAGGCAAAATAACCCGCGAGGAGCTGGGAATCCCTAAGAATAAATTTGCTTTCTTTTCCTTTAACCAAAGCTACAAAATTAACCGCAAGACATTTTATCTCTGGCTTGAGATTTTAAAAAAAGCAAAGGATTCTGTACTCGTTCTTCTTGAAACCAACATCTTTGCACCGCGGGAATTAAGAAAAGAGGCAGAAAAAAATGGGGTTGAAGGAAAAAGAATAATCTTTGTTCCCCGTTATCCTCAAGAAAAGCATCTAGCAAGAATCAAGCTTTGTGACCTTGCGCTTGATCCTTTAACCTGTAACGGCCACACCACAACTTCGGATACTCTTTGGGCAGGAGTTCCGGTTGTTACCCTCTTTGGAAAGCATTTTGCTTCGCGAGTTTCAGCGAGTCTCCTTAAGGCAATAAACTTACCTGAACTTATAACCTATTCGGAAAAAGAGTATTATGAATTAGCAGTCAAACTTTACAAAAATCTGAAAGAACTATCAAGAATAAGGAAAAAGCTTGAGGAAAACAGGCTCAAAGCTCCTCTTTTTGATAGCGAAAAGAAGGTAAGGGATTTGGAAAAAGCATATCTTGAAATTTTTAAAGAAAAAATTAAAAAAAGCGAGGCTAAAAGAGGAGGTAAGTAGGAGGTGCGAAGCTATTCCACCTGGAAGGTGGAACAGGTTCGCACCTCCTCTTAAGACCCAATTTAAGCTTAAAATGATACCTAAAAGAATTATCTCAGGCGAGTTTGTGGCAGTTAAAAAATGCCGCTACGGATACTTTGCCTACAACAAGAACGACCTTTTTATCGGCCGATCGCTTGACCTATACGGCGAATGGAGTCAGCCTGAAATGGATCTTCTTAACAACTTCATCAACCCCTCAGACATAATCTGTGATATAGGCGCTTATATCGGCACCCACAGCGTCTTTTTTGCAAAGAAAGTCGCCCCCACAGGGACTGTTATTGCCGTTGAACCCCAAAGGTCAGCCTTTGAACTCCTAAACGCCAACCTTGCTTTAAATAGCATCATCAATACTATTGCCATCAACGCTTTTGCTTCAGATAAAAAAGAAAAAGTGGCAGTCCCCCTTTTAAACCCCTATGTCAAGCAAAATTTCGGCGCTCTAAGAATCAGCAGATTTAAAGAAGGCGAAATTGTCTCATCAATCACTATTGACAATCTTCATCTTAAAAACTGCCATCTTATCAAAATTGACACCGAAGAAAATGAAGACAAAATCCTAAAAGGCGCACAAAAAACAATTAAAAAATTCAAACCCATTCTTTATGTTGAAAATAACGAAACCGAAGATGCAGGAAAAATTATCAAAGCAGTGTTTGACCTTGGCTACCACCCATTCTGGCATATTTTCTACTACTTCAACCCCCAAAACTTCTTTAAAAACAAAAAAAACGTCTTTGCCAAATTTGCTCCTGAGGCAAATATGATTTGTTTTCCAAAAAAGCCAAAAAATATCCCAAACTTTTTAGAACCAGTAACAGGCCTTGACGACAACTGGCAAAAAGCGCTAAAAAGAATAAATTTACCAAGACAAAGTAAAAGATTATAATTAAAAAGATGAAAATCACCGATATCAACGGCAACGAAAGAGAATGCTTAAAGGTAACAAGTGATCCTGCCTACCCAGGTTTTGTCAAGGTTGATTTTATGCCCCGATTTCGAAAAGGCGATATCTTTAGCGAATGGTACCCAATTGATCTTTTTCTTGCCAAAAATCCAGCTTTTAAAAAAGCTTTCGCCAAAACCGAAGTCAAAGAAGACTTGGGAGTAGTAAGCTACGCTTCAAGCTTAACTTTGGTTGACAGAAGCAAAAAATGGGAAGCAAATATTTTCAAGGGTATAACAGTCTGGATCTCAAGAGGCAAAGGCGAAGGCCAGACAAGAAAGGTGGTTTCAAACAGCGAAGACACAATAATTATTAACAAACCGTGGGACACTACTCCTGACAAAACCTCTCAATATGTGATTTCAAATAATGTTAACGACCCGCAGGTCTTGGGCAATACCCTGCCTGAAGTCAAAGAGGAAAAAAGAAGTAAAAAGAAGAGTCTTGATTTAAAAATAAAGATAAGCTAAATTAAAGATATGCAAATCACCAATCTCTTCAAGAAAAAGGACCAGAAAGAAGAAACAAGCGTTCAAATGAAAGCTAAAGTGCCGGCAAGAGACGAAAAAGGTAGATTTATCAGTAAAAAGAAACTAGAAAGCAAAGTAAAACAAGTCAAAAAAGAAAAAAAAGAAACTGTAGAGCCTTTGGTGGTAACTTTCTTTGGCAAAGAGGTAAGAAAGGTTTATAAAGACGGCACTTGGTATTTTTCGGTTGATGACATCTCTCAAATTGCCTACCCTGCTAATGAAGGCGAAACTGTCACAACCAGTGAGGACTTTGAAAAAGTTAAAAAAGAAAACAGTACAGAATTTGATGGTGTTCTCTACGCAACCGCAGAAGAGACAAAGAAAATAGCAGCAGAGATAAAAGGAGTCTTCCCCGGCCCTTTTACTCGCTGGCTTGATGAATCAGCCCAACTCCCTTTTATCCCGCCACCAAAACCTGAGGAAAATAAAGAAAATGCTTAAAAGTAAAAAAATAAAGTATATCCCCACCCAAAACCCTGATCCTCTTGAAAAGGTTCACTATGTCTGTAGCGGCGGCTGCGGTTTTATCTCAAACACTCCCGGCAAGTGCTACACCCCAGGCTGCTATCGCTTCCGCAATCCTCTAACTGAATGCCAATGTAAAGACAAAATGCATCAAGATGTAATAACTCGCAATGTAGGTTCTGATATGCCGCTTCCCCCCAACACTACCCTCAAAGCTGTTACCAAGCTGCCCAAAAAGAAATCTGCGACGAAAAATAAAAAATAATATCATAAAATATCGTTTTGCGTCTAAAGATATCAATTTTGGGGTCTTGACAACTAGCAAAAGATAAACATATACTGGTTTAACGGCAATTTTTGATTAAATATGGCAATAGGAGACGACTTTACCATCGATTACGTCAATAAAAGGATTTACCATTCCTCAGGAACTACTATCTACACGGTAAACGCTCTTTATTCTTACCTCCAAAATACATTTGACGAACCAGAGCAAATGGATGACCCTATCCCAATGTCTGCCCAGACGCCTACCGAGTACACTTTAATTAATGGCTGGTTTATGAATGAGGCAAGAGAAGGTTCACCTTCCCGAAACTGCTTTGAATTCTTAAAAGGCGGAGCAATTCAGACAAGTGGTCAAAATGGAGAAATACAAATTTTAACCCTCCAATCATCGGGTTATACCAATGCAGTCGCAACCGATATTGGCAAGACAGTACAAGACGATGGTGCTGACGCAGGTCCCCTTCTTGATTATGACAACACCAACCGCAAGTGGTGGATTAGAGCCTCAAGCACTATTGCTTCAGGCTCATCAATGACAATCACAGGCGGCACGGGAGCAGGTACTGCTTCCGCCAACTCATCAACAGGAGAGCAGCTCTGGGCCAACATCTATACTTTAGGATCTATAGAGGAAGACTTAGGCGCCCCAGCAGGTCAAAAGCAGCAAATTTATATTGAGCAAAACGGAGCTCGCATTTTCTCAGGCACTGAATGGTGGCCTGAAGGAGGAGAATCAGCAACCACAAGGCATATTGACATACTTCTTAAGGTAAAGGAAGCAGGAGTTGAAATAGACGGAGCGCAGATAACGGTTTTCCTGCGCCACTATCAGTCCCAACCTTCAGAATCAAACCCCGCTGATCTTTATGACCACTTTAACATTGATCTTTCATCAGGTGGGCGAAATGCAGTTCCCCTTGCTACTGCTAATGACTTGAACAATACATCATATCAATCAACCGTTTCAGGTTACAATGACATCACTATCGCCTTTGTCAACGGTACTATCAACTATAGCGCCATCAATGGCTCCTTCCCCAATTTCCAGACAGTAACAGGTAGCTCATCTGGGGCAACCGGCGTTGTCCTAAAACAAACCTCAACCTCAGGCTCCGGAACTTTAACTTTGGGTAATGTCGTCGGCACTTTCCAAAATGGCGAATCGATTTCAGGAGGCGGGGTCTCAGCCACATCTTCATCAACCCTAACCGAAGCCTACAAAATGCCAAAAGCTTTTGAGCAAGGATCAGACTATAACTATTCAGTAATCATAGGTTGCGCCGGAAGGCCATTGTCTCAGGTCTACGAATACCTCAAGTACGTTACTCGCATCGGTTCAACCTTTACAATGTATCCAACTATCTACCCACAGGGTGGCCCCCTTTACCACACAACCAAACAAGGACAGCTTTATATTAGGGCTCATGAAGACAACCAAACTTCACCTACCAACACCTTCTCACCTGTTAAGGCCTCTCCTTTTGGAACCTTTGCAGGAGGTAAATTCTTCGGCGCTCAAGGTGTATGGATTGAAAATATGGCTGCAGCTGATATTCAGAACTTCCAGCTTATTGATTCTGATGGTTCAACAAGAACACCCCCCAATAAGCAATCAATTACCATCACCAATCTTCTTTCAGACGACCGTGTGGCAGTATTTAGAACCACAAGCGGAACCACTATCAATAAGGCGATGTATACAGCAGGAGCTGGGAACAATACGGGCAATACCACTTTTGTTGTCAACGAGAGTATCGCAGTTGATACTCCAGCATCAGGCGTCATTAGAATAGTTGATACATCAGATACCACCAATACCCGTGAGAGAAGACACACCTACACCTCCTGGAGCGGCTCTACTTTTTCAGGTCTCTCACCCGCCCTTGACCGCCAATATGTTCAGACCTCAGATACTGCTTATGTCCCATTCATTGACACAACCGCAAGCGGAACACAAGTTTCAGTCACTGTCATTTATACTACAGACAGAACCATTTTGGTCAGAGTCAGAAGATACACACCCACTGCTATTTTACCTTTTGAGACAACAGGGACCTTTGGCTCCACGGGTTACTCAACCAGCGCAATAAGAACTGTTGACTCAATTGTCAGCTAATGTCAGGACACTTAATAAACTACTTTGTCCTTGCTGAAGGCAGCCTTGATGATGCCAGTCTTGAATTTGACAAGCTTGTTAATTTTCTTTCAAGTAAAGATAACTTCAGAGTCGATATCAAAGGCAACGAAGCTTCGATTTTTAATCTTGATTCAGGCAAGACTTCTTTTCTTAGATTCAAAATTGAGAAGAAAACAAAAGACACTTCATTCACCAATCAAATAGTTTATTCCATAGAGCAAGATGACTGGCAAAGCGCAAAAAGTTTAAACAACGCTATCAAGAACTACGGCTATCGTCTCTTTAATCCCACACTTGGTTTTTTTCTTGTCAATAGTGAGAACTTGACCGACCTTTCAGCCCTTTCCCCTGATAAAAAGATAGATAACATTTTCAAAAGCTTTGGACTAGTTCCCCTTTTTAAATACGAAAACAGCCTTGTTTATTACGCCACCTGCAAAAAAGATAAATCAATCCACCTTGTCAACCGCCACCTGCTTGAGTTTTTATCACTAAACCAAAAAGCGGTGGCTGATAAGAAATACTTTAGCATCAAAGTCGCAGACGACATCTCGCATTTTATTGCCCTTTTTGACCGCGGTCTTATTCCCATTTCCTTCTACCAGACATATTTTGAAGGAAACAAAATCATCAACCTCAGCGGATACAATGTATTAAAGGCAGATGAAAATATTATCATCACCCCTGTTTTTTTCGAATTTGTATCAAATAGACAAGCCTTCAAACCGAGTCAGAAAACACCATTTATGAAAGAAAATATAATTCAAAAAGGTGACTCAATTGAAAATTATTTAAAACAATTAGACGAGGGCTCTTTCTTCAAAAGCAAAATCATCTGCGTCAAAGTAGCACAGGACGTGAGCTTTGAAATTGGTGGGGACAGAAAACCGGTACCAAGAATAACGGTAAGCATATTCTTGGACGAGCAAAGTAATTAAAGCTCTCAAATTTCTAGCTTGGTGAATTTCCAGTTTAGTCTTAAAATAAGCTATGGCAACCCTTACCTTTCTCAAATATGACAAAGTCATTCAGGTTGACGCGCCTCAAGTTGAGGTAACAATCCAGGATTTGATCAACCAAATCCGCGACTATGAAGATGAACCTGATAATATGGATCTTGCTAAAATTGCCGATGCTTACGGCAAACAACCGCTTGGAACAAACGAGTTTGTGGGTATTACCTTGGTTTTGGTCAATGACTGGCGAGTTGCTTTTGAAGCAAGGCCAGGACCTGACACGGTAACCTGTTATGTGCGAGGTGGCAATTTGGTTGCTGAAAATATTTATGACAATAATCCGATTAAGCCCACAGCTTTTACCCAAGTTGTTATTGCCCAGTCATCATCCCCCACTATTATCAAAGCCGATTCTGATTATGGCGCTTTGTTTTTGATTGAGTCTTTGCGCGGCAGACACGCCTCACTTGGAAACATTTTCTACTGGAATCCAGTTTCAGGTAGCGACGACAACACGGGTGTCACTCCACAAGCGGCAGTTTTAACTTTTGATAAAGCTCAATCGCTAGCAACTGCCGGCAACCACGACATCATCTTTGCTGTCTCTTCAGACCCATCAGGAGTGACTACTGTGACAACCCCAATCACAATCACTAAATCAACTTTAAAACTAAGAGGACCAGGCTTTCCTTTCCAATTTGCACCAACAACAGCAGGCAACCCTACTATCCAAATCACAGCAGACGGAGTTGAGGTTTCAGGATTTTATATCACAACTGCCTCAGGGGGGACAGACAACGGCATTGAGATTTCAGGCGACAATGTTTTAATCAAAGACTGCTGGGTCAAAGGAACAACTGGAAATGGTATTTATGTAACAAGCGCCTCAAGAACCCAAATTGACACCTGCGCTATTGAAGACTGCGCAGGAATTGGAATTGATATAGGGGCTTCAACCAGCCTTTCAACCATCAAAAAATGCATCATCACAGGCAACGCAGGCGGCGTGAGGCTTTCAGGAAGCGGAATTAACGACAATATTTTTGAGACCAATTTGATCTACAACAACAGCGGCATTGGAATTAATATTGGAACAGGAGTTTTAAGAACAGGAATAAGACTACATCATACTTTTGCGGGCAATACTACCAATATCCAAGACCTTGGAACAGGAACTTTTCAAGATACCTCAGGTGCAATTACCCAAGGCGATATCGATGCTATTGTGGATGGAGTGTGGGACGAAATCATCGGCACACACACAATAGCCGGCTCCACTGGTAAAACACTAAAGGACGCCAAAACCAAAGCAACTTTAGCCTCACTGAAATAAACCAAGTAGGAGGTGCGAAGCTATTCCACCTGGAAGGTGGGACAGCTTCGCACCTCCTCCCTCTTGCTTTTTTTAAAGATACAATCTATTCTTTAGACAATGAATTTCTTAAGAAACATTGGCACACCGGAAATAATAATTATCACCCTCGTGCTTATCATCTTTTTTGGTAGTAAAAGAATGTCTGAGATGGCGAGGCAATTAGGCGAGGCAAGTAAAGAGCTTAAAAAGGCAAAAAAGGAAGCGAAGGAAAGTCTTGATGTAGTCAAAAAGGAAATTGAGACTGAAGATAAAAAAGAGAAAGGGGGTGCTTAGTTTATGCAATCAAGAGTTGGAACAGCAGAAATTATCATTATTGCACTTATCGTTTTAATCTTTTTTGGAAGTAAAAAGTTACCTGAATTTATAAAAGGAATTGGCGAGGCTATCAAAGAATTCAAAAAAGCTTCAAAGGAAGAATAGAAATAGGACAAAGAACATAGAACAAAGGGAAAAGTTCTGAACTTAGTATTATGAATTATGTATTATGGGGATAATGTATATTCTCCTGCATAATACATAATACAAGATACTAAATACTATCTTTTGACTAGCTTTGACCTGAATCCGTCGCTTCCCCCACCCCCTTTTATTTGCTAAACTATTTCTAGTATGGCCAAAAAAGAAGAAGACCTAATTAACACCGACCTTCAAAAAATCATTAACAAAAATCTTCCTTTTCTCTATGAAATCAGGAAGAGAATCTTTTTTGTCTTTTCTCTCTTCTTTGTTTCCGCCATTGTAGGCTTCATCTACTACGAAAAATTAATTAGAATCGTCTTTACTGTTCTTAAATTGCCAGCTGTAAATATCGTCTTTACTTCTCCATTTCAATATATGGAACTTGCCATAAATTCAGGGATGACACTTGGATTAATTGTCTGCTTTCCTCTAATTATTTGGCAATTAATTTCTTTCCTCAAACCAGCCCTTAAACCCAAAGAATTCCGCATTATCATCCTTCTTATACCCATCAGTTTAATTTTGTTTGTTGGCGGTTTTGGTGTTGGCATCTGGATGATGAGTTATGTTCTCTCACTTTCCTATCAAAAATCAGTAGAGCTTTCAATCGGCACTATGCTTGACATAACTTCACTACTCTCAAAAATAATCGTCACATCATCTTTGATGGGCCTCGCCTTCCAATTCCCCATTGTAATGACCGCTTTAATACAAGTTGGCATCATTAAAGCCAAGATTATGAGTAAACAAAGACCCCTAGTTTATACCGCTGCCATCATTTTTGCCGCTTTGATGCCGCCAACTGATATTCTTTCCTTATTCCTTTTGACTTTGCCTCTTGTAATTCTCTTTGAACTTACGCTATTATTAAACAAGTTAATCAAAAATAGCTGAGAGGGGGTGTAAAAGATGCGAGGAATTGGCACAACAGAATTAATCATTATAGCCGTTGTACTTTTGGTTCTTTTTGGCGGCAAAAAATTGCCTGAGTTGGGACGAGGAATGGGCGATGCTATAAGAGAATTCAAGAAGTCAGTCAAAGGCAAGGAAGACAAAAAGTAGTCATATGAGCGCAAGTTTGGCTCCCTTGGCTCTTGCTTTCTTTGCTTTTCCTGTTTACTTGATTGAAATCCTCCTGCCCTATCCTTATTTTGTTGAAGAATTGACTAAGTTTCTATTGGTTTACTTTCTGATCAAAAAGGAAGAGGATTTGAAGGCAAGAATGAGGACAGCTTTGGCGTCAGGGTTACTTTTTTCTCTTTCTGAAAGCTTGTTTTACTTCTCTTTGGCAGCAAACACAAGCGGAATAAATGTTATTTTGATAAGGCTAACTTTTACAACCATCCTTCATTCTTCAACTATTACTCTAATGACTTCTGCTTTAAAAAATAAGGTTCTTCTTTTTACCTCTCTTTTCATTTCTATCGCCGTCCATTATCTATTCAATCTCTTTATTCTAAAAACATTTTGAGGCTAAAAATCTCCATCAAGTAGGAGGTGCGAAGCTATTCCACCTGGAAGGTGGGACATGTTCGCACCTCCTCTTAGCTACTTCACTCGGAAAGCGGGAAACTAACCCTCAAGGTGCTTCATTTTCTCAAGCTCACGGCCATAATCTATCTGTTCAAAAACAAACTTGCGGTAATCATCAACCGATTTAAACTGGTTTAAAATTATATCCTTGCTGCAAATTTCCTCAACAGTCTCCCCAAGATATTCCGGCAAAGAAGACCAAGGATAATCCTCAAGTTCCTCTTTTTCTACCAAAAAAGAGACGGCCGGATTGATGTGAATATAGCGAGAAGTGTGAAGCAGCTGCTCATTGGTATCAATATGAACCGCTTTGAAAGGACCTTGAAAAATAGGTCCAACCCGCGCGTTGTGCCGCAAGTTAAAATAGCGGGTATAACTATTGGTAAAATCGCCGACAAACTTCTGCACTCCCCCTTTTTCAAGTTGTTTTAAAAGAAAATGAAAATGATTGGGCATAAGACAATAACTAATTATCTCCACTCTCCTTTGAAGTTCTTTTAACTTATCAAAAAACTCTTGTCTCAAAGAATCAGCTAATTTCAAAGCTTCTGACAATTTAAGAGAAGGTTTTGAAAAAGAGTAGTAGAAAAGAGTAATTATGGCTCTTTTATATTCCTTGGTAGAGTTAAAGACAGGCACGCCCTCAATGCCACGATTATAAACATGATAGACTTCGCCATCAGCAAAAATTGTCTTGCGAGGACTGGACATTAATTTAAGTTAACAAGTGGAAATTCGGCTGTCAAGTAGGAGGTGCGAACCTATTCCACCTGGAAGGTGGGGCAGGTTCGCACCTCCTCTTAAATCCTCTTAAAAGACCCAACCTAGCCTCAGTGAGTCAATAAAAATTGGCTCTCAACCCATCCCTCAACCAAAACCTTCAAACCATTTTTATCTTTCAAAACAACCTTTACCCAACTACCCGCTTCATCAACCCTGGCAACTTCAACTTCTGACTTAATCTCAAAAACTGTCTTGGCATCAACATCCGGTTTCTCTTTAACCAAAACAGGTTTCTTGTCTTTAAGAACAATCTTCACAATCTCCTCTCCCCCTTTGCCTTCATCACTAGCTGATAAAACAGCTGTTTTCTCCTCCTCTACCCTCGCCTCTTTACTGGTATTTTCTTTTGGCTTATCCAAAGATTTCAAGACCACCTGCCTTACTACAAAAGCCGATGTTAAAGAAGACAAAATCCCAACCAGGATAAATGGAATAACCACTCTTAAAATACCTCTCCTAGTCTTTGGCTTTTCGTTTTGAGAGGCAACCCTTTCTTCAACCACTTCTACCTTTTTGGCCTTCCTGCCCTTTGTTGCCCTCAAGTAGAAGAAAAGAAGAGCAAAGCCAGCAACAACGACCATCACAATTCCCCAGATAGTTAAAACTTGAGCGCCGCCAACAAAGCCAAGATAAGCGCCAGCCGAGCTTGCCTGTGCCACTAGATTCTTCAGAGCATCCATTTTTTGATTAACTGAAGCAAGTTCAATCTGCGCTTCACGGTAGGCTCTGATTTTTTGCTCAGGAGTATTTGCCTGAGAAGTCAAGTTTAAGACTTTATCCAATGAGACATTGATATCGCTCTTCAAAGTAACCCCTTGAGCAAAATAAGCAGTCTTTTCAAGCGGACGGGACAATTCCTCAGCTTGTTTCCTTAAACTGTCAATCTGATCTTTTGATATGACCCAAATATCATTAACGCGAACAGAAAGAGTCTTTGTTTCACCGGGTGCAAGTTCAAACTCGCCTTCAACATAATACTGATTCTTTTCAGCATCATACTTGACCTCAAGCCCTTGATCTTTATCCAAAATATCCTCTTCCTTTACTTCGGGAGGAAGATAATATTTCAAAGGCACCTTCTGCTTGGCAATGTTTGAGGGGTTGGTAATCAGCGATTTGAAAACGACGCTTCCCTCCTCAAGCCAGGTGTTGGCAAAGGCAACCTTTGGACCTTTAGCAAGATAAAGACGATTTGAGGCAATTAAAGCTTTCAAACCCAAAAGCTTGTTTTTAATCTGCTTTAAATATGATGAGTCATTTGATTTTGTTGAAAGCGCCAAAAGAGCTTTAGGGATCTTGTTAACGGTCAAAACATTGCGCATTATTTGGTTTGACTTTGTTTCAATCTCCGATTCGCTTGATACGCCAAGAGAAGCTATCACCTTATCTACTTCAGCTTCGTTTTTATCCAAAACCAAAGCCAGAGACTTAACTTCGCTTATTTTTCCATAAAGAGTTTTGGCCTCAGGCTTGTTGGAAGCATCACCTACCAACTTCTCCAAAGTATCAAGATAAAGAGCCAATCCCTTAATCTCACGGTAAGAAGAATTAGACTTACCTTGTGAGGCAAGAGTATTTTGAACCGAGCTGATAGTTGACTCAATAGCCAAAACTTGATCGGCAACCGTCTCGGCTTCCTTCCATCCCCAAGCATCCTTCAGCCAGTTAGCCTGACCAAAAAGACTTGAGGAAGCATCTTTATCCGTCTTCTCCCCCACCGTTTTCTTTAACTCCATCAAAATATCAAGGATCTCATCATTTGAGAGACTTGCCCACCTTGAAGACAAAAGTTGACTCTTGCTTCTCACAAACTGGCTGTTAATAAAAATTGAATCAGCGACCGTTTTGGTTTGATCAATCTTTGAGTTCAAAGATAAATTGTCTTCCTCAATAAAGTTTTGAATTATCGGGCGGTTGACTAGTTGTTCTAATGTCAATCGGGTTTCCTGAGTTGTCTTTTTAATCTCATTTGTAGTTTTTACAAGTCCTGCTATATCGCTTGAATTAGTTGAAACTGTTGAGGAAAGGCTTTCAACATCGCTTTTTGTTGCCAAAGATCCGCTTGAAAGGCTGGCACCAGTCAGTGTGCGCGTAGCATAATCCCAAATGTTTGAGACCAAAGAACCAAACCCGGAAAGGGTCCTGCCTGAATAACTCCAGACCGCGCTTGCAATTTCAGTTGCCGAAGGGCCACTTGATGCGTCGCTTGCTTTAACCTCAAAACTTTTATCAATACACATATTCTCGCCGTCAACCAAGCAGCAAAACTGGGTGCGATAATAGCCGGTGGTTGAGGGAGCGGTAAAAGAATAGCCATACCAGCCGTCAGTAGTTGAGGTAATAGAATCAATATCCAAGAAGGCAGATCCGTCAGGATAGCGACTTTTAAGGGTACAGGTAGCGGTCGTCAACGGGTTATATGAGTCATCATAGACAAACTCGCCGACAACACAGGTTTGAGAGGAAACGCAAGCTGAAGGACTGCCCGCTGCAGCCTTTATGCTTTGAGGATGCATAAAGGCTGCAATTATGGCAATAAACAAAAGAGACGGCAAATTTTTGATTCGGGCAGTTTTAGACATTATTTTTTTAAAGCTACTCCTTAGCTGCCTTCTTAAACTCCCTGATAGCATCCCCTACTCCTCTTGCCAATTCAGGAAGTTTCTTACCTCCAAAAAGTAAAAGCAAAACTAAAGCAATAACAATCAGCTCAGGCGCTCCGATATTGTTGAACAACTAAAGTCACCCCCTTTCTTGTTAATAAAGCATCCTTAAAACTAAGGGTGTTTTATTATTAAATAAAGTATGAAACGCCAAAAATATTTTGTCAAGACCCAATTTGTTCTCAAAAAATCTTATCATAATCTTATCATAAGATTATAATTTAGCTTCAAGGATTTAACAAATTTGAAGACTTGACAAGAAGATAAGATTTAGATAAGATTTTTCTAGGCTTAAAAATATGGCTAGTTTAACTTTTACTCTTTCAGAAAAATTAAACGAAGAGATAGAAAAAATAGAAAACTTAAAGAAAGAAATACTTCTTTTTCCTCTTCCTGTCAAAACTGAAATCAGAATGCGCTGGGAAGCTTTAGTTGACAAAATCTATTGGTCGATGGCGTTAATTGACGATCCTGTTTCAAAAAAGGATATCGTCAAAATTTTAAAAACAACAAGGACGAAGAAGAAAACCCCGACTGAAAAAAGAGTAGTTGAATTAAATGATGTTTTCAATTTTATTTATTATGAATGGCTGGCATCACAATCCCCTATCACCATAAACACCTTAAAAAAGATTTACGAACTAGGTTGCAAGGACGAAAGGCCAGGACCGGCAATTTCCAAATCTGATGAAAAAGAGCTGGCTAAAACGTTAGCTTATATTCAAACAGGGTCAGATCATCCAATTATCAAAGCCGGTATCATTCAGATACAAATTCTTGATACCGTTCCTTTTCGCTATGCCAATAATAGAATGTCCCGCCTTGCGTCATATCTTTTCCTTTACAAACACTACTACGACTTAAAACAGCTTTTGGTTCTTGAAGAATATTACAGGCAGGATATTGTCAGCTTTAACCAAGCCATTGAATCGGCCACCAAGGGCAATAATTTAACTCTCTGGCTTGAATATTTCTCTCAAGGCGTCTCGTCCCAATCCCAAAAAGTATTAAATGAATTAAAAGAAGGAATTTCAAACCCCACCCTTCCCGTCTCTTACTTCAGGCTAAACGAGAGGCAGAAAAAAATTATGGCGCTTGTTGCCAAACCCAATCTGGTCATAACCAACAAAAAAGTCCAGGAGATGTTTGGAATTTCCCAAATTACAGCTTCAAGAGACCTGAGCAAACTCTCAAATATTGGTCTTCTTGTAGCCCACGGCAAAGGACGAGGAGTTTACTATACAAGGATATAGAGAGTAGGAGGTGCGAAGCTATTCCACCTGGAAGGTGGGACAGGTTCGCACCTCCTCATATCCCCCCACTTTAGCCTTTTTCCGGAGGCAACTACCAGCTTCCAACACCCAACTAACAACAAACAATAATCAAAAGTCAAAAATTGGATTACAGAATACAGATTAGAGAATAAAATTCCAAATTCCAAATTACAAATTACAATATACAAATTCCAATCTAGAAATCCTAATTTCTAAATTCTAAATCCTAAACAAATCACAAGTCACAAATTCCAAATCACAAACAAATTAGGAACACTGAATTTAGTATTATGAATTATGTATTATGCAGAAAAATGCATTGTTCCCATAATACATAATACAAGATACTAGATACAATCCTTCGGCCAACTTCGACCAACCTCCGACAGCCGATATCCGATATCCGATGTCCGACGTCTAATGTCCGCTGTGTTCTACTTTCTACTTGGAGTTCACGCTTTTGCCAGAGTAGCAAGGAAGGTTTTGTTGTCGTCAGTTTCCCTTAGCTTCTGAAGGAAAAGCTCAGTTCTTTCATCATCCCCCATCAAATCAAGCATTCGCCTCATGGTCACAACCTTGGGCAAATCATCCTTATCATACAAAAGCTCCTCTTGGCGGGTTCCCGAGCGAGTTAAATCAATGGCCGGGAAAATGCGTCTTTCAGCCAGTTTTCTATCAAGATGAAGCTCCATATTGCCAGTTCCCTTAAACTCCTCATAAATTAAGTCATCCATACGACTACCTGTATCAACCAGACAAGTGCCAATAATAGTTAAACTACCGCCACCTTCAATTTTCCTTGCCGCCCCAAAAAACTTCTTAGCAGGAAAAAGAGCCATAGGATCAAATCCGCCTGAGAGCGTCCTGCCCGAAGTTGGCAATGCCAAGTTATAAGCGCGGGCCATGCGAGTGATTGAATCAAGAAGAATTACAACATCAGCACCTGATTCAACCAGCCTTTTTGCCCGCTCCAAAGCAAGCTCCCCTACTCTCGTCTGATCAACCGGCGCCTCATCAAAATTTGAAGCAACTACCTCGCCCTTGCCGTTTGTCACTTTCTCCATATGGCGCCTAATATCGGTAACTTCCTCTGGCCTTTCCCCTATTAAAACCGCCATCAAATGCACCTTTCTCTTATCTTTTTCCTTTGAATCTTCAGGATAATTTGCAGCAATGCCGGCAATGATATCTTTCATCAGCCAAGTCTTACCAGCTTTGGGAGGAGAAACCACCAAACCCCTTTGGCCAAAACCAATAGGAGCCACCAAGTCAATAACCCGAGTTGAAAGGGGCTCTTTGCCTGTTGAAAGAGTTATCTTCTCATCAGGATAAATTGCAGTCATATCATCAAGATCAACACGCTCACTTGGCAAATTTTCAACCGGAAAACCATTAACCTTCTCTACTTTAAGAAGCCCCCAATAACGTTCATTTTCCTTCGGCCGCCTTGCCTGGCCTCCAACCCAATCACCCACCCTTAAGTTAAAACGACGGATTTGGCTAGCTGAAATATAAATATCGCGATCAGAAGGCGAATATTTTGGCCGCAAAAGCCCAGAGCCTTCATGAGCGATATCTAAAACCCCTTCAACATATTCTGTCGGGAGATTGGCATCAGGAATCGGCCTTTCATCAACAGTCAAAATAGAACGGCTCCCATCTTGTTTTTGAAGCTCGACATCACCTTTATCCAAATTGCCTGCCACCTGAGGTTCCTCAAGCAAAGGCTCATCCTCTAAAGACTGATTTTGGGCATTAGTGGAAACTGTTTTATCAAAAGACATAAAGTTTGAAATTATTTGACTTGCAAAAAAATTAGATTCTCATTTAAGTTTTTTAGGAAGAACTTAAAGTCCCCGAGGCGAGAACTAGTGTTATTTTATGATAGCAATTTTATTTTGTCAATAAGAAAACGACGATCGGACATCGGACATCGGATGTCAGACATCGGACTTCGGCTATCGGCAATCAGCTATCAGACGTGAGCCGTCAGACATCGGAGTTAGTCGAAGATGGCCGAAAGATTGTATCTAGTATCTAGTATCTTGTATTATGTATTATGCGGGTGAATGTATTATCCCCATAATACATAATTCATAATACTAAGTTCAGATTTTTTCTCTTTGTTCTATGTTCTTTGTTCTAGTATTTTTGAGTTTTGAGTTTTAATTTTTGAATTATTTTAACTCCAAGCCAGGTTTGGAACAGATACGCCACTGCGGGATGAAAAACACATTACCTGTATTATATAATCAACTGGATGGATAAAGACCCAGAAAGAAAAGATGCAAAACACCACCCCCTTTGGGAAGAATACGAACAAACACAAAGAGATATAAGAGAAATACGCCCTTTAGCTGAAACCGGAGACACTGATGCTAACACAAAACTCGACTTGTTTGAGGAAAGGCTTAGCCATTTAGCGAATATAATTAGCAGGGATGTAGGTATTCCCGATCCAAGACGAGACGACCCCCTTTGGCAAAAATGGGACAATCTGTGGAAAAAATTAAGAGAAGCACGAAAGAACGGCTGGCAAGAAGACGAGGAAACTATATGGGGAGAAATTAAAAATGTGGCAGCAACAATAGAGAGAAGAAATTCCTTCTCAAAAAAACTAAGCGGGTAGGAGGTGCGAAGCTATTTCACCTGGAAGGTGGAACAGGTTCACACCTCCTCTTCGCAAACCCCTACCCAGAAAAGAACAATGTGGCTGTTGATAAAAGAACAAAAATCTTGTAAATTTTAATTATGTTAACTCCAAGCGACATTAAACAAATCCAAAAAGGAATAACAATAGCAGTTGAAGAGGCAGTTGAAACAAAAACCAGGAAAATAGTAAGAGAAGAATTGACCCAAGCAAGAGGTGAGATTAGAAAAGAAACAAGAGAAGTTGTGAAAGAAGAATTAGCTCAAGCAAGGGGTGAGATTAGAAAAGAAACAAGGGAGATTGTCAAAGACGAACTAGCTCAAGCAAGAGAGGAAATCAGAAAGGAAACTGAAAATGTTGTCAAAAGAGAGTTGATTCAGGCGAGAAACGAGATTATGGCAGAAACAAGAGAAGTTGTCAAAGAGGAAATAACTCAAGCAAGAAAAGGAATCAGACAAGAAACAAGAGAAATAGTAAAAGAGGAGTTGACGCAAGCAAGAGATCAGTCAAGAAAAGAAACAAGAAAGATGATAAAAGAGGAACTTTCACCAGTCAAAGAAGATATTGCCCAAATTAGAAAAGATATAAAAACTATTGTAAATTTCTTTGACAAGGAATACCTGGAGCTAAGAAAAAGAGTTGAAAGAATAGAAAAACATCTAAACCTACCCCCTACTCTCTAAAAATTAAAATTTGCGGGCGTTTCTTAAAACACCAACCACCAACACCAAAAATAAAAGAAAACCAAGAGCAAACCCTCCCCACTCCAATAGTTGCGGCCAATAAATAATCGCAATCGTGTAGCTTTCAGCCCCTATTTGATCGCCGATAGCTGACGACCAACTGACTGACGGCCGAACCACCCACCCATTTGCCCAGCCATTAATCTTTAGATGATCAAACCTCTTAAAGTTCTGCAACTGATGTCTGATGTCCGATGGCTGAAATCCGAAAGCTATCCAGCCCTCATCATACCCTTGAGCCAACTTTAAAACACCATCACCCAAAGTTTCAACCTTATAGCCCCATGTGCCATAATTTTTATATGAGGTAACCTGAAGATTGTTTTTAGTTTCTTGAGGAGCATCGCCTAAAAGGCTCGTAATCTGATACAACCAATCTATATCAATAGGTATAAAAGTGATATCTTCTACAATATTTTCTGAAGCGATTCTGCCAAAAGAACGTGTCTCAACATTCAAAGTATAACCGGGTTGGACATCAGGCATTAGCTGTTGGCTATCAGCTTCAGATAAATCAGGCTCTGTGGGAAAAATTACAAAATAGGAATCAAAAGAGCCTTGAGGCAAAAGTTCCTCCAAGTCCATCCTGCCAGTTCTTAAGTTCTGAAGGTAAATCTTAAGACTTCTCCCCTTCAAGTTCTCACCTTTTATTCTTAAGACATAAGCCTTGCTTCTTGAAACCTGTGGATAATAAAACCAGTCGCAGGAAACACCGCCCTCTAAAGCCGCGTAAAAATTGCCCTTTGCAAGGCGATTTTTTATAGCCGTTCCTTTTTTCTTCAAATCACAATTGTAGCCCTCCTTAAAGCCTTGATCCTCCCCAAACTTTTCTTCAATTGCCTCTGAAACTGGCAAAACAACTTTTGCATTCATCTTGTTATTTTCAAAAACCAACTGATCCTGCCCGTCAATAGTTTTTCGCAAGCTAATCTTGACATCACCTCTTGGATCAAAATTAACAAAAGGATAACCTGTTATTTTTCCCTCCCCCTCCTGATAATTGATATATTCCCCATACTTTTGATATATAGAGTCATATTTTGAATATGTTAAATTAGCATCCACCTCCACATACTCCTTTGGCGCTTGGACAGGGTCGGAAGATGCTCCAGAAAATTCATAAATTGTCAAAAAACCAAACTTAGCCGCTTCTTTTATACCGCTTGAGTGAGAAATTAAGTCCTTGATTTGAGGAATAAAAAGAAGTTTCTCGTCCCCCCCAGCATTTAAAATCGACTCATCCAAAAGAAGATAGGAAACATTGTATTTTGAAAGGATACTTTCAAATTCACGAACCACTCTCAAATTCCACTCCTCTATTTTCTCCTTCGCCTTATTTCTTTCCTCGCATTCCTTTTTCCCTTGACAAGGTCCGTCCTTGTCAAGATCAACTAAATTATATTTATAAAGAACATTTGAAGCCTCATTATAAAAAGTCTCATTATAAGGACTCCAGCGGTCATAATCTCTGACTAAAAGCGGGTTATTAAGACCAAAGCCCAAAAAACCAGAACCCTCATAACCCCAATTGTGATACTCCCAACCCCAAAGAGTATAAACAGGAAAAACTGCAATCCGCCCTTCTCTACTCTTAAAATAGTCAAAAAGCATTAAATACTCAGTGGGCAGAGGTCTTCGGACCACATCACTAATAAAATGGCCTTCAAATACAGGCTTCATAAAATACACCAAAGAAGCCAAAATAGCAAAAGAAACAATCAAATTGAAAACCCTCAACCACCTATTTTTTGAAAGTAAATTGAATAAATAGAAAAAGAAAACTCCAAAATAAAATGACAAAACAAACTGATAAAGAATAGAAAATTTTGTAAATGGCATTCTGAAGCCTTCCCTAAAAATTTCAAATCTGTCAACTAAAATTTGATAAACAAAACCTAAAGGACCATTCAAATTTTGTAGGAAGAAAAGAGTAATTATCAAAACCGGCAAAAAAGCCAAGGATACTTTTTCTCTTTTTAAAAGAGAAAAAATAAAACCAAAGAGAGAAACTGCAAAAAAGAAATAGCCAATCTCTTTCACCCAAGGCTCTTCTAGATAATTATTCCAAAGTGCCATTAGATCGGAAAAAGTATTAGCCTTAAAATCAAAAGCTCTCCAATCAAAAAGAAAATTCTTACCCAAAATCAGATCTTTCCAGGTACCATATTCTTCATTACGAATAAAAGCCTCGGGAGAAAAAAGCTGATTTATTCGGGCATTAACTATGGTTTTAGTAGAACCTGAGAACACTCCGTAAAGATTAGGCAAGAGCCAGTAAGAATTAACCAAAATCTGACAAACAAAAAGCAAAAGCGCTTTCTTTAGAGTTTCTTTCTTTCTATCAAGAATAAAATAGAAGAACAAGAAACCCAAAAAAGAAGCCAAGAAAGCCCAATATAAAGCGGATGCATAGGCTTGAGGCGATGCAAGAAAACTCATAAAAGAAAACCAAAAAAGATTTTTCTCCTTACCCTCCCTTAGATATTTCAAAACAAAAAGAAAAACCCATGGCAAAAAGGCAAATTGAGCAGGAAACATTTCAAAAGGAACAAAAAAATGCTGAAGGATGGTTAAATTGAGAAGATAAAAAATAGAGGCCAAAAATGAAGCCAGACTGCCCCCAAAAGTCTTCTTTTTATTCAAAGCATAGTCAAATAAAAAGTAAAAACCTAAAGGCCCCAAAATCAAACATAAAAAAATATAAGAATAACGCAACATGTTTTG